>JADMIO011189616.1_pt1 | contig 49858 bp, 57 predicted proteins | sample 8958161 | NCBI WGS metagenome assembly JADMIO01 (sample SAMN16585339, study PRJNA669376) | soil metagenome | isolation source: Crop rotation soil | place: USA: Cullars Rotation, Alabama | collected 2011
GACTTCAAGTCACGTGAATTCCAAGCTTCGGATCCCACTGTGCTGGAAAGAAGAAGGACTTCCAGTTCCTTTATGCCTCCGGCGACATGCTCACTTTCATGGACATGGAGAGCTATGAGCAGATCGAACTGGCCACCGATTTCGTGGGCGATCAGGCGCAATTCCTCCAGGACGGCATGAAGACCCTGGTGCAGATGCATGACGGCAAGCCCATCGGCATAAAGCTGCCGGTGCAAGTGACGCTGACCGTTGCCGAGGCCGACCCTGTGCTCAAAGGCGGCACCGCGGCGCCGTCCTATAAAAGCGCGGTGCTGGAAAACGGCCTGAAGATCCAGGTGCCGCCCTTCATCGGCGCGGGCGAGAAGATCATCGTCGCCACCGAGGATGGCTCCTATGTGCGGCGGGCCGAATCGTAATGGCTTACATCTCTCCTGCCTTGAATGTGATGGTGGCTGCGGCCCGAAAAGCCGGACGGCCACTGATCCGCGATTTCGGCGAGTTGGAAAATCTCCAGATCTCGATGAAAGGCCCCGCCGATTTCGTCACCACCGCCGACAAGCGCACCGAACGCATCCTGATCGAGGAATTGAGCAAGGCGCGCCCCGGTTACGGCTTTCTGGGCGAGGAAGGCGGCGCGCTCGAAGGCAAAGACAAAACCCACCGCTTCATCATCGATCCCATCGACGGCACCACCAACTTCATGCATGGCATTCCCCAATTCGCCATCTCCATCGCGCTGGAGCGGGAAGGCCAGTTGGTGTCGGGCGTGGTCTATAATCCCGTCACCGACGATCTCTTCACCGCCGAAAAGGGCCATGGCGCCTATCTCAACGACAAGCGGCTCCGCGTGGCGGCGCGCAAGGAATTGGGGCCTTCGGTGATCGCCACCGGCCTGCCTTTCATGGGCAAGGAAGGTCACGCCCGGGCATTGGCCGAGATGGGCGCGGTGATGGACGTCACCGCCGGCATCCGCCGCATGGGCGTGGCCTCGCTGGATCTGGCTTATGTCGCGGCCGGGCGTTTCGACGGCTTCTGGGAGAACGGACTACAGGCCTGGGATATGGCGGCCGGCATCGTGCTTCTGAAAGAAGCGGGCGGCGTCATCACCGACATGGCCGGCGGCGAGCAGATGATGGCCAAGGGCCAAGTGTTATGCGCCAACGAGCACCTGCATCCCCAGCTGCTCAAGGTGCTGAAGAACGCCCGCGCCGCAGCGGCCTAAAACTCAGAACTCGATCACCGTCCTGATGCTTTCTCCCGAATGCATCAGATCAAACGCTTCGTTGATCCGCTCCAAAGGCAATTTGTGGGTGATCAAGGGATCGATTTCGATCTTGCGATCCATGTACCAATCCACGATGCCGGGGACTTCGGTGCGGCCCCGAACGCCGCCAAAGGCTGTGCCTTTCCACACCCGGCCCGTCACCAGCTGGAAGGGCCGTGTCTTGATCTCCTGTCCCGAGCCCGCCACGCCGATGATGACCGAAACGCCCCAGCCGCGATGAGTGCATTCCAGGGCCTGACGCATCAGATCGACGCTGCCCACGCATTCGAAGGAATAATCCGCGCCGCCGCCGGTCAACTCCACCAGATGCGCCACCAGATCGCCTTTCACATCCGTGGGATTGACGAAATGGGTGAGACCGAATTGCCGCGCCAGCGCCTCACGCTTGGGATTGAGATCCACGCCCACGATCATGTTGGCGCCCGCCATGCGCGCGCCCTGCACCACATTGAGGCCGATGCCGCCCAAGCCGAACACCACCACATTGGCGCCGGGCTCGACCTTGGCGGTCTTGATCACCGCGCCCACCCCCGTGGTGACGCCGCAGCCGATATAGCAGGCCTTGTCGAAGGGCGCGTCCTCACGGATCTTCGCCAGCGCGATCTCCGGTAGCACGGTGAAATTCGAGAAGGTGGAGCAGCCCATATAATGATGGATGGGCTTGCCCTTGATGGAGAAGCGGCTGGTGCCGTCGGGCATCAGGCCCTTGCCCTGGGTGGCGCGGATGGAGGTGCAAAGATTGGTCTTGTGCGAGGTGCAGCTTTTGCATTGGCGGCATTCGGGCGTGTAGAGCGGGATCACATGGTCGCCCGGCTTCACGCTGGTCACGCCAGTTCCCACCTCGCGCACGATACCTGCGCCCTCATGTCCCAGGATGGCGGGGAACAACCCTTCCGGATCGGCGCCGGAGCGGGTGAACTCGTCGGTGTGGCAGACGCCAGTGGCCTTGATCTCCACCAACACTTCGCCGGCCTTGGGACCTTCCAGATCCACCTCTTCGATCACCAGGGGCTGGCCCGGGCCATAAGCGACAGCGGCACGCGATTTCATGAAACGAACTCCTTGGGAAACACAGGCTTTCTTCCCCCGCGCGGCGAAGCCGCTGGTGGGGGAAGATGTGCAGTAGCGGGCTTGCCCGCGTGCCGCACAGATGGGGGGACAAAAACAGCCAATCCTTGCAAAGCGTTAGATTGAAGCTAGGGTAGGGCTAGGGTAAATATTTGTCGAAGTCTGGGCCAGTTCGATGCGACTGAGAAGTGCCGCCCTGTTGGCGTGCGCCTGGCTTGCGGGCACGGGCATGGCCTTTGGCCAGAGCGTGGATCGCGGCACCGAAGTGACCGTCAATCCGATTGCGGGTGGCGGCAATGGCGTGCTGCTTTATCCCGGCGGCCAATATCTGCGCACGGTCCAACCCGCGCTTCAGCCCGGCGAGAGCACCCGGGACACGGGCCCGATCCGGCTTCATATGCCCACCAAACGCCCCACGGTTGCCCGCAAGGCGCCGGCCAAGACAATTGCGCGGGCCGAACCTCCGGCCGCAGTGCTTGCCGCGCCTTTGGCTGCACCCGAGCCGCCGCCCGAACCAAGGCCCAAGGCGGAGCCCAAAAAGCCCGCGGCCAAAGCGCCGCCCAAAGCCGTGGCCGCGGCCACGCCGCCGCAGCAGCCCGCCTACAATCCCGGTTTCGGCGGTTACGATCAGGGCGCCGCCGGTATCCTGGGCAATCTGCAAGGACCGCCGGTGGGACCCGCACAAGCTGCTCCGCCGCCATCAGCAACGCGAATGGCGCGCGCCAATCCACCCCCCGCCAGCGCCGCGCCAGCTCAGCCCAAGGAAGCGCCGACACCCGGCCTTTCCAAGCGCAGCGTGATCCTGTTCGCGCCTCAGGCCGCGGATCCCGCCGAGTCCGCGCTGGGCGCCATCAAATTCCTGGCCGGCGATCTCAACGCCGCCATGACCAGCGCCGCGTCGCGCGTGCAGCTGCAGGCCTATGGCGGCAATCGCGGCGACAAGGGTTCCGATGCGCGGCGGCTGTCGCTGAAGCGTGCCTTGGCGATTCGTCAGGTCCTGATCGACAATGGCGTCTCCGCCGACCGCATTGATGTCCGCGCCATGGGCGGCGTCGATGACACGGGGCCTGCGGACCGGGTCGATGTCTTCGTAAAAGCGTGACTTCAGCCTGAAGGCTCAAGCCATCTCCACATCCTTCGCTTCCGGTCCAAATTTCATGCAGATGGAAATCGCGAGCGCGGCACAGATCGCCACGCCCGCCAGCGCGACAGCGTAATTGCCGCCCGTGCGCTCCGCCACGCTGGTCTGCAGTACGGCATTCACCGAGGCGATCAGATTGCCCAGCTGATAGACCGTGCCGGGGAAAGTGCCGCGCGAATCCGATGGCGACAGTTCGTTGAGATGGGCCGGCACCACACCCCAGGCCCCCTGTACCGAGATCTGGATCAAGATCGCGCCGACGGCCAAGAGAAAAGCGGTGGTGGAAAAGGCCCAGAGAAAGGCCACCGGCACACCGAACAAAGCGGCGATCATGGACGCACGGCGGCGCCCAATCCGCTGACTCAGCATGCCAAAGCCGATGCCCCCGATGATCGCCGCGATGTTGTAGAGGATCGCGATGATCGAGACCGTGGCGGTGCCGAAGCCATGCTGCTTCTGCAGGAAGGTGGGATAGATATCCTGCGTACCATGGCTGAAGAAATTGAACGCGGTCATCATCACCACCGCGAACAGCAGAAGCCGCCAATGTTTGCGCACATAGGGTGAGGCGGCATAGGCCGCGACGGCCGCCATCGGCAGGATCAGCGCCACCCCATACCAGCCCAGCGCCGGAAACAGAATTTGGGTGGCAAGCAGATAGGTGAGAAACCCGCCGATCAGGATTGCGGCAACCTGCAGTCCCAGTTGTGGAAGCCGCACATGGGTGCCTTTGCGGACCTCATGCGCGGGCGATTCCGCCACCGCCAGCCAGATATAGCCGATCAGGAAAGCCGCCGGCAGCAAGCCGATCATGAAGAGGCCGCGCCAGCCGATCGCTTCATACAAAAGGCCGAATATCACCGACGCGCCGAGATAGCCGGTGGCGTAGCCGGATTGCAGCAGGCCGGAGACGAAACCGCGCTTATTGCTCTTCACGGTCTCGAACGCCAGCGACGCGCCGATCCCCCAGACCCCGCCCATCGCCACGCCGAAGAGGGAGCGGATGATATAGAAAGTCATCAGGCTGGGCGCGAAGGCGGTGAGAAAGCCGAACAGCGAATAGAAAGCGACATTGGCCATCAGCACCGGGCGGCGGCCATAGCGGTCGGCCAGACGGCCGAAGATGAAAGCGCCCAGCGGCCGGAACGCCAAGGTCAGCGTCAAGGCCCAGGCAACACCTGAAACAGGAACCTGAAAGGTGGCGGCCACGTCCTTGAGGACAAAGACCAGAACGAAGAAATCGAAAGCATCCAGCGCCCAGCCCAGATAGGCCGCCAGCACCGCGTGCCGTTCGCGCGGTGTCCAGCCGCTCAGTAAAGCCATTCAGAATCCTCCGCCCTTTTTGGTTGTGTTTATCGCGGTTCCGGAGGGAGTTGCCTAGCGCCAGCGTTCTTGGCGCCCTTACCATTTTCGGGGGCTGTCCGGCCGGGGAACCCTACAAATTCCCAACAAGAGCGCGCACGCTTTGCCAACCGTCCCGGGCAGGTTAGAAAGCCCTTGAAATATTTCAAGGATTCGCGCGATGCGGACTGCTCTGGCCGCCTTGTTGATGCTCCTCACAGGGGCGCCTGCGCTGGCCGATGGCGTGGAAAGTTCGGGCACGGCCGTCGCCATCGCCCTGCCCTTGGTCGCGGGCGGCATCAGCCTTTACAAGGACGACCGCACCGGACTGGCGCAGCTGACAGTGGACACGCTGGCGACGGTGGGAACCGCCTACGCCCTCAAAAATATCGTGCGCGAACAGCGCCCCGACAAAAGCGACTTCCAGTCCTTTCCTTCCGACACAGCGGCGCTGGCTTTCGCGCCGGCGCAATATCTCTGGGACCGTTATGGCTGGGAATATGGCGTGCCGGCTTATGCGGCGGCGATCTATACCGGGTACAGCCGCACCGAGGCCAAGAAGCACCACTGGTACGATGTGGCCGCCAGCGCCGGTCTTGCTTTCGGCTTCTCCAAGATCTTCACCACGCGCTATCGCGCGCCGGGATTGCGCTATGGCGCCGAATTCTATCCGGACGGCGGCCGCTTCCAGCTCTCTTATAATTTCTAGGAGCCTCGGCCAGGAAAAGTGTGGTCGCTAGCGGCAGCGTAGCGCGACGTTTTCCGAGCGGCGCCGGAGGCGCCATTGAATAGTTGAGCGCGCCCGCGCCCGGGCCGCGCGACCAAATCAAGATACCGCGACGTCGCTGAATTTGTTGATCGATCGCAGCGGCGGGAAAAGCTTCGCCCAGATCGCCACCACAGCCAGTGTGCCGATGCCGCCCAGCACAACCGCCGGCACCGTGCCGAACAACGCCGCCGTCATGCCGGATTCGAATTCGCCCAATTCGTTGGAAGCGCCGATGAACAGCATGTTCACGGCGGAGACGCGGCCGCGCATCGCATCCGGCGTCGCCAGTTGGATGAGCGAGGAACGGATATTGACGCTCACCATATCGCTGGCCCCCAGCACGAACAGCGCCGCCAGCGACACCAGAAACCAGGTGGATAGTCCGAACAGGATGGTGGCAAGCCCGAAGATGGCGACCGAGGCGAACATCTTGGCGCCCACCTGTCCCTTGATCTGATACCGGGTGAGATAAAAGGCGACCGAGAAAGCGCCCGCCGCGGGGGCGCTGCGCAGAAAGCCGAGGCCGATAGGCCCCACATGCAGAATGTCGCGGGCATAGACCGGCAACAGCGCGGTAGCCCCTCCCAAGAGCACGGCAAACAGGTCGAGGGAAATCGCGCCCAGCATCACCGGGCGGTCACGGACAAAGCGCACGCCTTCGGCGACGCGCTCGAAGCCGTCCGCCTCCGTCACATCCGGCACAAAGCGCCGGCCACCCAGGCGCGCGATTACGATGGCGGATATGGCAAAGCCCATAATGCAGAGGCCGTAAACCGCGACCGGTCCCAGCGCATACAAAAAACCGCCAAGCGCGGGACCGGCGATCACAGCGGCCGTAAAAAAGGAGGACCCGATGGAAATGGCGCGCGGCAGATGCTCCAGCTCCACCAGGAATGGCAACAGCGACTGGCTTGCCGGACCCGAGAATCCACGCGCCGCACCGAATAGGATCAGCACCAAATAGAAGGGCAAAGCCTGGTGCGGGCTGACGATGGTCAGAAACAGAAACAAAGCGGCACAAAGCGCCTGTACCGCACCGGCCAAGCCATAAACCCAGCGCTGGTTGAAGCGGTCGGAAATATCTCCCGCCGGCAAGGTGAGCAGGAACATAGGCACGAACTGGCAAAGGCCCACCAGGCCCAGCGCCAAGGGCGTGCGCGCGATGTCATAGATCTGCCAGCCGATCGCCACCGACTGGACCTGCATGGCGCAGGTGGACAGGAAGCGGGATGTCACGAACAGGGTGAGATCGTGGCGGCGATACTGGACGGGCGGGATATCACTCACAGCCGCCCGCATTTGCCCGAAAGCTGCCAACAGCACAACAAAAAGTCTGGCGCGTCTTGATCATGACCCTCCTCCCCGGAACGCGCGTCAGCGCGTTGGCGGGGAAGGTGGCCGTAACAGCGCTTGCAGCGCGTAGGCGCGAGCCGGAGCGCGAAAGAAAGCTGCGAAGGCCGGAGGGGTAATAAAAACTACTTAGACGCGATTACCGAGACACCGTTCTGCAGATGCAGAGTCTGGTTCTGCTCGCCCGCTGCCAGGGTGAACTTCACCTTGGAGAAGGCTGGCTTGCTCAAGAAGGGGTGCGCGTCGCGCGAGAAGCCATACGGCTCCAGCGGCAGACCCAGCCAGGTCGTGTCCATCTTGTCGTTGTTGTTGACGTCTTGATAGGTCTCGATGGCATAGACGCCCGGCGGCACGTCGTGAAGCACGACGACCGTTTCGCCCATCACGGCTTTCACATCGGCGGAAGCCACCGGCTTGGAATTGTCGTCGGGGTAACCAGCCCGGTCATAGAGACCAAGCCGCACCATCCCGCCCTCAGCCACATTCTGGACATGGACCGTCAGGGTCGCGGTGGCCGGTTTGGGCTCGGCAACCATTTGGGCTTGCGCCGGCGCTGCCAGGGCCGCGAGCGCAAGCGCCGCGGCGGCCGAAGCCGCGCGCCTTGCCAAGCCTAAATATGGACGCCTTGCGGCTTCCACTACCTTCATGTTGTGTTCCAGGCGTAAATTCAGAAGCGCAAACAAAAGCGCCACCGGACCGATTATCCGATGGCGCTGATATAGACCTGGTAAACGGAATTGAAAGTTGGAACTTCGCTTTTTTAGCTCAACTTAGGTTCCAGTTTCTTGCAGGCGTCGATCAAGCCTTTGACGGCGTCGGCCGATTTGTGCAGGCCGGCCTTTTCTTCGGCGGTCAATTCCAGTTCCACCACCCGCTCCACGCCTTTCTCGCCGATCACCACGGGAAGGCCGACATAGAGATCCTTGATGCCGTAAGCGCCATCGACATAGGTGGCGCAAGGCAGGATGCGCTTCTGGTCCTTGAGATAGCTTTCCGCCATGGCGATGCCAGCGGTGGCAGGCGCGTAATAGGCTGAGCCGGTCTTGAGCAGGCCCACGATCTCCGCACCGCCGTCACGCGTGCGCTGCACGATCTGGTCCAGCCGTTCCTGCTTGATCCAGCCCATCTTGACCAGTTCCGGCAACGCGATACCGGCCACGGTGGAGAAGCGCGGCATCGGCACCATGGTGTCGCCATGGCCGCCCAGCACGAAAGCGGAGACGTCTTCGACCGAGACATTCAATTCGTCGGCCAGGAAATGGCGGAAACGGGCGCTGTCCAGCACACCCGCCATGCCCACGATCATGTGATGCGGCAGGCCGGAGAATTGGCGCAGCGCCCACACCATGGCGTCCAGCGGATTGGTGATGCAGATCACGAAGGCATTCGGCGCATGCGCCTTGATGCCTTCGCCCACCGCCGCCATCACTTTCAGATTGATGCCGATGAGATCGTCGCGGCTCATGCCGGGCTTGCGCGGCACGCCGGCGGTGACGATCACCACATCGGCGCCTTTGATGTCGGCGTAGTCGTTGGTGCCCTTGAGCTTGGCGTTGAAGCCATCGATGGGGGCCGCCTGGGCCAGGTCCAGACTCTTGCCCTGCGGCAGGCCTTCGGCGATGTCGAACATCACCACATCGCCCAGTTCCTTGAGAGCGACGAGGTGGGCGAGCGTGCCGCCGATTTGTCCGCCGCCGATCAGGGCGATTTTCTTGCGCGCCATGAGAAGATCCTTTGCCTGAGGAGTTGAAAAACCGGGCGCTACCTAGCCTTTGGAGCGTCATCCGGCAAGGTGACAATTCTTCGCCTGCGCCAAGACCCAAAACTCCAAAGAAAAAGGCCAGATGCGAGGACGCACCCGGCCTTTTCTTTCTTCCTTGAAGAAGCGCTTAGATGGCTTCCTTCAATTCCTTGGAGGCGCGGAACGCGACCTTCTTGGACGCCTTGATCTTGATCGCTTCGCCGGTGGCGGGATTGCGACCCATGCGCGGACCGCGCTTGCGCACGACCAGGATGCCCAGGCCGTTGAGGCGAATGCGGGCGCCCTTCTTCAGATGCTTGGTGATCAGACCGATCGTGTCTTCCAGCATCGCATTGGCGCTCTTCTGGGAGAGTTCATGCTTCTCGGCGAGCTGGCTGGCGAGATTGCGGGTGGAAACGGTTTCGACTTTTGCGGCGGCTTTGGTTGCCATGGGATTGTCCCTCTCAACGAATCAACGATGAGCCCAATTTTACGGTATTTTCGGCGTTGCCAAGGGGGCCCATAGCAAAAAAGCCCCGAAAAATCGGAGCTTTTTGCACTTTCTGTCATCAAAGCTGTGAAAAACCCGTATTTTCGGGCTTTTCCCGACTTAGGCGGCTTCCGGACCCGCATTCTCCGCGCGTTCGGAGATACGCGCCGACTTGCCGGTGCGGCCCCGCAGATAATAGAGCTTGGCGCGGCGGACTTTGCCCTTGCGCACCACCACAACCGAATCCACCAGCGGCGAATAGATCGGAAAGACGCGCTCCACGCCTTCGCCATAGGAGATCTTGCGCACGGTGAAAGCCTCGTTCAGGCCGGCGCCCTGGCGGGCGATGCACACGCCTTCGAAGGCCTGGAGGCGTTCGCGGGTTTTGTTCTGCTTGGTCTTCTCGTCATAGGTGACGTCCACCACCTTGACGTTGACCTTGAGGGTGTCGCCCGGACGGAACGCGGGCAGCGGCTTGGCGCGGACGGCCTTCATCTGCTCGGCTTCGAGCGTCTGCAACAGGTTCATGGGAAGGTCTCCGTGCGGTCTGACAAGCGTATGAAGGCGGGGCGTATAGCCTAGCGTTTGCTCTTTTCATAGAGGGTCCAGAGATCAGGGCGCCGGGCCTTGGTCAGGGCTTCGGCCTGGGCCTGCCGCCAATTGGAAATTTCCTTGTGATTTCCGCCAGTTAGGACATCCGGGATGGTCCGTCCCTCGAAGTCCTGGGGACGGGTGAAATGGGGATATTCCAGGAGCCCCTGGCCGAAACTCTCTTCTTCCGTGGAAGCCTGGGCGCCAAGGACGCCCGGGATCAGCCGGACAGCGGCCTCGATCAGGGCCATCGCGGCGATTTCACCGCCCGCCAGCACGAAATCCCCCAGCGAGATTTCCTCAATAGCGCGGGCTTCGATCACCCGCTGGTCCGTGCCTTCGAAGCGGCCGCACAGCAGGACGGCGCCCGGACCCGCCGCCAGCGCCTTCACCCGCGCCTGGGTGAGTGGCGCGCCCCGGGGCGAAAGGTAGATCAAAGGCCGGCTGGTGCGCTCCACGGCGTCGATGGCGGCGGCGGCCACATCGGCCCGCATCACCATGCCAGGGCCTCCCCCGGCCGGGGTGTCATCCACGGTGCGGTGCTTGCCAAGGCCATGCTCGCGGATGTCGCGCACATCCAGCGACCAGAGATTGTTGGTCAGCGCCTTGCCCAAGAGCGACACGCCCAAAGGTCCGGGGAACATCTCGGGGAAAAGCGTGAGGACGGTGGCGGACCAAATGTTCGACATCGGTCTACTCCACGTGATCCGTGTCTTCGTCGTCTTCAGGCACCGCAACGACAATGCGGCCGCCGGGAATGTCGATGGTGGGCACGGTCTCGCGGGTGAAAGCGAGCAGGACATTGTCGCCGTCGGGGCGCGTGATTTCGATCACATCGCCGGCGCCATAATTGTGAATGGCGGCCACCTTGCCCAGGACGCGGCCTTCGCTGTCCTGCGCTTCAAGGCCAATCAAGTCGGCATGGTAGAATTCTTCGTGCCCGGTTTCCGGCAGGGCGGCGCGAGGGACGTACAGTTCGACGCCCTTGAGCGCCTCGGCTTGGTTGCGATCGACAATACCGGCAAAGGAAATCACCGCCTCGCCCGGCTTGCCCGGGCGGCAGGCGATGATCTCATAGCCTTTGCCGCGTGCGTCACGCAGCGGACCATACTTCCCCAGCGCCTCGGGCGTTTCGGTGAAGAGCTTGACCTTCACCGCGCCCTTGAGGCCCTGCGCGCCGATCACGGCGGCGAGAAGAACGTCTTTCTTCGACATCCCACCCTCACCATGGCCGGCCTCCGAGCCGGCCATTCAGAGTCTCTCGGCTCGCAAACGCTCGCCAGCTGGGTGGCCGGGTCAAGCCCGGCCATGGACACAAACGATTAAGCCGAAGCTTCTTCGGCCGCCTTGGCGGCAGCGGCGGCGCGTTCCTGCGCCTTCTTCTTGGGCTGAGCCTTTTGCGGATTGTTGTGCACGCGGGCCTTCACCAGACCGGCCTTAGCCAGCATCTTGTGCACGCGGTCGGAGGCCACGGCGCCCTTGGCGACCCAGGCCTTGGCGGAATCCAGGTCCAGCTTGATGCGGTCAGCATGATCCGACGGCAGCAGCGGATTGTAGAAGCCGATCTTCTCGATGAAGCGACCATCGCGCGGCGAGCGCGAATCCGAAATCACGATATTGTAATGCGGGCGTTTCTTGGTGCCGCCGCGCGCCAGACGAATGCGAAGAGCCATTGCAGTTTTCCTTGCGTTTAAAGCGTTAAAACAAATGCGTGTTATCGTCTCGGGAACATGCCGGGCGGCAATCCGCCAGGCATGCCACCCATGCCGGGCATCGTCGGCATGCGGCCGCCTTTGCCCATCATCTTCATCATGTCCGCCATCTGGCGGTGCATCTTGAGAAGCTTGTTGACCTCGGAGACTTCGACACCCGCACCCGCCGCGATGCGCTTGCGCCGCGAGCCGTTGATCACGTCGGGATTGGACCGCTCCTGCTTGGTCATGGATTTGATGATCGCTTCCTGGCGGGTGAGGATCTTGTCGTCCAGGCCGGCCGCCTCGAGCTGGCCCTTGATCTTGCCCACGCCCGGCAACATGCCAAGCACGCCCTTCATGCCGCCCAGCTTCTTCATTTGGTTGAGCTGCGAAGCCAGGTCGTTCATGTCGAACTGACCTTTCTTCATCTTGGCGGCGAGCTTCTCCGCCTCCTGCTTGTCGATCGTCTCCGACGCCTTCTCGACCAGCGAGACCACATCGCCCATGTCGAGGATGCGGTCGGCCACGCGCGAAGGATGGAAGGCTTCCAGCGCATCCAGCTTTTCGCCCGCGCCCATGAATTTGATCGGGGCGCCGGTGACCGAGCGCATGGAAAGCGCGGCACCGCCGCGGGCATCGCCATCGACGCGGGTAAGGATGATGCCGGAAAGCTTCAGCCGGTCATTGAAGTTCTTGGCGATATTGACCGCGTCCTGGCCGGTCAAACTGTCAGCCACCAGCAAAGTCTCATGCGGATTGGTGGCGGCTTTGATCGCGGCCACTTCCGCCATCAGTTGCTCGTCGATGGACTGGCGGCCGGCGGTGTCGAGGATCAGCACGTCATAGCCGCCGACTTTGGCGGAAGCGAGCGCCCGCTTGGCGATGGCGATTGGATCCTGGCCCGCCACCACCGGCAAAGTGGCGACGCCGGCCTGCTCGCCCAGCACGCGCAACTGTTCCATCGCGGCGGGACGATTGACGTCCAAGGATGCCATCAACACCCGCTTCTTCTCGCGGGTCTGCAGCATCAGGCCCAGCTTGGCGGAGCTGGTGGTCTTGCCCGAGCCTTGCAGGCCGACCATCAGGATCGGCGCGGGCGGGCTTCCCAGCGACAGGGCGGCATTGTCGGCGCCTAAGGTCTCGACCAGCACGTCATGGACGATCTTGATGACCTGTTGGCCCGGCGTGACCGAACGAATGACATTTTCGCCCACGGCGCGGGGGCGGACCTTTTCGATGAAGTCCTTCACCACCGGCAGCGCCACGTCCGCCTCGATCAGGGCGGTGCGCACTTCCCCAAGCGCGGCATCGACATCCCCCTCGCTGAGCGCGCCGCGCCCGCGAAGCTTGTCGAAAACACCGCCGAGGCGGGATTGCAGACTTTCGAACATGCCGTACCCAAAACTCCAAGTGGTTTCGCCCCAGGGGGCGCAACGCGCTGCCTGGGGGCGATCCCCCGCGCCAGGCGGGGGACCGGAAAGGCCTTTGGGTCTTTCCGGAAACGGGCGGGTTTTAGGGCTTCAGGTCCCGCAATGTCAAATTTCCTGACTCTCTGTCAAAAACCGAGACAGTTTCAGGATTTCAGCCCCAGCTTCTCCGCCAGATAGACGAAACTCAGGCCCCACATTTCCGCCGCCTGCTTGTGATCGGCGGCGGCGGCGTGGCCGCCATCGGTGTTCTCGTAGAACAGCACCTCATGGCCCTGCTCTTCCATGCGGGCTGCCATCTTGCGCGCATGCACCGGCGTCACCCGGTCATCGCTGGTGGCAGTGACGAAGAAGACCGGCGGATATTTTCCGTCCTTCTTCACATTCTGGTACGGCGAATAAGTGAGGATGTAAGCGCGCTCGTCCGGCTTGGCGGGATCGCCATATTCGCCCTCCCACGACGCGCCCGCGCCGATATGGGTATAGGCGATCATGTCCACCAGCGGCACCTGACAGACCACGGCGCCGAATAACTCTGGCCGCTGCACCATCACGGTGGAGACCAGAAGCCCGCCATTGGAGCCGCCCATGATGCCCAATTGCTTGGGCGTGGTGAGGCCGCGTCTGGTAATGTCTTCCGCCACCGCTTCGAAATCGTCATAGGCGCGCTGGCGATTTTTCTTCAGCGCCGCTTCATGCCAGGCGGGACCGAATTCGCCGCCGCCGCGAATATTGGCCACGACATAGACACCGCCATGGGTGAGCCACAGCCGCCCGAAATTGGCGGAATAAGACGGCGTGAGCGAAATCTCGAAGCCGCCATAGCCATAGAGCACGGTGGGCGCCGGACCTTTGAGATTTTTCGGCCGGGTCACGAAATAGGGAATCTTGGTGCCGTCTTTTGAGGTCGCTTCGAACTGCTCGGTGACCAGACCGGACGCGTCGAAGCGCGCCGGCAGCGATTTGATGGCATGCGGTTCGCTTTTGCCGTCGGTGGCGTAAAGCGTGGGCGGGATCAGATAGCTCTGGAAGCTGAACATCGCTTCGGGCCCGAAATCATTGACTGATGCCACATCGGCGGCCCCGCCAGGCGGCAGCTTGATCGCGCTGTTCGACCAACCCTTGGCGTCATGGCGTAAAACATGGACCGAGCCGATCACATTGTCCGTGATCGCGGCATAGATCGCATCCCGCCCGATCGCCACACTTTCGATGCTGGCGCGCGGGCCGGGTGCATACAGCAATTGCGGCGCGGCGCTTTCCGAAAAAGCCAGCAGTGCACCCTTGGGGAAATGCGCGCCGCTCTTGGGATCGGTATAATCCTTGCGCAGCGTGGCCATGACGGCATTTTCGAACATGCCTTTGACGTCGGCGGACAATGGCAAAGGCAGCTTGTGGGTTTTCGCCGCCGCCGCATCGACTGCATAATATTCATTCTCGAAAAAGCTGATGGCGCGGATCACGATGGCGTGATCGCCGGTCTTGGTGTGAAAGCTTGCCGGCGTAATCTGCACATCGGAAACCTGGCCTTCGTAAAGCGTTTTGGCGTTTGCGATGGGCGTTCCGCGCGTCCAGACCTTGGCAATGCGGGCATAGCCGGAATTGGTCAGGCTGCCCTTGCCGAAATCGGTGGCGAACAGGATCGTATCGTCGTTCAGATAGGTGGCGTCGCTTTTGGCTTCCTTGAGCGCAAAGCCATCCGTGGCCATGTGCTTGGCCTTCAGATCATATTCGCGCACCACCACGGCATCGCCGCCGCCGCGCGACAGCTTGATCAGGCAGCGCGTCTCCTTGGGCGCGCATTCGGCGCCTTCGAACACCCAATTCTCGTTTTCCGCCTTGGCCAAGGCATCCACATCCAACAGCACGTCCCAACGCGGGGCCGGATTGGCGTAATCGGCAATGGTGGTACGCCGCCAAACACCCTTGGGATTTTTGGCGTCCTGCCAGAAATTATAGACAAAGCCATGATCCAGGCTGCCGGACGGAATCCGGTCGGGCGCATCAAGCACCTGGAGCACGCTGTCATAATTCTTCTGGTAGCGGGGATCGGCCTTCAGCACGCCCAAGGATTTCTTGTTCTGCTCCGCCACCCAGGCGAGCGGCTTTTGCCCATGCACATCCTCAAGCCATGCATGGGGATCATTGTCGGCAGCGGTCACGGCAAAAGCTCCGAAGGTCAGAAATGGTAGAACCAGAAGAACTGTCAGATGGAGGCGCGGCATGGTGGCTCCCGGTGCGGGCCGGACAGCTTTGCGAATTTTGCCCCATCCGGGCAATGGCAAAAACGGCATCCGCCCCCTATAAGGCGCCTCATGATCCCCTTTCGCAAAATGCAGGGCCTGGGCAACGATTTTGTCGTGTTCGACGCCCGCAAGCAGGCCGTTCCCATGACGGCGTCGCGGGCAAAGGCCATCGCCGACCGTCATTTCGGCGTGGGCTGCGACACGCTGGCCTTGATCACGCCGGGCGACGCCCAGGTGGATGCGCGTTTGCGTTTCTTCAACGCCGATGGCGGTGAAGTGGAATCCTGCGGCAATGCCACGCGCTGTATCGCGCGGCTGTTGATGGACGAGCGAGGCCTCGCCCGCGTCAAACTGGACAGCAAGGGCGGCATGCTGATCTGCAGCGATGCGGGCCGTGGGCTTGTGACCGTGGATGTGGGTGTGCCCAAATTCGATTGGCGCGACATTCCTTTGGCCGAAGCCGCGGACACCGATAATCTGTCCATTCCGGTGGACGGCAAAAATGTTACGGCCACGGCGGTCTTGATGGGCAATCCCCATTGCATCCTGTTCGTGGAGGATGCCGAACGCGCTCCCCTCACGGAACTTGGCCCTAAGCTCGAGACCCATCATCTGTTTCCCACCCGCATCAATGTCGAATTCGCCCAGGTGCATGACCGCGGCTATATCCGCATGCGCGTGTGGGAACGGGGCGTGGGCGTGACCTTGGCCTGCGGCACCGGGGCCTGTGCCACCGTCGTGGCCGCCATGAAGAAAGGCCTGGTGGACCGCAAAGTGGACGTGGAACTGGACGGCGGCAAACTCACTCTGGAATGGCGGGAAGAGGATGGCCATGTTCTGATGACTGGCCCCGGCAAGACGGTTTTCCTGGGCGAGATCGATCTGGACGCTTATGGCCATTGACGTCGTCACGTTCGGCTGCCGCCTCAACGCCTATGAGAGCGAGGCGATCAAGGCGCGCGCCGAAGAGGCACAGCTGCGTAACGCCGTGGTGGTCAACACTTGCGCCGTCACCGCCGAAGCGGTGCGCCAGTCGCGCCAGGCCATCCGCAAGCTGAAGCGCGAACGTCCCGATACGCGCATCATCGTGACCGGCTGCGCCGCTCAGACCGAGCCGGAAACCTATGCCGCCATGCCGGAAGTGGCGCAGGTCCTGGGCAATCAGGAAAAGCTCACGGCTTCGGCCTACGCCGATTTCGGTCAGGGCGCCGCCGAGCGGGTGCGCGTCAACGACATCATGAGCGTGCGCGAAACCGCGCCCCAGATGGTGGATCATTTCGAAGGCCGCACCCGCGCCTTTCTGCAAGTGCAGAATGGCTGCGACCATCGCTGCACCTTCTGCATCATCCCTTATGGCCGTGGCAATTCCCGCTCGGTGCCCATGGGATCGGTGGTGGAAGAGGCGCGGCGCCTGACCGAAAATGGTTTTGCCGAAATCGTGTTGACCGGCGTGGACCTTACCTCCTACGGCGCCGATCTGCCGGGAGAGCCCCACCTGGGACAATTGGTGGGCAAAATACTGAAGCTGGTGCCCCGGCTGAAACGCCTCAGGCTGTCGTCCATCGATTCCATCGAGGCGGATCCTCATCTGATGCGCGTCATCGCGGAGGAAGAGCGATTGATGCCGCATTTCCATCTCTCCGCGCAGTCGGGTGATGATCTGATCTTGAAGCGCATGAAGCGCCGCCATAGCCGCGCCGACACGATTGCCTTTTGCGACACGGTGCGCCGTCTTCGGCCCGATGCGGCCTTCAGCGCCGATCTCATCACCGGCTTTCCCACCGAAAGCGAGGCCATGTTCGAGAACAGCCTGAAGCTGGTGGACGATGCCGGGCTCACCGGGCTGCATGTTTTTCCCTTCTCGCCCCGGCGCGGGACGCCGGCGGCGCGCATGCCGCAGCTGGGATTAGGCGTCGCGAAGGAACGCGGCAGGCGACTGCGCATCCGGGGCGATGAGGCGCGTGCGACGCATTTTCAGGCTCTTGTCGGCAGGACCCGTTCGGTGCTGGTCGAGAAACCTGGCTTCGGCCACAGCGAATGTTTTGCGCCGATCGCGTTTGACGGTCCGGCGTTGCCAGGGGCCATCGTGCCGGTCCTGGTCACGGGCACGGATGGTTCAAAGCTTCTGGGGCGGCAGGCGGCATGAGGACGTTCGGCGAAGCGCCGCCCGAAGAGACCGGGCTGTTCACGCGCTTGAAAAAGGGCCTGGCGAAGTCCAGCGCCAATCTCACCGGCAGCATTACCGGGCTTTTCACCAAGAAAAAGTTGGACGCGGAAACTGTTGCCGGACTGGAAGAGGCCTTGATCCGGGCGGATATGGGCGTGACCGAAGCCAAGCGTCTTTCCGCCGCCGTGGCCAAGAACCGCTATGACAGCGAAATCACGGACGCGGAGGTGCGTACCATTTTGGCGAGCGAAATCGCCGCCAGCCTGAAGCCGCTGCAGCAGCCGCTCAAGATCGACGGCGGCAAGAAACCTTTCGTGATCCTGGTGGCGGGGGTCAATGGCACGGGCAAGACCACAACCATCGGCAAGCTGGCCAAGAGGCTGAGCGGCGAGGGCCACAAGATCGTGTTGGCCGCAGGCGATACCTTTCGCGCCGCCGCCATCGAGCAATTGGGGGTGTGGGCCAAGCGCAGCGGCGCCGACTTTGTCGCGGGCAAAACGGGCGGCGATGCGGCGGGACTTGCGTTCGAAGCCTTGGAGCGCGCGCAGAAGGAAAATGCCGACATTCTTTTGATCGACACCGCCGGACGTCTGTCGAACAAGACGGGACTGATGGCGGAGTTGGAGAAGATCGCCCGCGTGCTCAAGAAGCGCGATGCCAGCGCTCCGCACGCCGTGCTGTTGGTGCTGGATGCCACCACGGGTCAAAATGTTCTGACCCAAATCGAAGCTTTCAAGGCGACAGTGCCGCTCACCGGCCTGATCATGACCAAGTTGGATGGCACCGCCAAAGGCGGCATCCTGGTCGCGCTGGCGGCCCGTTATCCGTTACCAGTGCATTTCATCGGGGTCGGCGAAGGCGAGGCCGATCTGCAGATTTTCGACGCCGAGAACTTCGCGCAAGCCCTTATAGGAACAGCATGAATCCGCAGCTGCGGCGGCTCCTGATGGATCTGGGACCGCTCATCCTTTTCTTCGCAACCTTCCAATATGCGGGCATCTTCGCCGCCACCGGCGTCTTCATGATCGCCATCCTGATCTCGCTGGCGATCAGTTGGCATCGTGAGAAAAAATTGCCGCCTGTTCCGCTCGTCACCGCGATCCTTGTCGTGATCTTCGGCGGGCTCACGCTCTATCTGCACAATGAAGTCTTCATCAAGGTGAAGCTCACCATCCTCTACATTATCTTCGGCGTGACGCTTCTGGCCGGACTCCGATTCAACCGGCTCTTCATCAAATATGTTTTCGCCGAAGCATTCGATCTGACGGAAAAAGGTTGGCGCAGTCTGACGCTGCGCTGGGGGATTTTCTTCCTGTCCCTGGCGGTGCTGAACGAGGCCGTCTGGCGCAACACCTCGACCGCGACCTGGGTGAGTTTCAAGGTCTGGGGCATCACGGGGCTGATATTTTTGTTCGCCCTGGCACAGACCCCGTTCCTGCTGAAACATCACAACAGTCCGGAACAATGAACCGGGCTTATTTGTCGTAACCGCGGCGGGCCGCAACAGATATGCGCGCGCGTGACATACATACAACGCTTTGTGTCTTTTCGAGACTTGGCAATATGATAGCGAAAAATTCCCAGCGCGGCATCGTTGCCAGCAGCGGAAACAAAATATCGTTCCTATAAAAAAGGCCATGGACTCGCGCGCGCAAATATTTTTTAAGACTGGCGCACAGCCGCACATTGCTGTTTAGTGCGCGTCTCATCTCTCGGTTCTGGCCATTTGTCGTCGCTGCGATCCGATCTTCGTCTGCGTTGTTCTGGGGGGTTTCGAATGTTGAAGGGTCAGCGCAAGGCGAATGGAGGTTTCGATTTATCCGAAGCGCCCTCGCACCTGATCCGCCGCTGCCAGCAATTCTACGGCGACCTCTATGCGCGCGAAGCCGGTTCGCGCGAACTGACCAAACAGCAATTCACGCTTCTCTGCGCGCTGGAGCATAACGAAGGCGCAAGTCAGACCACGCTGGTGGAGATCACCGGCATCGACCGTTCGACGCTTGCGGAAATGGTGCGCCGGATGCTGGAGCGTGGCCTGCTTTCGCGCGAGCGCACGGAAGAAGATCAGCGCGCCAACGCCATCGCCATCTCACCCTCCGGCCGCAAGGCGCTCCGCTCGGCGCGCAATGCCGCGGACCGGGCCGAGCGGGCTCTGCTGGACACCCTGCCCGCGCCCGAGCGCCTCAAATTCGTGAAGTCCTTGTCCCAGATCGCCTCGGCCGCCGAGGCCTATGCCGCCAATGGCGCCGCCAAAGTCCATAAGGCGGCCCGCCGGAATGGAAAGCGGCTCTAATCGTCAGGGCTGGTGAGCCGGCGGGTTTTTGATGGCCTATCGCTTCGCTATATGAGGCCGGGCCGGAATGGAAAGCGGCTCTAGCCGCGACCAGCCTAAATCTTGATATCGAGCGTAGCGCCCGGCCGGGCGGCCTGGGGTGGGGCCGGCGCTGCCGCCTGGCATTCGTCCATATGCATCATTTGTTTGAGCGGCAGGGGCTCAAAACCGCCGGTCTTTTCCAGGGCAGCCGCAAAGCCGGGCTGCGGCTTGGGTTTGCTCTGGGCCTGGGCCTGGGTCAGCTGTTGGCTGGCCAGAAGGGTGGCGGCATTGATCTGCATCGCTGCAGCCTAGGAAATCAGGGTTAGGAATCGCTTAAGAGGCTGCTTTGGCCTTCTCGATCTCGGGCAGAAGCTGATTGATCAAGGCGCTTTGGGTGAGCTGGCCCACCAGCTTGAAACGCACCACGCCTTTGCCATCCACCACATAGGTTTCCGGCACGCCATACACGCCCCAGTTGATACCCGCGGCGCCGTGCGGGTCGGCGACGATGCGCGAAAAAGGATTGCCATGTTCGTTGAGGAAAGCACGGCCGGCACCCGCCTGGCGTTCCTCATAATCGAAGCCATAGAGCGTGATGCCGGGCATCTTGGACAGCGCCATCAGCTGCGGGCTTTCCGCCCGGCACGGCACGCACCAGCTGGCGAAGAAATTGACCACCGTGACATGACCGGCCGCCAGATCGGCGTGGCTGAAACCCGGGGTCTGATCATCGATCGCCGCCAGATCGAAATCCGGCGCAGGGCGGTCGATCAGGGCCGACGGCAGAAGGTCTGGCGGCTGGCCATAGAGGCTGTGGAACAGGAAATAGGCCAGGACCAGAAAGCCGATCACCGGCGCGGCGTACAGCAGGCGTTTCATGGCCGCTCGCGTTCCAATTCTTCCAGCCGCTTTTTGGCGGCGCGCCAGGCGGCGATGCACTGCCAGATCATGCACCCCAAGGCCACAGCGGAGATCCCATAAGCCGGCCAGATGAAAGCGGCATAACCGCCCATGGCGAAGAAGCTGGTCATCCGGCTCTCTGCATCAGGCTGCGCGCGCGCCGATCAACAATCTCCGTACGGATGCGGACCATCCAGAGCGCGGCGAACAAAAGCATATAGCCCAGGGCCATGGTCAAAAGCGGCCAGAGGAAAACCTTCGCTATCTGGCCGGAAATGATGCTTTCGCCCTGATGCAACGTGTTCCACCAATCGACCGAGAATTTGATGATGGGCAGATTGACCGCGCCCACCAGCGCCAGGATGGCGGCGGCCCGGGCGGCGCGGGCTTCGTCCTCGATCGCATTCCAGAGCGCGATGTAGCCCAGATAGAGAAAAAGCAGCAGCAGGAAGCTGGTGAGCCGCGCGTCCCACACCCAATAGGCGCCCCACATGGGCCGGCCCCAGAGCGAACCGGTGATCAGCCCCAGCGCCGTGAACACCGCGCCCAGTGGCGCCGCAGCGCGCGCTGCCGTGTCCGCCAGCGGATGGCGCCAGACCAGCGAGAACAAGGACGCGATGGCGATCAATCCGTAGGCGGATTCCGCCACGATGGCGGCCGGCACATGCACGAACATGATCGTCACCGTCATGCCCTGCTGGTAATCGGGCGGGACATGGAAACCCAGCCACAGGCCCAGGCCTAACGTTAAAGCAGCTGCGCCCGAGACCCAGGGCAGCAGCAGCTCCGAGAGACGCATGAAGACGGCGGGATTGGCGTAGCGGAACATGACCCTGATTTAATCCTTTTTGCCCCGCCTTACCCCGCGAGATTGAGCCGCACATGAAGCGTGCCCAGGGAAAGTGGGCACCGGTTTCCCGTCCGGGCACGCGACCACCAAAAACCTCTTTCAGCCCCCGAGATTGAGCCGCACGCACGCCGCAGCCGCGAAGGGCGACAATAGCACGGCGGCGGCCGCGAAAGCGGCCAGGAGGCCCAAGGCGCCGTTGGAGAGGTGATCCAACACCGAGGTCACGCTGCCGGCCCCGAATATCACGGCCGGGACCAAAAGCGGCAGGACGATCAAAGGCAGGATCAATCCCCCTCGCTTGAGCGAGAGAGTGAGACTGGCGCCGATGGCCCCGATAGCGCTGACCGCGGGTGTGCCCATCAAAAGCGAAACGAACAAAGCCAGCATGGCCGGTGCCGGAAGGCCGAACAGCACCGCCAGCAGCGGGGACAGCAAAGTGAGGGGAAGACCGGTGGAAAGCCAATGGGCCAGAAGTTTGGCCAACGCCACCTGTTCCAGCGACAGCGGCGACAGCGCGATCAACTCCAAACTGCCGTCGTCGAAATCGCCCTGATACAGCCGATCCAGCGACAGCAACGCCGCCAGCACCGCGCCCACCCACAACACACCGCCTGCGATACGCGCCAGCAATTTGAGGTCGGCACCCACGCCCAGCGGCACCAACGTCGCCACCAGCGCAAAGAAAGCCAACGCCAGCGCCGCGCTACCGCCGGAACGGGCCGCGAGCTTCAAGTCGCGCAGCACCAGGCTCGCGAAAGGCCCGCTCATGCCGCCTCCAGCTTGAGCAGGCGCGCATCCAGGCCCAGCGGATCATGGGTGGCGGCGACCACGATGCCGCCTTGCGCGCAATGATCCCGCATCAGATCGGCGGCGAGCGCACGTCCCGCGCTGTCCAGTGCCGCGAAAGGTTCGTCCAACAACCAGAGCGGCCGGCCCGACAAGATCAAGCGCGCCAGGCCCAGGCGCTTTTTCTGACCCGCGGACAGATAGCGGCAAGGAAATTCCCGTTGGCGTGAGAGCCCCACACGATCGAGCGCAGGCGCCGCCGGCGCTTTTGCGCCATAGAGGCGCGCAAAAAACTCCAGCTGCTCACCCGCCGTCATTTGCGGCTTGATGCCGTCCTGATGCCCCAGCCAGCCGACATGACGGCTGCGTTCTTCGCCGTCGCTCAGCGCGCCGGTATTGAAGCCAAGCGTCACGCTGCCGGACGCGGGTGAGAGAAAGCCCGCGATCAACCGCAGCAGCGATGTCTTGCCCGCGCCATTGGGTCCTTCCACCACCAGTGCTTCACCGGCGCGGACTTCGAAATCGAGGCCGGAAAAGACGCGCCGCTCCCCGCGCGCGCAGGCGAGCTTCTGGGCGGTGAGGGAAACGATCATGGACGCTGCATTAACATGAAAACCCTCATCCTTCGACAAGCTCAGGATGAGGCAAATCATTCCGGTGCGAGGGATTTTGGCCGATGGCCAGAGCATCGCGCGGAGCGTGCTTTAGCACGTGAGCACGCGCGACAACGCCAAGGCCAAAAAGGACCGCGCCCTTACCGGGCTCAGTACATGTGTTGGCCGCCGTTGATCGAGATGGTCGAGCCGGTGATGAAGCCGGCATCGTCGGCCACCAGGAACAGCACGCCGCGGGCGATTTCATGCGCCTGGCCCAGCCGTTTGACGGGAATGCGGGCCACGATCTTTTCCAGCACGTCGGCGGGCACCGCCGCCACCATGTCGGTATCGATATAGCCCGGCGCGATAGCGTTGACGGTGATGCCCTTGGCGGCGCCTTCCTGGGAGAGCGCCTTGGTGAAGCCATGGATGCCGGATTTGGCGGCGGCATAATTGACCTGGCCATATTGCCCAGCCTGGCCGTTGATCGAGCCGATATTGACCACCCGGCCGAAGCCGCGATTCAACATCCCATCCCAGGCCGCTTTGCACATGTTGAAGCAGCCGCCCAGATTGGTATCCAGTACTTCTTCCCAAGCCTGGCGGTTCATTTTTTTCATCGTCGCGTCACGGGTGATGCCGGCATTGTTGACGATCACGTCGACAGGGCCGAGCGCGGATTCCACCTTGGCCATGCCGGCCACGCAATCCTCGAAGGAGGAGACGTCCCAGCGGAAAGCGGCGATGCCGGTGCGGTCGCTGAAGGCTTTGGCGCGCTCGTCATTGCCTGCGTAATTGGCGGCCACCTTGTAGCCCGCATCCTTCAATGCCACCGAGATGGCCTCGCCGATACCGCGCGTGCCGCCCGTAACCACCGCTACCCGTGCCATTGCCCTCTCCTGTTTTTCGCGCCTTAGACGCTGCCCTTCTTTTCCACTACCAGAATCCGCGCCTCCCCGACAGGATGGGCGACATGCTCATCGCCGGCCTCGGCCGCCATGATGTCGCCGGCCTCCAGACGCTGGACCTTTTGCGTGCCGTTGATGCGATAGTGCATGTCCACCACCCCATCCAGCACGACAAAAACTTCCTTGCCGTCATTAACGTGCCAGACATAGGGCCGGTCGGTCCAATGCAGGCGCACGCTGGCGCCCTCGATCTCGGCGATGTCGCGCGCGCCCCAGGCCTTGTCGGCGGTGAATGCTTTTGCGTCGCGGTAAAAGCGCAGGCTATCGCTCCAAGCACATGGCAATGCCCATGCCGCCGCCGATGCAAAGCGTGGTGAGGCCTTTCTTGGCGCCGCGCTTGCCCATTTCATGCAGCAAAGTCACCAGCACGCGCGCGCCCGACGCGCCGATGGGATGACCGATGGCGATGGCGCCGCCATTCACGTTCACCTTGGCGGTGTCCCAGCCCATGTCCTTGTTGACGGCGCAGGCCTGGGCCGCGAAGGCCTCGTTGGCTTCGACCAGATCCAGATCGGCCGCCTGCCAGCCCGCCTTCTCCAGCGCCTTGCGCGACGCGGGGATGGGACCGGAGCCCATCACTTTGGGGTCGACACCGGCCTGGGCCCAGCTGGCAATGCGGGCCAGCGGCGTGAGACCGCGGGCAGCGGCGTCTTTGGCGCTCATCAGGATCAGGGCGGCGGCGCCGTCGTTGATGCCGCTGGCATTGCCGGCGGTCACGGTGCCGTCCTTGGCGAAAGCGGGCCGGAGCGCGGCGATGGCCTCCAGCGTCGCGCCGTCGCGAATATATTCGTCGGTATCGACCACCGTGTCGCCCTTGCGGCCTTTGACGGTCACCGGGGCGATCTCGTCCTTGAAGCGGCCCGCCTTCTTGGCGGCTTCGGCCTTGTTCTGGGACGCAACAGCGAATTTGTCCTGTTGTTCGCGGGTGATCTGCCACTCGCGCGCGACATTCTCCGCCGTGGTGCCCATGTGATAGCCGTTGAAAGCATCCCACAGCCCATCCTTGATCATGGTGTCGATGAAATTGAGATCGCCCATCTTCTGTCCGACGCGCAGATAAGCAGCATGGGTGGACTGGCTCATGGATTCCTGCCCGCCCGCCACCACGATACGGCTGTCGCCATTCTTGATCGCCTGGGCACCCAGCGCCACGGCGCGCAGGCCCGAGCCGCACACCATGTTGATGCCCCAGGCCGGTGCGCCGATGGGAATGCCGGCCGCGATGGAAGCCTGGCGCGCGGGGTTCTGACCCTGCGCCGCCGTCAACACCTGACCCAGGATGACTTCGCTGACCTCGCCGGCCTCAACCTTGGCGCGCATCAGCGCCGCCTCGATCGCCACCTTGCCCAGCTGATGCGCCGCCACGGTCGCGAAAGCCCCGTTGAACGCGCCCACGGGCGTGCGCGCGCCCGAAACAATCACAACCTCTTCCACGTCTTTCCTCCGGCCTGATTAACTGTCGCTCGCAAAATGCCGCGAATGCGAGGTTGGGTAAACCGCAATGATTTCGCCAGCCGGAACAAGGAATTACCGGCCATTTCCCCTGGCGGGCGATATTGCATTTGCTAAAATGGCGCTGGACGGGCCGCGCGGCTTGATGTTGTCTTTGCTCAAGCACGGGCCAAAAACAAAGCGGGGAAAACGTGTCGGAAGAAAAAGCCAAGGCTGAGCCGGTCGTGATCAAGAAATATGCGAACCGCCGCCTCTACAATACCCAGACCTCCAGCTATGTGACGCTCGACCATCTGGCGGGGATGGTGAAGGACGGCGTCGAATTCGAAGTGCAGGATGCGCGCACCGGCGAAGACATCACCCGCTCGGTGCTCACCCAGATCATCTTCGAAGAAGAAGCCAAGGGGCAGAATCTTCTGCCGATCAAATTCCTGCGTCAGCTGATCCGTTTTTACGGCGACAGTCTGCAGGCTTTCGTGCCCGGCTATCTCGACATGAGCATGGACAGCTTCACCAAGAACCAGGGCGCCATGCGCGATCGCATCGCCGAGGCGATGGGCGGCGGCAATCAGATGATCGAGAATCTGACGCGGCAGAATCTGGCCATCTTCGAACGCGCCATGCAGATGTTCTCGCCTTTCGGGGCGGCGGGCCAAGGCCGCCGCGCGGAGGAGCCGGCGGAAGAGAAATCCGCTTCCAGCGATGTGGATGCCTTGAAGCGCGAAATGGAAGCGATGCGGCGGCAGCTTTCGGAACTGAGCCAACGCAAATAGTTCCCTGACCGCCGGTCAGGGTAAATCTATATTCAGCAAGAAGATCGCCGGGCGCTGCTGTTTTCGGCGCTGCGTGTCTGCGGTTTGCAGAGAATTTTAAGCAAACAAGACTCAATCACGCCCCGCTTTTGAATCGAAGCGGATCGAAGCTTGTCACTTCGCGTTGTCTTGACGCGAGGGAACCGGAATCAAGCGGCGTGTTAGTTTCAAATTTAACGAAAGATTTCAGCGCGGGGCAAAGGCTCGGGTCCATTGTGCGCCTGTTGCCGAACGAAATGGCGTGCTCATGATTTTCCGGGCCATATTCTGGATAGGTCTCGTGTCGCTGCTCATGCCGCACGAACCCAGTCTCGGGTCCGGACACCCCGGCACCGGCACAGGCCTCTCTCTTCCCACAAATTTGCGGGCCGTTTCTGGTCTCTCGCGCCCGGATCGAGTTTGTGGGGATGAGGCCTGTGCCGGCCGCCTCCCGTTCCTCGAGAATTTTCAAGACAGCGCGCTGAAGGGTCTGGCGAGCGTGAAAGCGGATATCGACGCCGATCGCAGAGCCCGCGCCGGCCGCGGCATCTGATCACTCGAGATCCAGAACCACCTTGGCTTTTTTCGGCGTGACTTTGCGCCGATTTTCGCCGCGCCATGGCCGTTCCTTGGCCCGGCGGTCGGGGCCGAAAAATTCCGGCGCGGCAATGAAGGGCCGCGGCGCCGACAACGCGGCGCGCAGCTTATCGCCCACGGTCTTGGGACTCATGGGACGGGAGATCACGTCGGTGACGCCGTCATCGCGCGAACGCTCGACATCGCGGCGCTTGGGGCCGCCATAAACCACGAAAATCGGGATCATGGGATTGAGCAGCGACGGAGAACGCCGCGCTGCCTGGGCGAAAGGCGCGCCATCCAGCTCGGTGCCACCTTCCACAAACGCGGCCGCGAAACGCTCGCTGCACAACAGGTCCAACGCCATGCGTGGCTCGTCCGCCATGATGATGCGGGTAACGCCCAACGCCGTCAGCACGGTGCGCAAGGTGGGGCCGGCATGACCCTTGGCGCCTACGATCAGGACGCGCGCGGCAGCGAGATCCAGCTTTGTCATGGCCCCTCAAACAAGGCACTATCTTGATATTTTACGCCTTAAAGGCGGGTAAAGGTCGGCTCATGCACGCAAATCTCCGTTGGTTTTCCGCCCTTGTCCTGATCGCGCTTCTGCCCCTTTCGGGCTGTGAAAGCGCGGCGGATCGGGCGCTGAAAAAGTCACCGGATTTCAAGATTGGCTACACCGACGGCTGCGCCAGCGCGGGCACCCAGGGCGCCAATTTCCGCGATACCGAGCTTTCGCGCGACGAAGAGGCTTATCGCAGCAACAAGGCCTATCACGCCGGCTGGGGCACCGGTTTCAATGCCTGCCGCGCCTATCAGCCTTCGAACAATATGCCCCCGCCGCCCGGCCAGGGCCCCATCCCCGATCCCACGTCCCGGCCGTTTTAGTTTGGTCGCGGTCCCGGACGGAAAACCGGTACCCACTTTTCCTGGGACCGCTCCTGGCGTCGCGAAAGCTTCAAGCAAAACTTAATGCCCTCTTAACCAACAGAGCGCAGCCTGGCGAGAACAGTCCGTGTACGGTTCTTTTACGGGAGCGACCTAGGCATGTTGGGTCATCTGGTTTCCAATGCGGCATTCCATAGCGGCATGAGCGGAAGACGCCAAAGCGCGCCGAACTTCCTCCAGCGTGTATGGGCCTTGCTGCTTAAGCGGACGCGCTAGCCACTTTTCATGGCGAAGGACGACCGGGTCACCGGCCTTCCCTGAAGCGCTTCCTGCTCGAAGAATTGCGGCCAAGGTGTTCTGGGCTTTCCTTCCAGCGCCGCATCGATATCGCGGATGCCGTCCCGCAGCTGGCGCAGCGCCTGATCGATATCCAGCTTCTGCTGCTCCAGAACCAGGATCCGCTCTTCGAACTTTTTGCGGGCATGCGCCATCTGTGCCTGCTCGCCATCCTTGCTGTCATACATGTCCAGCACTTCACGGATCTCCGCCAGGCTGAAACCGAGGCGGCGGCCGCGCAGGATCAGGATGACGCGGGCGCGGTCGCGGGCGCTGTAAAGCCTTGTCTGTCCGCGGCGGCCTGGCGCGATCAGCTTTTCGTCTTCGTAGAAACGCAAGGTGCGCGCGGTGACGGCGAATTCCTTGGTCAGCTGACGGATGGTATAGATACGGTTGCTCATGACGCTTCCGTGTCATTTGTCACATTGATGACGATGACGCTTCCTTCCGTTGACGTCAACGGTCCGGATCGGCGCGCAAAAGCACGAAAGCCAAGCAGACCGCCTGCTTTTGGGGCAGGCGGTCTCGATAATAATTTTATTCGGCGGCGGCCCGCACGGCTTCGCTTTCGCGCGCCAGATTTTCGGCCGCATAATTCCAGTTCAAGGTCTTGGCGAGCACGGCTTCCAGATATTTTGGCCGCGCATTCTGATAATCCAAATAATAGGCATGTTCCCAGACATCGACGGTGAGAAGGCAATTGGTGCCTTCGGCCATCGGCGTCATGGCATTGGCGGTTTTGGTCACCGACAATTTGCCATTCTTGGATATCAGCCAGGCCCAGCCGGAGCCGAACTGCGTTTTGCCCGCTTCCGCAAGTTCCGCGATCAGTTTGTCCGTCGAACCGAAATCGCGCGCGATGGCGCTGGCGAGTTCGCCCGAAGGCTCGGTCTTGGCGGGCGACAGGCTGCGCCAATAGAAATCATGGTTCCATACCTGACCGGCATTGTTGAAAATTTTCTTCTCTTTGTCGTCGCCGGATTTGGCGGTGGCCTGAACGATCTTTTCCAACTTCATGTCGGCGAATTTGGTTTTCTCGACCAGGGTGTTCAGCGTGTCCACATAGGTCTGGTGATGCTTGTAGTAATGAAACGAAATGGTGCGGGCGGAAATGACAGGCTCCAGCGCTCCATCTCCATAAGGCAGCGGCGCGAGTTTGAACGGACCAGACATGTGAAACCTCCGAAAAGCAGAAAAGCCTGCGGTCTAAAAGCCCACGGCTGTCCCGTCAACGCACAAGTGGCGGTAACGATCCGGCTTCAACTCCCCAATTTTATTGTTGGTATCGGGAAAGCGAAACATCACAATCTTTGTGAAAAATCGTGAATTGGATGAACGCGATTGTCACTCGACTTTCGCATTCCCGTCGCGCAAACAGGAAACACGCGGGGTAGGAGACGTCAACATTCTGGAGGCAGTGATGCCCGCTTATGAAATCTGCTATTTGGACGGCGAAGGCGTCCTCACCTACAAATTTCTCGCCAATTGCGAAGATGACGGCCGCGCCAAGGTGCTGGCGCATGCCATGAAGCTCCCCAGCGCCAAGCGGCTGGAAGTGTGGAGCGGAGAAGCGCTGATTTATGCCCGGCCATCGGCCCTGGCACAAAACGTATTTCTCAGGGCCGGCTAAACCAGCTTTTCCCTCTTCGCCCAGCTCAAGGTTGCATCCAGAGTGCGAGTGAGGCGATCGAACAATTCGTCGATCTCCTCTTCCGTGATCACCAAGGGCGGGCAAAGCGCCAAACGGTCCACCGGCAGGGGCCGCACGATCAAGCCATTGTCTTCCGCGAAATTGGTGGCGGCCTGATTGACCTGCCGTGCGGGATCGAAGCGCGCCTTGGTCTTCTTGTCGGCCACCAGTTCAATGCCGGCGATCAGGCCAACGCCCTTCGCCTCACCCACCAGCGGATGATCCTCCAGCGCTTTGAGACGTGCCAGGAAACGCGGAGCAACATGGCGCACATGCCCGACAATGTCGCGGCGCTGATAGATTTCGATGGTCTTGAGGGCCACCGCCGTGGTCACGGGATGCCCGCCATAGGTCAGGCCATGGCCCAGCACATTGAGCCGCTTGGCTTCGCGGTCGATCAGTTCGGTCATTTCCGGCGACACCAGAACCGCCGAGACCGGCAGATAGGCGCTGGAGAGCGCCTTGGCGATGGAAGCGCTGTCGGGCTCGAAGCCATATTTGGCGCAGCCGAACCATTCGCCGGTGCGGCCAAAGCCGGTGATGATCTCGTCGCTGATCAGCGGGATGCCGTGCTGCATCAGCACTTTGGTGATGGCATCGAAATAGCCGTCGGGCGGCACGATGGCGCCGCCCGCGCCCATCACCGGCTCGGCGATCATGGCGGCGATGGTGTTCGGACCTTCCGTCTCGATCAAGTCGTTGAGACTGGCGGCGAGGCGCTTGGAATAATCAAGCTCGCTCTCGCCCGCCTCGGCGCCGCGATAATAATGCGGCATCTCGGCATGGCGCACGAAATCGAAGGGCGCATCGAAGCCCTTGTGGATGGAGGGAATGCCCGTGAGGCTGGTCGCCGCCAAGGTGACGCCATGATAGCCCATGGTGCGGGAAATGATTTTCTTGCGTTTGCTTTCGCCGCGGGCATTGGCGGCATACCAGGCAAATTTTACTTGGGTGTCGTTGGCTTCCGAGCCGGAGCAGGCGAAGAACACTTTGCCAACCGGAAAAGGTGAAACCTCTTTCAGCTTTTCCGCCAGGGCCGCGCCGGGCTCGTGGCTCTTGCCGCCGAAGACATGGCCATAGGAAAGCTTGCGCATCTGCTCGGCGGCGGTTTCCACCAGTTCCTCGTCGCCCCAGCCCAGTGCGGTGCACCAAAGACCGGACATCGCCTCGATATAATCCCGCCCGGCGGTGTCATAGACCCGCACGCCTTGACCCCGCTCGATGATGAGCGGCCCGCGTTCCGCCAAAGCCTTGAGATTGCTCAGGGGGTGAAACAGGGAATTGAGGTCGCGGGTCTGGGCGTTGGAGAGGGGCATGACAGGCCTTTCAAAAGCGGCGCGACTTTAGCCTTTTGCGCGGACCGCGCCACGTTTCTATGATGGGCAAAAATGGAGGGACGGCCATGCGGGGCTTGATGCAGGACTGGCCGCTGAGGGTGCACCGTTTCCTGGATCACGCCGCGCTTTATCACCAGGGCGCCCGCATCGTCAGCCGCACGGTGGAAGGCGATGTCCATCGCACCTCCTATCCCGAGATACGGAGCCGCGCCCGCAAATTGACCGGCGCACTCCGGCGTCGTGGCGTCAAACCCGGTGACCGGGTGGCGACTCTGGCCTGGAACACATACCGGCATATGGAAGCTTGGTACGGCATCGCGGGCGCGGGCGCGGTTTACCACACCCTCAATCCGCGTCTGTTTCCCGACCAGATCGCCTGGATCGCCAATCATGGCGGGGCGCGCATGCTGATGTTTGATGTCTGCTTCGCGCCTATTTTGGAGGCGATCGCGCCGAGGCTCAAACACATCACCACCTTCGTGGCGATGACGGACAAAGCGCATCTGCCCAAGCTAAAGCTGCCGGGCAAAGTGATCGCCTATGAGGAGTTGATCGCCGGCAAGGACGCCGAATGGGCCGAGGTGGACGAGAATGACGCTTGCGGACTCTGCTACACCTCCGGCACCACGGGCGATCCCAAGGGTGTGCTTTATTCCCATCGTTCCAATGTGCTGCACTCGCTGCTGACGGGACAAAGCCCCGGCCTAGGGTTGGGCGCCAGCGACGTGATGCTGCCGATCGTGCCGCTGTTTCATGCCAATGGCTGGGGCATTCCCTTCACCGCGCCGATGGCGGGCGCCAGCCTGGTGATGCCGGGACCGAAGCTGGATGGCGCTTCTCTTTATGAATTGCTGGAAAGCGAAAAAGTCACGTGTTCGGCCGGCGTGCCCACCGTTTGGCTTGGGTTGCTGCAATATCTGGAAGCCAACAAACTCACCCTGCATTATTTGAAGCGCATGGTGATCGGCGGCGCCGCCTGTCCCAGAGCCGTCATCGAAGCGTTCGGCGCGCGCGGCATCACCGTGAATCACGCCTGGGGCATGACGGAGATGAGCCCATCCGGCACCCAAAGCGCGATCAAGCCGCCCCTGGAGAACTGGCCGCGCGAGGCCCAGCTCGAAGCGTTGTGCAAGCAGGGTTATCCCTTGTTCGGCGTGGAAATGAAAATCACCGATGACAAGGGCAAAGAACAGAAGCGCGACGGCAAAAGCGTGGGCCGCCTGAAAGTCAAAGGCCCGGCCATTGCGCGCGGCTATTTCCGGGGCGCGGGCAAGGATGCCTTCGACCGCGAAGGCTGGTTCGACACCGGCGATGTCGCCGCCATCGACACGCATGGTTTCATGGCCATCACCGACCGCTCGAAAGACGTGATCAAATCGGGCGGCGAATGGATCTCCAGCATCGAGATCGAGAATCTGGCGGTGGGTCATCCCGATGTCGCGGAAGCCGCGGTGATCGGCGTGCCCCATGCCAAATGGAGCGAGCGGCCGCTCTTGATTGTCGTGGCCAAACCGGGGAAGCGCCCGACGCAAGACATGCTGCTGCAACATCTGCGCCCTAAAATCGCCAAATGGTGGCTGCCGGACGCGGTGGTGCTGGTGGACGAAATCCCGCATACGGCCACCGGGAAAATCCTCAAAACGGAATTGCGCCGGCGGTTCGCGGATTTTAGGTTGAACGCATAATCGCACTTCGAGTCGTTCATGCGCTTTCCCCTGCTTGCCGCCCGTCTGGCGTTGATCGCCATGCTGCTGGCCGCCGCCCTCTCTATTCTGGCGATCGCTTTGGTGCGCCTCGATGCCGCATCCTTCGACGGCGGGATCAAAATCGTCACGGCCGCGGTGGTGGCGGGCCTGATCGCGCTGGTCCTGGCCGTGATCTGGCTGGCAAACGCGCTCAAGCACAATCGCGGCGAAGGCAAGCGCGCCGGCATGGCGGCGCTTATGGGCGCCGCAATCCTGCTCTATGTGCCGTTACACAGCGCCTATGAAGGCATAAAGGCGCCACCGATCCATGACGTCACCACCGATCCGGAGGATCCGCCCCGCTTTGTCGCGCTGGCCGGCAATGGCGCGCGCTTCGATGCCAAGGCCCTGATCGATTATCGCGGCGAGCACAACACCGTGAGCTATATGCTGCATGAATATTATTCCGGTCTCACCAGGCCCCTGATCGCGCTGACCACGAATGCCACCGGCAAAATGTTCTGGCGCTCTTTCAATGTCGCCAAGCGCATGGGCTGGCGCATCGTGGATTTCAACGAGAAAGAGGGCCGCATCGAAGCCGTCGCCACCAGCTTCTGGTTCGGGCGGGCCACCGACATCGTGGTCAGAGTTCGGCCGGGGGGCACCATGGGGGCTCGCTTCGACATGCGGGCCGCAAGCGAAAAAGGCGAACCCGACTTCGGGCGCAACCTGGCCCTGATCAAAAGCTATCGCGCTTCGCTCGGCTCATAACGCCCATCCGGCAAGGCCCGGACGCGGCCGTCTTCGATCATATGCCTCAGATGCGCTTCGACGGTCAGCGCGGCGGCGCGATGGAGCGCGGGTTTCAATCCGGCATACAGCACAGATACCAGATCGGGCACCGTATCACGGCCCTGTTTCAGGCTGCGCTGGATCTGTGCTTCGCGCATGCGCCGGTGCGCCAGATAAGCGCGCAAGAAAGATTTGGGCTTGGTGATCGGCGAGCCATGCGTGGGGTAGAGAATGCGGTCCTGGCGCGCGATCAATTTCTCCAGGCTTCGCATATAGGCGCCCATATCGCCATCGGGCGGCGCCACCACCGTGGTGGACCAGCCCATCACGTGATCGCCGGTGAAAAGCACCTTTTCCTCCGCCAGCGCGTAGCACATGTGATTGGAGGTGTGGCCCGGGGTGAAGACGCAATGAAAGCTGTAGCCATTGCCCGCGATAACATCACCGTCGCGGACTGCGATGTCTGGTACGAAGTCGCGATCACCACCCTCTTCGACGACAGCAATCGCAGGTCCGCCTCCCCCGCGCGCGTCAGCGCTGGTGGGGGAGGTGGCCGTAGCAGCGCTTGCGATGCGAAGGCCGGAGGGGGAATAAAAAACATGAGGTCCAAAACCGTAAGTCATCGCACCGGTCGCCCGCTTCAGTGGCGCGGCCGCTGGCGAATGGTCGCGATGGGTGTGAGTGACCAGGATATGGGTCACCTCCCGCCCTCCAATCGCCGCCATCAGCGCTGCCAGATGTTCCGGCTGATTTGGCCCCGGATCGATCACCGCCACATGGCGATCGTCGCCGATCAGATAAACCCCGGTGCCGCGGAACGTGAAGGGGCTGGGATTGTGCGCCAGCAAGCGTTCGATAAGCGGCGACAGTCTTTCGGCCACGCCGTAAATGGCGGGCAAAGACTGGTCGAAATGCAAAGTACCGCGCGTTGCCACTTTAATAGGGTCGATTGTCCAGAAGCTGGATCAAGCCGCGGATCAGCCGGAAATAATACCAGAGGCAGGTGATCACCACGCCCAGAAAAGTCAGGCCCAAAAGCAGCATCGTATGCGAAAAGGCGAAAAGATTATCCGGCCAGGATTGGATCAAAGGCAGCAGCATGGAGGCGATGCCGGTGAAGACCAGGACCGCCGCGATCGCCGCCACCGTAAACCACACCCAGAACACCAAAATGAGATTGCGATAATGGCTTTCCAGAAACGTGCCCCGTGCGCCGTCCTTGCGGATATGCGCCAGGATCACGCCCACCAGCGTCGTAAGTCCTGTGGTGAAAGGCGCGATCAGATAAAGACCATAGCCTGCCAGCGCCCAATTTCGTTCTTCGGTGCTCACGCCATTTCCTCAATCTTTCCGCTGCAAAACTACTAGGTAAGGCAATCTTCATCAAATCGGCTGAAACTTGGGGCTTAACCCGAGCTGGCGGATATGTCGTGAGCAACGACCGCAGCACCCGTTTTCTGAGCGCGCTGGCCGGGGCTTCGACCAGCCGCGTGCTCAATCTCCGCCAGATCGCGCGCGTCAACGGCAAGGATCCCGATCACGCCACCAAGCCGCTGTTCGTGTCGCCCATCATCAATAGCAGCTTTGTTCTCAAGCACCGCATCCGGTCGGACGAGACGTTCCTGTTCAACTCGACGCGTTCGTCGGGCACCAAGCCGATTATCCCGTTCGATCAGGACGATCTGCGGGCCGGCGGCCAGGCCATCTTCTTCGACCAACGCGGCTTCAAGGAAAGCCTGCGCGCCGCCGGCCACTACACCAACGAAAAACTGGAGCGCGACACGCTGATCTTGAAGCTGCTTAACGCGGTGCCGTCGCTCGATCCCTTCCTTTTGCGCGAGCATTTGCGCAATCACGATATCGACGTGGCGCCTTGCTATTTCGCGATCTCGCCTGGCGACCAGGAAAAGATGCACAATTTCGTGTCCGCCGAATTGTCCCGGCTGGTGCGGCTGGCGGCGGGCGACAATCAGGACGGTACCGGCCGCATGGTCACCGCCATGCTGTCCAGCCAGGTGGACGAGAAGCTCGAGCCGTTGCGCATGACCTTGGGCCTTTCCGGCCCCGACTTTCGCGAAGGCGCGTTCAGCTGGCGCGGCTTTCTTTATTACAAATGGGCGATGCAGAAATTCTGGCCCGACGTGATTCATATTCTCCGGGAGATAAAAGAGATCAGGCCGGTGGGTCCATCCGACACCGACCAGAAAGCCTATCTCACCATGGCCCGCATCAAGATCATCGAGATGGTGCGCGACTACGGCCAGCACATCACCAAGGTGCTGAGCGTCTATGACGATTCCTTTGCCGGCTTGGTGGCCAGCCAGTCGCCCAAGACCTTCCGTGACTTTCTGCTGTCCGCGCCTTTCATGTTCCTGGAGCTGGGCGAGAAGATGGGCGCCATTTCCCACATCGTGAGCTTCTGGCGCTACCGCTTCCCCAAGGATCAGACGCCGCTGATCGACTCGGAGGAACTCGCCGCCATCTTCCAGGACTTCGCCAGCGGCTTTGCCGAGCGCATGAAGGATGAAAGCTCGGTCATTCCTCGCCCGGCCGTCATCGAAGCCTGACCGGCCGAAGGCCTTTTCCTCAGATCTGCCGCAATGCGGGAACTTTTTCTCGGCCGGCCGGTTTGCTTGAGGACCTCTCCTTTTGAAGGATGCCGACCATGAAAACCCAAATTTCCACGCTGGCGGCGGCAACCGCGCTGGCCGCCGCGTTGTTCGTCCTGCCCGCCCAGGCCGCCGAGAAAGGCGAGTTGCTGCGGGATGCCAACGAAACCGTCAATCACCTCAAGCATGACCCGGCCTTCGCCACCGCCGCCCGCATGATGGACGGCGCCAAGGCGGTCTATATCGTGCCCAAGCTGGTCAAAGGCGGCTTCATCTTCGGCGCCGAAGGCGGCGACGGCGTCCTGGTGCGCCGGACCGCGCATGGCTGGGGCGAACCCAAATTCTACGGCATGGGTTCGGCCTCGTTCGGCTTGCAGGCCGGGCTTGAGCAAGCCGAGCTGGTCTTCATCATCAACAGCGAGCGCGCGCTCTCCGGCATCGAGCATGGCAATTTCAAGCTGGGCGCCGGCGCCGGCATAACCGTCGTCAATCTGTCGTCGGGCGCGGAAGGCGCCACCACCGCCCATGGCGGCGACATTGTGGTGTGGACATCCGGTTCGGGTGCCTATGCCGGCATCAGCTTCAATGGCTCGGTGATCGGTCCGGACAAGGACATGAACGCCACACCCACCACCGGACCCGAAGCGGAAAGACTGCGCGCCAATCTGGCGTCGGTGCGCTAGCCTTTCTTTTGTCGCGGTTCCGGACGGAAAACCGCTGCACACTTTTCCTGGAACCGCTCCGGGGTTCGATATAGCCAGAGCGGGCGCACGGGTTTACCGTGCGCCCCATTCTTTTGGAGGCTCCCATGAAAGCATTTTCGATTGCCGCTCTTGCAAGTACGTCCGTCCTGATCGCCGGCGCCGCGTTGGCCGCCGTCAGTCTGCCCGCGGAAATCTCCAACGCCCGCACCCATGCCAACAACGCCGCCAACGCGCCCACCATCGAGGCGGTGCATACCCATATGCACCACGCCATCAACTGCCTGGCCGGCCCCAAGGGCGAAGGCTATGACGCTTCGCAGATGAACCCTTGTGAAAATGCCGGCAACGGCGCGATCACCGATCAGACCGACGCCGCCAAGAAGGCCAAGCTGGAAAGCGCCAAGGCGGCGCTGATGAAAGGGCTTGGCGAGAATGACGTGAAGACGGCGCAAGAGACCGCCAAAATGGCCGTCGCCGACATCTCCGCCGGCAGCTAGGAAATCTTCCACCGCGATGCTTCGGCCAATGCCAAAGCATCGCGGCCGCTTTCCCGTCTATCCTGCGGTCTTTCCAGAGAGGAGACCCGGATGGCGGCGACCGTCATTTGTCACATTCAGTATCAGATCGATCCGTTCCAGCGGGACGCGTTCGCGCAATATGCCAAGACCTGGCTCACCGTCATTCCCGCCTGCGGCGGCGAATTGATGGGGTATTTCCTGCCCCATGAAGGTTCCAACGATATCGCCCACGCGATGATCGGCTTCGAAAGCCTGGCGGCGTATGAGACCTATCGCGCCAAGCTGCTGCAGCATCCCGGCGGCCGAGCCAATTTCGAATTCTCCCAGCGACAGAAATTCATCCTGCGCGAAACCCGTGAGTGGCTTAAGCTGGTCACGCCATGATCGCGGTGATCTTCGAAGTCTGGCCGGCCGACAAAAAGCGCTATCTCGACATAGCGGCCGACTTGCACCCGCTCCTGGAGAAGATCGACGGCTTCATCTCCATCGAGCGGTTCGCATCCCTGACGGAGCCGGACAAAATCCTGTCGCTGTCCATCTGGCGCGACGAGGACGCCGTGAAGGCCTGGCGCACCCAGCCCGACCATGGCCGGGCGCAGCAGGCCGGCCGCCATGGCGTGTTCCAGGACTACCGCCTCAGGGTGGCGCATGTGCTTCGCGATTACGGCATGAATGACCGTGAGCAAGTTCCGGCCGACCTACAAAAAGACGGCTGAGCCGCTATATTGGAGCCATGGCGCATAATAACGGCATGGTTCCCCGGTCCAGAGGCAAGGGCCGGTCGGCAAAAGCATCGGAAAATTCCGCGAAATTCGCCGCGGCCGTTCAGGCCGCGCCTGCCATCGCGGCCGACCCCAACATCGACCCCGCCTACACAGCCCTGCCCTTGAACGGGCTGACGGGCGCGGAAGTGGCGGCCTTCGTACCGCATCGCCCGGCGCGGCCGGAAAAATCCGAAGGCGGCAAGAAGTTCAAGCTGGTGAGCGACTACAAACCCGCCGGCGACCAGCCCACCGCGATCAAGGAACTGGTGACGGGCGTGCAAGCGCTGGAGCGCGACCAGGTGCTTCTGGGCGTCACCGGCTCGGGCAAGACCTTCACCATGGCGCAAGTAATAGAGCAGACCCAGCGCCCGGCGTTGATCCTGGCGCCCAACAAAACCCTGGCGGCGCAGCTTTATGCGGAGTTCAAGCAATTCTTTCCGGAGAATGCGGTCGAGTATTTCGTCAGCTATTACGACTATTACCAGCCGGAAGCCTATATCCCCCGCACCGACACCTATATCGAGAAAGACTCTTCCATCAACGAAGAGATCGACCGCATGCGCCATTCGGCGACACGGGCGATCCTGGAGCGCGACGATGTGATCATCGTGGCCTCGGTCTCCTGCATCTACGGTATCGGCTCGGTCGAGACTTATTCCGGCACCGCCGTCTCCATCTCCAAAGGCGACAAGGTCGACCGCAATGCCGCCATCGGCGGCCTGGTGGCGCTGCAATACCGGCGCAATGACGACAATTTCACCCGCGGTGCCTTTCGGGTGCGCGGCGACGTCATCGACATTTTCCCCGCCCACTATGAAGACCGTGCCTGGCGGGTGGAATTGTTCGGCGATGTGGTGGATTCCATCACCGAGTTCGATCCGCTCACCGGACACAAAGCGGGCGAATTGGAATCGATCAAGGTCTATGCCAACTCGCATTATGTGACGCCGCGACCCACGCTGCAGCAGGCGATGAAGGGCATCAAAGCCGAACTGATCACACGGCTGGCGGATTTCCGCGCCAACGGCAAATTGCTGGAAGCCCAGCGGCTGGAACAGCGCACCACCTTCGACCTGGAGATGATCGACGCCACCGGCAGCTGCGCGGGCATCGAGAATTATTCCCGCTGGCTGACCGGCCGCCAGCCGGGCGAGCCGCCGCCCACCCTGTTCGAATATCTGCCCGACAATGCGCTGGTCTTCACCGACGAAAGCCATGTCACGGTGCCGCAGATCGGCGCCATGTACAAAGGCGACTATCGCCGCAAATTCACGCTTTCCGAATATGGCTTCCGCCTGCCCTCCTGCATCGACAACCGCCCTCTCAAATTCGAGGAGTGGGACGCGATGCGGCCGCAATCGGTCTATGTTTCGGCCACGCCCGGCCCCTGGGAAATGGAGCGCACCGACGGCGTCTTCGCGGAACAAGTGATCCGGCCCACCGGACTTATCGATCCACCGGTTGAAATCCGCCCGGTGGAAACCCAGGTGGACGATCTGATCGCGGAATGCCGCGAGGTGGCGCAGCGCGGCTATCGCTGCCTGGTCACCACCTTGACCAAGAAGATGGCCGAAGACCTCACCGAATATATGCACGAGCAGGGCATCCGCGTCCGCTACATGCATTCCGACGTCGAGACTTTGGAGCGGATCGAGATCATCCGCGATCTGCGCCTGGGCGCCTTCGACGTCTTGATCGGCATCAATCTGCTCCGCGAAGGCCTGGACATTCCCGAATGCGCCCTGGTCGCTATTCTGGATGCCGACAAGGAAGGTTTCCTGCGCAGCGAAACCTCTCTGATCCAGACCATCGGCCGGGCCGCCCGCAATGTGGACGGCAAAGTGATCCTCTATGCCGACAAGGTCACCGGCTCGATGGAGCGCGCCATGGCGGAAACCAGCCGCCGCCGTACCAAGCAGCAGGCCTACAACACCGAACACGGCATTACGCCCGCCAGCGTGAAGAAGAACATCGCCGATATCATGGGCTCCATGTATGAGCGCGATCATGTGATGGTGGATGCGGGCGTGCTGGAGGCGGCCGATGGCGAGCGCGCCTTTGTCGGCCACAACATCAAGGCCATCATCGCCGATCTGGAAAAGCAGATGCGGGCCGCCGCAGCCGATCTGGAATTCGAGACCGCCGCGCGGCTTCGCGACGAGCTGAAGCGGCTGCAATCGGTGGCGCTGACGATCAGCGACGATCCCTTTGCCCGCCAGTCGGATGTGGAGCGCGCCGCCTTCGATGCCGGGATCGCGCTGTCGGACGAAAGCAAGCCGTCCAAGCCGTCACGGCCCAATGGTGGCCGCAAGCGTCTGCAACGCGCCGGCCGGCCCAATGTGCCGAAGACTTTTGGATCGCGAGCGCGTTGACTCTGGTGTCATCCCCGGCGAGGCGCGACCAGCGCCGAGGGAAGGGGACCCAGGTCGCTAAACAAACTCGGCTAGAGGAATTTAATGTCCCGCGCCTTTGTCAAAGAATCCTCCGAATCCGCCAGACCTCCGGAGAAGATGGTCGAAGACGGCCCCAATCCGGTGACGCCGGAGGGTATGGCGCTGATCGAGGCGCATATCAGCCGGATCGAAGCGGCGCTGAAAACCGAACGCAATGTGCTGTTGCGCGAAACCCTGGAGCGCGATCTGCGCTACTGGTCGCAGCGCAAACTGACGGCCGAAATAGTGCATCCCACCTCTGACGGCACGGTGGCATTCGGCTCAAGCGCGACCATCGAACGCAAAGGCCGCGCCCAGACATTCCGCATCGTGGGCGTGGATGAAGCCGATGCCGCAAAAGGTTTGATCAGTTTCCGCGCGCCCCTTGCCGCTGCCGTGATGGGCGCCCGCGCCGGTGACGTCATCGACGCCGGCGAACCTTTAGGAGAAATCACAATCCTGGCGGTGGCGGCACAAGCCTAGATTGCAGCCTCGCGCATGCCCGAAATGCCCTTCGCATGATTGCGCTCATCCTGGCCTTTTGGGATTAAATAGCTGGGCATATCCACGATTCGGGGGAGCCGTGATGTATCTGGCTTCGTCGGTGTTCGATCTGGTGGGCCGGATCGCCGCCGAGAGCACCGTCCCAGGCGTGTGGCGGACCTATCTCTCCGCGGCGCGTCAGGCCGGATTGTCCGCCGGCTTTGCCTGTTTCATGCCGGCGGACCGGGATTTCTCCGAAACGATTTTCGCCAATTCCATGCCGGCGGGCTGGACGGAGAACTACGCGACACGCGGCTATGCCGCCGAAGATCCCATCAGCCGCCGCGCCCAGCGCGAAGTGCGCCCGGTGATCTGGACATCGCATGATTGGGATGACACGGCGACGCCGCTGCAGCGGCAATGGCGCGACGACAATATCGCGGCCGATGTCCGGGTCGGTTATGTCATTCCCGACCGCTCCCAAGGCCACCTGAAGCTGATTTCGCTGGTGGGTGAAAATTCCGATCTCCATCCCCTCGATCTCAAGACCCTGCATTTCGCCGGCATCGAAGCCTTGAGCCGGATGCAGGAACTGGGGATCAAACCGCCCGCTCCAGCGAAGTCGCCCTTGTCGCGGCGCGAGCGCGAATGCCTGAAATGGATCGCGGCGGGAAAAACCGATTGGGAAATCGGCGCCATCCTGACGCTCAGCGAAAAGACCGTGAACGTCTATGTCGAACGCGCCAAGCGCAAGCTGGGCGTGCAGACCCGCACCCAGGCCATCGTCCATGCCCTGCGCGGCGGCCTTATCGACCTTTGACTTTCTGATTGTCGCGGTTCCGCACGGAGTTGCCTGGCGGCAACGTCGTGGCAACGCTGCACACTTTTCCTGGAGCCGCTCCGGAGCCGGGTAACTACCCTACAAGACGCCTCTGGCGGCGGCTCTTATAAAACACACTGTCACTTGTGTGTTGCGTGCCATGGAGCAATCTCCGAAGCCGCTTAATCCGTCCAGGGCCGAAGTCGCCTGCTATGCGGCGGACATGCTGGCCTCGCTCAGGCGGCTATCCGAAGCCAGCGGCATGACCCTTCTGGCCCACCTGGTCGATCTGGCCTGCGCCGAAGCGGTGCGCAACGCCCATGCCGGCGATGCCGTGCCTGGCGACGCGGCAGAGGCGCGGCTACCCAAGCGCGCCCCTGAAGGCGGAAGCAATTAACCGCGTTACAAAAGCTCCAGAACCGTCTCGCCTGGCCGGCACAGCTTTGCGCCCCTGTCCGTGACCACAATCGGCCGGTTGAGCAGGACCGGATGCGCCGCTATGGCGTCGAGCAGCGCGCCGTCTCCGGCCGAGGCCAGGTTCAACTCCGTATAGACCGGCTCCTTGCTGCGCATCAGATCACGCAAAGGCACGCCGAGCTTGGTGACCAGAGCCCCCAGATCATCCCGTTTCAGAGGCGTTTTGAGATACTCCACCACGACCGGCCTCAGGCCGCGCTCGCGGATCAGCTCCAGCGCTTTGCGCGAATTGCTGCAGCCCGGATTGTGATAAATCGTGACATCCATGGCACTCGCTTAGCACCGCGGGCGCTGCCTGCGACAGGCAGAATTTGAGGCAAATTGCGCGATTCCGGCTGTTCGCAGTTGCGAAGTGACGGCGGCGCCGCTTTCTTGCCATTCCGCAACCTTGCGCGTATTGTCGCGCCTACCGTGGAGACAAGTCCCGTCGCAGACGAAGCGCACCTGTAGAAGAAATCCTGCCCGCCTTCTGTGCGCGCCTGGACGAGACAGTCACTTCCTTCGCCTCAGACCGACGAAATCTCCACCCGGACCGGCATTCCGCCGATCCGGCATCATGCAGGAAGTACTATGACGATCGGAACTGTGAAATTCTTCAATACCTCCAAGGGCTTCGGCTTCATCGCGCCGGAAGGCGGCGGCAAGGATGTGTTCGTGCACGCCACTGCGGTGGAAGCCGCCGGCATGCGCACCTTGAACGAAGGCCAGAAGGTCTCGTTTGACATCGTCCCCGACGCGCGCGGCGCGAAAGCGGCGAACCTGAAACCCGCTTAAAAAGCGGAGACTGGGTAGTGGACAGGGCCGGTGTGGCAACACACCGGCCCTTCTTTTTTGTCGGGTCGCAATTCTTTTGGGTCGCACGGCCGGATTCTTTTGGTTGGTCGCGCAGCCGGATGGAAAAGTTCGGCCCCGTGTTAGCGCGATGGGGCTGCACATTTCCTGGCTGGCGCTCCTGGATTATTGCGCCGGTCCCGAATGCGGCAGCATCACCGTCACGGTTTGCTGCGGCCCGCCCTTGGTCGAGAAGCTGGCCTTGCCCGTGCTGGCGCCGACGCTGGCCGAGACGTTGTAGCTGCCAGCCGGAAGCTTCATCAGCACCCAGGGCGCATCGCAATCGGCTTCCACTACGGGCTTGCCCGCTTGCATCACGGCGACATGAACCTGTGCCAGATCTTCACCAGCCTGATTGGCGAAGACCAGTTTGACGGGATAGGCGCTCCAGGCGGGATTGTCCTTGGCGGAGCCGACACCGGTGCACACGGTCTCCACGTTGCCGATCACGACCGGCTGGTCCTGGACGGCCTGGGCCGTGTTGGTCAAAAGCGGCATGAGCAGGGCCGGTCCCGCGGCGATGGTAAAGGCGATGGCGAGGGTGGAAATACGCATGATCGGATCTCCTTTGGCTCTGTCCAAACCCGCGCCCCGCGGCAAGGTTCCCAGTCTTTTGGCCTTGGCCTAGGAAAGCCTTAGACTGCCTTATGGCCCGCTTTCCGATCCCACTCGCGCTGCTTCTGGCCGTCCTGGTCCCGGCGGTTCCGGCACAAGCCAAGCCGCGCGCCATCGCCCATCTCAAAGCACTGGATGGCAAGCCGGTCGGCAATGTGACTTTCTCGGCGGTGGACCGGGGCGTGCTGATTGCGTTCGACTTGGAGGGCCTGCCGCCCGGCCCGCATGGCATCCATCTGCATGTCTCCGGCAATTGCGATTCCAAGACCGGCTTCACCAGCGCCGGACCGATCCTGGGCCTGGGTCCGGTGATCCGCAAACATGGCTTTCTGGCCGAAGGCGGTCCCTTGGCAGGCGATCTGCCCAACCAGTTCGCCAGCGCCGACGGACGTCTGCATGCCGAAACCCTCGTCAATGGCTTCGGTCTGGGCAACGGCAAACGCTCCATCTTCGACCGCGACGGCGTGGCGATCATCGTGGATCAGCGCGGCGATGATTATCGCAGCCAGCCGATGGGCGAATCCGGCGCCCGCATCGCCTGCGGCGTGGTGGTCCGTACCCAAGGTCCGCTCCCCCGGCCGCCGCTGCCCGTGACGGCGAAAGGACATTGATGGGACTTGAGCAGCCCATCACGGACTTGAAGCTTGCGGCGCTGATCGACGCCGACGCCTTGCGACATGCCTTGACCGCACTGGCCAAGGAAAGCAGCGACACCACCACATTGCGCAAGGAGGGGCTTTCGCTGATCAAAGCCGCGTTCCAATCCGGCCGCGCCACGGTGCAGCAGGCCGTGGAGCATGACGGCCTACCTGGCCTCGAAGCAGCACGGGCGCTGTCGGCGCTGCAGGATGCGCTGATCCAGGTGATCTACGACTTCGCCGTCAAGCATGTCTATTACGCCCAGAATCCCACCACCGCCGAGCGCCTGGCCATCGTCGCCACCGGCGGCTATGGCCGCGGCGAGCTGGCGCCCGGCTCCGATGTCGATCTTCTGTTCGTGCGGCCCTTCAAGCAGACGGCGTGGGGCGAGAGCGTCATCGAATTCATTCTCTACATGCTGTGGGATCTGGGGCTGAAAGTCGGCCACGCCACCCGCAGCCTGGCGGAATGCGTGCGGCTGGCCAAGCAGGACATCACCATCCGAACCGCGCTTTTGGAGGCGCGTTTTCTTTGGGGCGACCGCGCGGTTTACGAACAGCTGCGCGTGGCTTTCTGGAAAGACGTCGCCACCGGTACCGGACAGGATTTCGTGGAAGCCAAGCTGGCCGAGCGCGATGCCCGCCATACGCGCCAAGGCGAAAGCCGCTATCTGGTCGAGCCCAATCTCAAGGAAAGCAAAGGCGGGCTGCGCGACCTGCAGACGCTCTATTGGATCGGAAAATATCTCTATCGCGTGGACGATGTCTCCGACCTGATCAAGCACAATGTCTTCACGGCGGAGGAATACCGCACTTTCCAGAAGGCGGAAGCCTTTCTCTGGAATGTGCGCGTGCATCTGCATTATCTGCTGGGCCGCGCCGAGGATCGCCTGTCCTTCGATGTGCAGACGGGTCTTGCGGCGGCGCTGGGTTATCACGATGCCGAAAAACCGCGCCGCGCGGTGGAAGCTTTCATGCGCGCCTACTTCCTGGTGGCCAAGGATGTGGGCGACCTCACCCGCATCTTCATCGCCGCCCTGGAAGAACAGCACAAGAAAACGAAGACCGTGCTCACTCGCATGCTGCCGGGCTTCCTCAAGCCCCGGGAGACGAGCGACGATTTCTATGTCGAGAATGGCCGGCTGACCGCCGCGTCCCAGGCCTTTGCGCGCGATCCGGTCAATATTCTGCGCATCTTCCACATGGCGGACGAGAAGAGCGTGGATATCCATCCCGATGCGCTGCGCACTCTTACCCGTTCGCTCGATCTTATCACCGACGAGCTGCGCGCCGATCCCGAAGCCAATCGCATATTCCTGGAAACGTTGACCTCACGCCACAATCCGGAATGGGCGCTGCGCATGATGAACGAAGCAGGCGTCCTGGGCCGCTTTGTGCCGGAATTCGGTCATGCCGTGGGCCTGATGCAATTCAACATGTACCACCATTATACGGTGGACGAGCATCTGATCCGGGCGGTGGGCAATGTCGCTTCGATTGAGCGGGGCGAGCATCGCGAGGACAATCCCCTCTCCACCGAGATCATCAAGCGCATCCAATCCCGCGCCGTGTTGTATTGCGCCATCCTGCTGCACGACATCGCCAAGGGCTTGCCTGGCGATCACAGCGATGTGGGGGCGCAGATCGCGCATCGTTTCTGCCCGCGTCTGGGGCTTTCGCCCCAGGACACGGAGGCCGTGGCCTGGCTGGTGAAGAACCATCTGGTGATGAGCGATACCGCGCAACGCCGCGACCTCACCGATCCGAAAACCGTGAAAGATTTCGTCGCCCAGGTGCAGACGCCGGAGATGCTGCGGCTGCTACTGGTGCTGACCGTGGCCGACATCCGCGCGGTGGGGCCGGGTGTGTGGAATGGCTGGAAAGGCCAGCTATTGCGCGAGCTTTATCACGCCGCCGAGCAGATGATGGCAGGCGGCGATCAGGCGCCCACCCGCAGCGCCCGGGTCGATGCCGCCAAGGCGGCGCTGGCGGACCGGTTGATCGACCTGACGGAAGAGGAGCGCGCGCTGCTGCTCGGGCGCCACTATGACAGCTACTGGCTGGCCTTCGACACCGACGAGCAGGAACGCCATGCCCGGCTGATGCTGAAAGCAGACCGCGCCGGCGACCTTCTCTCGCTCGCGGCGGAGCCCAGCGATTTCCGTGACGTGACCGAGATCATCCTTTACACGCCGGATCATCCGGGCCTGTTCTCGCAATTCGCGGGCGCCATCGCCATGTCGGGCGGCTCCATCGTGGACGCCAAAGTCACCACCACATCGCACGGCTTTGCGCTGGATATTTTCTCGGTGCAGGACATGGAGGGTCTCGCCTTCGACGACCCCGACCGGTTGGGGCGCCTGAAACAGACCATCGAGAAAACAGTGCGGGGCGAGATCTGGCCGCGCCGGGCTTTGACGGGCCGCAAGCCGCTACGCGCGCGTACCTCGGCTTTCACCATCAAGCCCAAGGTGCACTTCGACAATGAGGCGTCGCAGATCGCCAGCGTGATCGAAGTGGAGGGTTTGGACCGTCCCGGCTTCCTGTATGACGTGACCCAGGCCTTGTTCGAATCCGGGCTTTCCATTTCCACCTCCATCATCGCCACCTATGGCGAGCGGGCGGTGGACGTTTTCTATGTCCGCGACGGTTTCGGCCACAAGATCCGCCATCCGGACCGTATCCGCGCCATCGAGATGCGGCTGAAACAGGCGCTGACCGGTGACCCTTGAAGGGTCCCGCTTGAGGCGGCATAACCCCCTCAAAAGGACCATCCATGTCTCATACGCCGCGCGTTCTCTCGGGCATGCAGCCCACCAACACCCTGCATCTGGGCAATTACCTGGGTGCGCTGAAGAACTGGGTGCGGATGCAGGACCAGATGCAATGCTTCTATTGCGTGGTGGACATGCATGCCATCACCACCGATGCGGCCTATGGCAAGCCGGAAGAACTGGCCCGTGCGACGCGCGAAGTCGCCGCCGCCTATATCGCCGCGGGCGTGGACCCGGCGCGCTCGCCGGTCTTCAACCAGGGCCAGGTCCCGGAGCATGCCGAACTCTCCTGGATCTTCAATTGCGTGGCGCGGCTGGGCTGGATGGATCGCATGACCCAGTTCAAGGAGAAGTCGGGCAAGCACAAGGAGCGCTCGTCCGTCGGGCTTTACACCTATCCCGTGCTGATGGCGGCCGACATCCTGATCTACAAAGCCACCCATGTGCCGGTGGGTGAGGATCAAAAGCAGCATCTGGAGTTGTCCCGCGACATCGCCCAGAAATTCAACAATGATTTCGGCGTGCGGGATTTCTTCCCCCTGCCCGAACCGGTGATCACCGGCGCGGCGACGCGGGTGATGTCGCTGCGCGACGGCACCAAGAAAATGTCCAAGTCGGAGGAGAGCGACCTGTCGCGCATCAATCTGACCGATGATGCCGAGGCCATTGCGAACAAGATCCGCCGGGCCAAGACCGACCCCCTGCCCTTGCCCGACAGCAAGGAGGGCCTCAAGGACCGGCCGGAAGCGGAAAACCTGCTCAATATCTATGCGGCGCTTTCGGACAAGAGCCAGGACGCCGCCATCGCCGAATTCGCAGGCCAGCAATTTTCCCATTTCAAGCAAGTTCTTGCCGATCTCACGGTGGCCAAGATCGGTCCGGTGACGGCAGAGATGCGCCGGCTGTTGTCCGATCCGGCCGAAATCGACCGCATCCTGAAATCCGGCGCCGAGCGGGCCCGCACCGTGGCTGTGCCGGTGATGGCCGAGGTGAAGCGCCGCGTCGGGTTTATACAATAGTGAAGCGAGCCTAAACCGAATTACCCCATGGCCGCGACGCTGGGGATTTTGGTCTGTGGCCAGAAGCGAGGAGCGATGTGGGCTTGAATAGCCCATGAGCGACGAGCGACGCCGCCACGGGCCAAAAGACCCGCGTCCGGGCGGCTTTGTCGCGGGGCCAGGGACAAGCCTTTTGCGCTAGGCTTCCCGCATGACGCTCGATCCGGTGATCCTGTCGCGTCTGCAATTCGGCTGGGTGATCGCCTGGCACATTCTGCTGCCTGCTTTCACCGTCGGCATCGCCTCCTATATCGCCTTGCTGGAAGGGCTTTATTTCTTCACTGGCAGGCAAGTTTATTTCCGCATCTCCAGCTTCTGGCTACGTCTGTTCGCCATAGCTTTCGGAATGGGCGTGGTGACCGGCGTGGTGATGCCGTTCCAGTTCGGCACCAATTGGAGCCGCTTTTCCGACGCCACCGCCGATATCGTATCGCCGTTGCTGGCCTATGAAGGCCTGACGGCTTTCACTTTGGAAGCCGGCTTCCTGGGCGTGCTGCTGTTCGGCCGCAAGCTGGTGCCGCCATGGGTTCACTTCTGTGCCGCCTTGCTGGTGGCGTTCGGCACATTGCTTTCGTCCTTCTGGATCCTCTCGACCAACAGCTGGATGCAAACCCCGGCGGGCTATCGCGTGGTGGATGGCCGCTTCGTGCCGGTCGACTGGATGGCGATCGTCTTCAATCCATCCTTCCCTTATCGCCTCGCCCACACAGTGGATGCTTTTTATGTCACCACCGGCTTTGTGGTGCTGGCGGTGGCAGCCTGGCTGCTGCGCAAAGGGCGGTTCGTAGAGGAAGCTCGCGTCATGCTGGGCATGACGCTCACGCTGCTGGCGATCCTGGTGCCGCTGCAGATTTTCCTGGGCGACCAGCACGGGCTCAACACGCTGAAATATCAGCCCGCCAAGCTGGCGGCGATCGAAGCGCATTGGACGCCGCATGAAGCGCGCGCGCCACTTACTTTGTTCGCGATCCCGGACCAAAAAGCGGAGACCAACCACAACGCCATCGAAGTGCCCCTGCTGGGCAGCCTGATCCTCACGCATGACGTCAATGGCGTGGTGCCGGGGCTGAAGGATTTCCCGGCCAAGGATCGCGCCCCCGCCATCATTCCCTTCTTTTCCTTCCGCATCATGGTGGGGCTGGGCGTGATCATGCTGGGGCTGGTGGTTCTGGGTTTGGCTCTGCGCCTGAGAGGACGGCTTTATAGCAATGGCTGGTTTCTCAAACTGTTGGTGTGGAGCGGCCCCATCGGATTTCTAGCGGTGCTGGCGGGCTGGACCACCACGGAAGTGGGCCGCCAACCTTGGACGGTTTACGGCTTGTTGCGAACGACCGATTCCGTGACGCCATCCTTGAGTGGTGGAGATGTGCTGCTGTCGCTCTTGGGTTATGCCGTGGTCTATCTCATCGTCTATCCGGTGGGGGTATGGTTCATGGCACAAGCGATCAAGCGCGGGCCCGGCGACATCACGGCGCCCATTGCCGGAGGCCGGCCGGCTGCGCCTGTCAAAGCCCGGCCTGATGCCTTGGGGGCACCATGAGCATCGTTCCGGTTTGGACCTTGATCCTGGGCGCGGCGGTTTTCTTCTATGTCGTGCTGGACGGTTTCGATCTGGGCATCGGCATTCTTTACGGCTTCGCCAAGACGCGCGCCGACCGCCAGGCGATGATGAATTCCATCGCGCCCATCTGGGACGGCAACGAAACCTGGCTGGTGTTGGGCGGATTGGGCCTCCTCGCCGCGTTCCCGCTGGCTTTCGCGATCATCCTGCCGGCTGTCTATTTCCCAATCCTGGTGATGCTGCTGGCACTCTTTCCAGCACATTGGGATCCTAAGCTTAGAATTCCACGTGGACAAGTTGTCG
>JADMIO010787565.1_pt1 | contig 49826 bp, 44 predicted proteins | sample 8958161 | NCBI WGS metagenome assembly JADMIO01 (sample SAMN16585339, study PRJNA669376) | soil metagenome | isolation source: Crop rotation soil | place: USA: Cullars Rotation, Alabama | collected 2011
CTTTCCGGCCGGACCCGGCGGCGGGCCGGCGCCCGTGCCGGCCGCGGCACAATCGATCGCGGTGGTGGCGATGGTCGTGGTGTCGGCGATCATGCTCGGGCTGCCCGTTGCCCTGATCGCGCTCCTCACTTCCGTCGACGTCCGCCGCACCGCCGACCATTTCAGCCCGCCCGCCTGGACCGACGGCCGGCCCCTCCCCGTGCTCGGCCTCGCGGGGGTGGTGATGGTCACCGCCTTCAGTGTGCTGCTCGGCGCCGTCTACCCGGTCGTCTCGGTGTTCGGCCTCTTCCTGCTCTCCGATAGCGCCGCCGTTGCTGCGCTGGTGGGCGGGGCAGCGGTGCTGATGATCCTGGCGGTCGCGGTCGTCCGACTGCGGCGGTGGGCCTGGTGGGTGTTCCTGGCGATCGTGCTGGTGGAGTCGGTGAACCTGGTCGTCACCGCGTTCTTCGTCGACACGATCGAGATGCAGCGCCTGGCGGGGTATCCCAAAGAGCAACTTGAGATGATGCAGCGGCTCGGCATGCCGAGCCGCTCGGCCGCGATCACCAACATCGTGATCGCCGCGGTCGTCTCCCTCGGTTACCTGCTCTACGTCCGCCGGTATTTCTTCCGTGCCGCGGAGCGGGCGTCGACCTCGGCGGCGGCAGAGCCACCGCCGCCACCCTCCGCCGCGCCTTCATCCGCTTCGGGCGGAAGCTGAAAAGGACCGAGCCCGCGTTCCGAAGAGCGCGGGCTCGGTTTGAGAACTTCCTGGTTGGCAGCGCGCGACACGCGCGCGGAGCTCACCGGCAATAATCGTCCCGGAAGACCACCCGCGTGTTGCGGTAGACCGGGCCGCTGTAGTAAGGCGTGCGATAGGTGGCAGTCGGGTGATAGACGGGCGCGGCGTAGAAACTGCGGTAGTAGCCGCCGCCGTAGTACCCGCCGTAATAGGGGGCGGGCGGCGGGCAGTAGTAGGTCGGGGCGCAGTAATAGGCCGGGCGGTAGACGACGGCCGGGTAGTACGTGTAGCCCGGGTAGTACCGGGGGTAGTAGCCGTAGCCGCCGCTGGAGTAGCCGACGCCGACGCTGTACCCGCCGTGCCCGCCGTAGTTCGAGTAGCCGAGCGACACGCCGACCGAGCCGCCGCCGTGCCCGCCGCCGCTGCTGTAGCCGCCGCCGAAGTAAAAGTGCTCCCGCGCCTGTGCCGCCGAAGTGGCCAGGCACAACACGATGAACGCCGCCAGCAGAGTGTATTTCGCGTATCGCATACGACGCGCTCCTTCTGAGTCAAAACGCGAGATCAAAAGGTTAGACACCTCAGAAGATCACCGGGTTAGTCGGCTGACGCCAAATTGAATCATTGAAGGACTGATCATTAAACCATTAATGGACAGGCGTTTGCGCGTGCTCTCCGCTTGATGGTGCAGTTCCGCTTCATGCCCCGACGATCAAGTTGTCGCGGTGCACCACTTCATCGTATGCCGCCTCCGCCAGCAGCGCCCTGACCTCCACCGTCTTCTTACCGCGGACGCGCTCGACGTCGGTGGCGCTGTAGTTGCTCAGGCCCCGGGCGATCGCCTTGCCGGCCGCGTCGCGGATCTCGACGACGTCGCCGGTTTCAAAGCTCCCCTCCACGCTGACCACGCCGGCCGGCAGCAGACTCCGGTTGCGCTCGGCTAAGGCCCTGGCGGCACCGTCGTCGACGACGATCACGCCCGCCGGCCTCACGCTCCCGATCCACCGGCCCCACGCGCTGCGCTTGCGCGGGCCGGGTGCGAAGAGCGTGCCGACGTCCTCCCCGTCGAGCACCCGCGTCAGCACGTGTTCCATCCGCCCGTGGGCGATCACCAGCGCCTCGCCCGAGCCCGTCACCATGCGGGCCGCCTCCACCTTCGAGTTCATGCCGCCCTTGCCCAGCGCGCTCTTTTCCGCCCGGATCAGCTCGCGCGCCTGCTCGAGCGACTCAACGAACCGCACCGAGTTCCCCGAGGCGTCGAGGATCCCGTCGACGACGCTCAGCAGGACGAGCAGGTCGGCCCGCAGCGCGTGCGTCACCAGCGCGGCCAGGATGTCGTTGTCGCCGAAGCTGATGCGGACGATTTCGTCCGTGCTGATCGTGTCGTTCTCGTTGATGATCGGCACCGCCCCGAACGCGTGCGCCGCCGCGATCGTGTTCCGGAGGTTGAGGAAGCGGGCGCGGGCCTCGATGTCCTCCCGGGTGAGCAGGATCTGCGCCACCGGCAGGCCGTACGGCTCGAACGCATCCGCCCACGTGTCCATCAGCCGGCGCTGCCCGACCGCCGCGACGGCCTGGAGCTGCGCCAGGTCGGTCGGACGCTTCGACAGCTTCAGCTCCCGGATCCCCGCCCCGATCGCGCCCGAAGAGACGATCGTCACCGCCGCGCCGCGCTCGCGCAGCGTCGCGACCTGTTTCGCGATCGTCCCGACGAACGCCGCGTCGAGCTTCCCCTCCTTGTCGGCCAGCAACTGCGTGCCGAGCTTGACGACGACGGTCCGGACGTGGCTGAGATACTTCTTGCGAATCTCGGTCATGGCTGCGGCGGAGAGTGTAGCGGAGAAGGGGGCCGGGCGTGAGGGCAACCGCATATGGCGCGAACGGGAGGGCGAGCCTCCCGGGGAGCCGCGATCAGCGGCTCGAAATCGATCCCACGCGGTCGTTGACCGCGGCTCGGCCGGAGCCTCGCCCTCCCTCTGCGGTCAGATGCGATTGCCCTGGCGTGGGCGCGAGGGGGCTGCCCCGGCGGGGTACTTGATGACAGCATGAGCGGGTAAGCTGAGCCGTTCGCACGGGTTGAAAACCACTACTGTCCGGCTACAAGCCGAACAACATCATCTGGTTACGATCTTGCACTGTTGCGTTTTGTTCAACCTCGTCGAGAAACGCCTGGTTTATCGGGGTTTTCTCGCACAGCGTCACGCTCAGGATCTGCGCGATTTCGTTGGGGGTTTGCCGCAGTCCCAGCCGGTGCTTAAGGCGGTGAATCAGCACCAGCGTGATCACCGCGATCCACAGTTGGGCCTTGACCGCGTTGGGCGTCGTGCCGAAGAACGCCTTGATGTGCAGGTGCTGCTTCATCCACTTGAACAGCAGCTCGATCTGCCACCGCTTGCGGTACAGCAGCGCGACCTGCCACGCGTCCAGCGTCAGGTGGTTGGTCAGGAGCGTCAGCCGCCGGCCGGTGGACGGGTCGACGTAGCGGATCAGGCGCAGCGTCCAGCCCGCGGCGAGCGTTCGCATGGTCTGCCCCGTCAACCGGATCAGGCGGTCGCGGATCACCCCCCGCTGAGGGTCGCCAGGCAGGCGCCGCGTCACGCGGAACTTCATCTTGCGTTTGGGCCGGGTGACGAAGTACGCCTTGGCGCGGCCGATGCGGCGCAGCCGCGCGAAGTCGACGTAGGCGCGGTCGAACACGTAGAACGCCCCGGGCAGGAAGGCCAACTGGTCCAGCGTGGAGATGTCGGAGGTCTTCCCGTGGGAAATCCGCATGAAGACCGGCAGCCCGACGTGCAGGTCCAGCAGCACGTGCGCCTTGACGGCGCCCTTGGTCCGCTTGAAGCGGGCCCAGGGGAACAGCGCCAGGCAGAGGTCGATCGTGGTCGAGTCCAGCGCGAACGCGGCGCGGATGCCCAGGCGCCGCAGGTCCGCGTCGACGGGAAGCTCCGCGCGTGCCGAGGCGATCATCGACAGCGCGGTGTCCATGAAGATGCGGTGGTCGCGGCGTTCGTTCGCGTCGGCCAGCGTGCTGCGCGCCGGCGGGTGACGGATGCCCAGGTGGTAACGACGCGAGCCGATCGCGCGGAGGCAGGTGACGGTCTCGCGCAGGCTCGAGCGTCCGGTGAGCTGTGCGAAGAGCATGCACAACAGCTGGTCCATGCACGAGAGCATCAGCGGCCGGCGGCCGCTCGTGCGGTGGCGTTCGATCGCCAGTTCGAAGGCGCGGCGCGGAAGCAGTTCGACCAGTTGCGCGAAGACGGTGCGGCCGAGGTTCATGCCGCCAGGGTCGGCGCGCGGCTTGGGACGCGAAAACGGGCCGAGCGAGAATCAAATCGTGTACCCTCAGATCAATGCACTTGGTGCTGCCAAACCAGCGGTTTTTCAACGCCCGCGCCGGCCGGAGCCGGACAGTAGTGGTTGAAAACCCGTGTCACGGACGATGCACCTCGTGACACGGGTTTTCAACCCGTGCTTGCGACAGGAGCGAAGCGAGCAGCGTCTCCTGTTCCCACACAGGCTCTCAGGATGGGTACATAAGGTCGATGCGCGACATACCCGTCTTCGTTCTGCTTCTCGCGTTGCTCGCCATTGAGGCCGCGGCCGACCCGGCACCGCCTCCCGCGATTCCCACGCCCCCGCCCCGCAGCGAGGTCCTCTTCCTCCCGCTCCACGTCCACGTCCTCTCCGCCCCCGACCGGCCCGACATCACTTGCAAGCTCACCGACGACGACCTCACCCGCATCCTCGGCAAGGTCAACACCGTCTGGCGTCAGGCCGGCGTGCAGTTCGTAATCACCGTCCACCGCGAGCCGGCCGCCGAGGTCGACGCCTTCGACCGCTTGAAGGCCCACGCGCCGCCCGGCGCGCTCGGCGTCTACCGCACGCTCGCCCCGCCCGCCACCCGGGATCTGCCCGGCCTGCACGTTTACTGCCTCCACGAACTGCCCCCCAACGGCGTCTACCTCGGCGGCAACGTCTGCTTCGTCAAGGAAACCGCGAGCCTCAAGAAAGTCGAAGGGGGTATCGACGAGCCGATCCCCCGCGTCACCAGCCACGAGCTTGGCCACGCCCTCGGCCTCCCGCACCGCCAGGCGACCACCAACCTGATGGCCAGCGGCACGACCGGGACCCGGTTGAATGAAGAAGAGATCGCGACGGCGCGTGACAAGGCGAAGGGAATGAAAGGCGTCCTGACCTTACCGGAGGCGGAGCAAGCCGCCGAGGCGGCGGAGAAGGGGGGTGAAGCGGATCAGGGCAAGTCGCTCCGGCAGGCGCTGAAAGGGGCGTGAGTCGCCAGGGTCCCACCCGCCGGTGCGTGCCCTTTTGGAGGGCGAGCCCACCCCTTTCGCGTTCACGAACTGCCGATCGGGCCGCTTGCTTAGCCCCGAAGGGGCGTCGGCCTGTAGCCACGGGTGGAGCGTCGCGACGGTACTCCGTCGCCGACGCGCAACCCGTGGAACGCGCGGCATCGAACGTTATCCTGTGTCCTTCCTTCCGCCCAGGCGGGGCGGAGGCATCCTGCGTGCCGACAGAGGGGCAACCTGCCGGGCACCTATTCTCAACTCCTGCTTCACGTCGTCTTCGCCACCAAGCACCGCCAGCCTTGGATCACGGCGGACGTAGCCGATCGTTTGTACGACTATCTCGGCGGCATCATTCGTGCCGAGCGCGGCATCCCGCAGGGCATCGGCGGTGCGGAAGATCACGTCCATGGCTACCTCCGTTGGCGGCCGGACGGGTCGGTCTCGGATTTAATGCGCACCATGAAGGCGCGGTCGTCGAAATGGGTTCACGAGACGTTTCCGCACCTGAGGGACTTCGCCTGGCAGGAAGGGTACAGCGTGTTCTCTATGAGCAAATCGCAGGAATAGGCGGTGAAGCGTTACATCGCGGGCCAGGCGGAACACCACAAGCAGGTGGACTTCAAAGCCGAGCTTCTTCAGTTGTTCGAGCTCCACGGGATCGAGTTCGACGAGAAGTACGTCTTCGATTGAGCGCAGAGAATCTGGCGAGCGACCGTGCCGCTTCCCCTGCCGGGGCAGGGGAGGGAAGATGGGAATGAAGTCGCTCGCGAACGATCCACGGGTTGCGCGGCTTGCGGCAAAGCCGCTGCGCCGCTTCACCCGTGGCTACAGGCCGGCCGCCCCTCCGGGGCTCGGCAAGGCTGCTCCGCCAGCCGATACCCTTGCGAAGCATGCACCGCGACGTGTCACGCCGCCGCAACGCGACCGCATTCCGGGCAGCGCTCCGGGGACGCGCGGAGGTCATACCCGCAGGTCGGGCAGAGCCCGCGCCGCCGCGCCGACCGCCGGTGCGCCGCCCGGCGGAGCCGCAGCAGCGGCAGGAGGCCCGTCAGGACAATCGGTGCCCAGAGCGGGACGAACGCCACCCGAAACCCGAGCGTTCCCGCGCGGAACATCACGTGGTTCGTGCCCGGCCGCTCGTCGTAGAAGTCGAACCCGAACGCGGCCGGGACGTCGCGGTGGTCGCCGGCGCGGGTGCGCCAGGAGAGGACGTCGCCCAGGCGCCACTTCGGGTCCCACGGGGGCGGCGTGTTGCGAAACGTCACGCTCGCCACCGACACCGCCCCCCGGTGCACCCGCACGCCCCGCAACACGTCCGGCCCGCCGGCCCAGGTCAAGGTCCACGCGCTCCCAGCGGTGACGACCCACAGCGCGATCAGCGCGACGCACAGCGCGAGGGAGAGGAGCGGGAAGATCGCCAACCTGTCATGTTTCACGATTTGCCCGCGGGGCCGACGTCTCTCCGTACAGCCACGGCTCGTGATCGTGATCACCGGCCGGGCTGGCGCCCAGCGGCGCTCGGCCGAGAAAAACGATACCGCCGGCCCGGCTCGGCACACTGACAGGCTATCTGCCCGCCGGTTGGCCGGGCACTTTCAACTGCAACAGGTCGAAGATCGTGCCGTAGTAGGCCTCGAACGGCATGCCGACGTCGTCGAGAAGGTATCTCGTCAGAGCGACCGTGACGACTCGGTCCGACGCAGCGCGTACCACGAACGCGAATCGGACTCCGTTCGACTGGTCGACGCCGGAACAGCGCATCTCGCACTGGCCATCGCCTTCGTTCTGCTGCGGCGCCGCATGCTGCGCTTTGCCACCCGAAAGCTTCGCGATCGCGCCGAGCCGCGTCGTCGTCAGGTCTTGCACGACCGAACGACGGCGATCCTCATCCAGCGGCTCACGGGTGAGTAAAACTGTCACGATCAGCTGTTCGGGCAGCGTTTGATTGCGAAACTCGTACTCCAACTCTTTCGTCGGAGGAACCGCTTTCCACTCGAACGGGGCGTGCATCAGGAAATGCTCCCGTTCGATGCGGGTCGTTCCTGGATTCGCTGGTGGAACGATTGGCGCGGGAGAGGGTGCCGGCGACTGCGGCGACGGCTGCTGTTTCTTGAAGCGATCGAACAGTCCCATGCGATCTCCCCCGAAGACGAACTCGGGCAGATAACGTAAGGCCTATCAGTGGCCGAGCCGGCGCCGCACCGACTCTCGGACCACAGGAAGCTTACCCGCCGGTTCGGTCCACTGCATCGGCGGGGTCATCCCGCCGTCGTTTCGGCGGACGGGGCTCGCTCCGCCAGCGCCTTCAATGCCAGGCCGCGGGCGGTCAGAAACCGGCGGAGGTGCGGGGCCAGCAGGACACGCTCTGCGATCCAACCGAGTGGCCCGAAGGGCGCGACGAACTTCAGTACGTCCGTCATCAGCGTCCCGTCACCCTTCGGTTCGAACAAGTGATCGTGTTCGAGGAACCGAAAGGTGCCACGAGTCATCCGATCCTGGAAAAACGTGTGCGGCCGGAACTGGGTGATCCTGCTGGAAAGCTGCTGCGTGACCCCGAAATGCCTGGCCTCCCACGTCACTTCGTCTCCGAGTTCGAGGAGCCCAGACAATCGCCCGCCGACGACGCGCTCGCCGGTGCCCGCCGCCGACTGCACATGAGCGTCCACGCTGCGCGCGAGGTCAAAGCAGGTCGAGAGTGGGGCCGCAATCCAGGTTGTGACGCGCAACTTGTACATGCCGCAAGGCGGGATGACGGACCGACATTCACCGGCCGGCCCGGCACCGACCAGCTTTCAATTCACGAGGACCGTTCCGCCGGGCCGGCGTGCCACCGGCATTTGATGCCGGCAGCCAGCGGGCCGTCACCGCACTGGGACAGGAGGAAACGTCCTGAGCCGGCTGTCGGTCCTCTCGATTCCCAGAGCCTCCAACACAGGCTCAAGATCTGGCGGATCAGCGTATAGCAAAGCTTGGCCAACAATCCATTCAACACCAGTCCCGCCGTGCGGGAGGTACAACTCGACGAGCACTCGCTGGCCTGTGGGCTTCAAAGCGAACGCCCATACATGTTCGATTCCCAAGCCGCTTCCTTCAGGGTCCACGCGATGCGGGGCACCAAGACGGCCATGCAGTTCCGCGCGATAAGCCTCGAGGTCCGCAACCACCCAAAGTGGAAGCGCAACTGGCAGCCGAATGGGTTCGAGATGGTCCACGCTGCTCCGGCCTTTCCGCAGCCACTCGCTTGGGACGAGTGCTTCAGTCGGCATAACCTTCGATTATGTAAACCCGGCACCACTCTGCGGTGCCGCCGCTGGGCATCAAGATACCGCGTTTAGGCCGGAAACACGTTGTTTCGGATGGGTCACCGGATTCTCTTGATCATATCGCACACGCTCACATTCTGGCATGAAGCTGCTCGAACGGTTGGATCAGGCGTGTCGCACGGCACATCTGTCCGAATCCACATGCGCGCAATAGGCTCGGTGGGTAGAGCAGTTTCTGCGATTCCATCGCCGCCCTGACGAAAGTTGGCAGACGCCTGCCGAATGGTTCGAGCGCGACCTCTAGCGGGCGGGGGGCAGCTACGTGCCGCTGCCGGACGCGATACTCAACCGGTCACAGCTTCCCGGGCGCTGTTAATCCCCAAGAAACATCCGACCGGGGTGGGGAATCACGACTGCGCATGACGCCGACCGGGGCGGCAGGAAAAACCGGCCGACCGCTCGTCCGCGTGGATCCGTGTCATCCGGGGTGGAGGGCGGGCTTCGTGGCGCTTACCAGGCGGGCCGGCCAGAACCACCAGCCCAGGCCTGTGCGGGTGACGTCTTCCATGCCGAGTTGGGCGAGCTGCGCCTGGTGTTGGCCGGTGGCCCGGACGTCGACGAGGCGCAGCCGGCCGCCGGGGCGCAGGACGCGGACCGCTTCGAGAATCGCCTTTTCCTTGCCGACCCGGCCGCTGATGTTGTGGATCGCGAAGCTGGAGACGATCACGTCGAAGCTGTTGTCTTCGAAAGGGAGGGCCGTCATGTCGGCCGTGTGCAGTTCGACCTTGTCCGCCACGCCCTCGGCGGCGGCGTTGCGCCGGGTGGCGTCGGCCGAGTTGCCGGATTGGTCGAGCTTTCGCCACAGGTCCACGCCCACGGCCCGGCCGGTGGTCAGGTGCTGCGCGGCCAGCAGCAGCACAGCCCCCCGGCCGCACCCCAGGTCCAGGATGCGCTCGTCGCCCCGGAGCCCGAGCCGATCGAGCAGCCGCGCCCAGACCACGAACTTGCCCCGATATGAGGAATGGAGGAACCACGCCAGGAACGCAAGAGCGAACGAGGCGGTAAACAGGAACTTCCCCTTGCCGGTGACGATCGCCAGGACGACGTAAAAGAGGAACAGCACGGCCAGAAAGGCCGGGGCGAAGGGGGCGTCGATCCCGTACGAACCACGCCGTCGAGGGTTCACGTGCTGGGCCATAGGTTCACTCTCGCTGTCGTCGTGCGCGGCGCAAGGTCGACAATCTACCTAATGTCGGCGGGGTACGAGGAAGAGAATTGGGCTCACGGCCAATCGGGTGATCGGCGAAAAATTTGCTCAGGTGTCAATCTGAGCGGGTGTTAAAAGAACGCCGGAGTGCCCGGTGGGCTGCGCGGCTGGCACGGGTTGAAAACCCGTGTCACAAGGTGCGTCGTTCGTGACACGGGTTTGCAACCCGTGCTAGCGGGCGGGGTTCACCAAACACTGCCCGTGTTCTCTAACAACCCCTCAAGATCACCATTCCGGGGACATTGCCGAGAATTCCACCACGAAGACGCGAAGCAGACCCCACGCCCCCGCGGGGTTCACCGATTCAAATGAAACATGAGTCTCGGTCGGCGAAAGCCGATACGGCTTGGCACACCGCTTCGTGTCCTTCGTGCCTTCGTGGTTCACTCTTCCGCTGCCCGGACGAATCCGGACATCAGGGCCCGCGGACGGTCCAGAACGTTACTCCGCCGGCTTCTTGAACCGCGCGTCGTCGATCTTTTCGTTGTGCTTGATCGACTTTACCTTGATCACAAAGTCGAAAGCCGGCTGGCCGCCGACCAGGATCTGCACCTTGGTCTGGTGCGGGTACCTGATGCCGTCCACCTCGCGGTAGTCGGAGAGGTCGGACTCGACGGTCACCTGGCCGCCGTCCTTGCCGGGGAACTCTGCCTGCTGGCGGACGAGCAGGCCGGTCTCGGTGCTGAACGAGAAGCGCGCCGTGGTGGTGGGCGTCGGCTTGGACTCCAGGACCTGCACCTCTTCGCCGTTGACCCGATCCGTCCCCTTGGCGATCAGGTTGGGATAAAGCTCCTTCAGGCGCACCTCGCGGCGGAAGTCCGCCTCGCGCTTGGCCAGCTCCTGCTCGTCCCCCTCCTTGGCCTGCACGCCGCCGTCGCGCGACTTCGACCAGGCCGTCGTGCCGTCGAACCCGTCCTCGACGGGGCCGATGTTCGGCAGGTCAACCCGGGCCGCCCGAAGGTTGGGCGCCTTGGCGTCCAGCTTCCACTCGGCCGTAGCGCCGAAGATCTCGACGTCGGCCGTGACCTGCCGCGACTCGACCTTCTCCCAAGCCTCCTTGCCGCCGACCGCCTTGACGAACTTGTCGAGGATGGCATCAACCGAGGCGTCCTTCTCCGCGCCCTTCACCCGGAGGGGCGCCGAAGCGAAGAGGAACGCGAGCGTCAGAAGCGCGGCGAAGCGGAGTGACTTCATGGGGTCCTCGATCCTTGGATGAAACGGGGGTCCGGTGTTAGCAAAAATATGAAAGCACGCGTTTATCTTGAGGGCCGCGTCATCCCTATCCAGGACCGCTTCGGCCACCCGATTAGCATGGTGACCTTCCGATGCTGCGGGGGGGCTATTTCGTGATCAGGTGGCACGCCTTCATCGGGAGGACGGTCTCGGTCAGGTTGGCCGGCTGGACGTCGCCGAAGACCTTGACCGTCTGGCCCGCCTTGGGCAGCAGCGCCTCGCCGAGGCGCTGGGTCTCGGTGACGCCCAGGTCGCAGCGGATGCGGATCTTGCCGTCCCCCTCGAGGAAGAGCGTCGCCCCGTTGATCGGCGAGGACCGGACGTCCGACACCGTGCCGGTGACGATCACGTCCTTCCCCTCGTAGCGCTTCCGCAGCGCCTCTTCCCCTTCGGCGTGCTGGCCCGCCAGCGCCGCGGCGGTGATGTTCACCGCGGCGGACGGCCCGGCCTCGGTGATGTCGGCCTGCTCGATGTTCGGCGGGGCGGGGAGTGCGCCGAGCTTGCCGCGCAGCGTGGCGAGCTGACCGCGGGCCAGCCTTGCCCAGGGCTCATGGTCGCTGGCGAGCAGGGCCTGCATGTAGGGGCGGCGGTTGAGGCGGGCCTCGGTCGGGTCGGTGTCAGTGTCGGGGCGGAGGTAGACGATCCCCTCGCCGGAGGAGGTCGAGTCGACGCGGTCGACCATGCCGTTGATCTCGAAGAGGCCCTGCGATTCCTCGGGCTTGGGGGCGTTGATCCCGTTGGACATCCACTCCTTGAACTTGTCGGCGAACTGCTGCACCGACATCGACAGCACCTTCGCCGGCCGCTGCGGCACCGGCCCGGTGTTCCCGGAGGAGCCGGATGGCGCGCCGCCGCCCGATGAACCCGGCTTATCACAATCGATCCCCGACAGGGCGACGGCGATCGCCACGCAACAGATGCCGACCGCCCGCCCGATGTGCCTGTGCATGCTCGCTCCGGTAAGGTGTGCGCGGCACGGCGGGGGCACCCCTCGGCCTTGGCCCACCGCCGCCGCGCACGCCATCCTACCGCGGCGCGGCCGGGAGAGGGAAACGTTTTAACCGCATTTCCTCAAGCAAAGGCGGCGGCATTCGCAGCATCACCGTCACGACCATGACGACGACCACGCCACTCCCATCGGCCGATGGCGCAAGCGTTGACACCACCGACGAGTGCTACCGTTGCGGCTACGTCCTGCAAGGAATTGCCGACGACCAGCCCTGCCCCGAGTGCGGCCTGCTCGCCCAGCGGAGCCGACGGCCCAGCGAGGAACTGTACGACACGCACCCGCGGTGGCTGCGGAGGCTCTCGCTCGGGGTGTGGCTGTTGCTGGGGGCGATCGCGGCGTACGTCGTGGGGCGGCCGCTGATGGAACTCATCAGCTACGACGTTCCGAACTGGGTGTCCGTTTCACTGCGCAGCCTCTTCGTCCGAGACGGACACCTGCCCTGGATCGGGTTCGATCTGGCTGCGCTGCTGCTCGTGTGGGGCGTGTGCCTGCTGACCTCGCGCGAAGGCTACGCGCCGGCCGATGCGGCGGACCGGCGACTCCGCAGATGGCTCCGGTGGGCGGCGCTGCCGCCGACGCTCGGGGTACTGCTCGTCCACACGGCGGTCGCGTTGAACGGACGTCGTGGAACGTTCGGGCTGGGGTTCAGCGTGTGGGAAGTGATCAACGCGCTGTATACCGCGGCGTTTCTCATCGCGGGTGTCGGGTCGATCCCGCTCCCCATGCTGCTGTTTCGCCGCCTGCGCGACCTGGCGAAACGCGCCCGCAGCGCCCATCTGGCCGAGCACTGCACGATCGTCGGAATCGGCGCCTCGGCCGCGCTCGCGTTCGCGATGGCCTGTAGCCTTGCTTCCAACTACGCCGGCGACTGGTTCGGCCCTTACTGGATGAGCCGCTCCCGTGCCTGGATCTGGATCATGCTGGTTCCGGGTGTGGCTTCGGTCCTGTTTGTGCTCTGGAGCCTCTACTTGCTGATCCGCTTCGCGATCCGGTTCGGGCGGGCGTCGAGCGAGCTGAAGCGGCGGTGGCTGATGCAGGACCGGTCGATCGTCGTCGCGGTCCAATGATGTTCTCGCTTCCTGTGAACCGGGAAGAAGGGAGGAACTTTTCCCGCGCCGCCACGTCTATTCCGCCATGCGACGCTGGACCTTTCAAATAGTCTCGCTGATCTCGCTGCTGGTCTGCATCAGCCTGTGCGTTCTTTGGGCGCGGAGCTACCGCCCGGTGCCGACTGCGACGGGGGCGCGCGACTCGGTCTGGTTGTGGAAGGGGACGCCGCACTACTGGCTGATCTCCCGCCCGGGGCAGCTCACGCTTTGCGGGCAGCGGGGGAAGAACTGGGACAAGCCGCTGCGCGGGCACGAAGCCCTGGGTTTTCGTTTCGGCGGGAGGTGGGGCGACGACGGCAGCCTCCTCTGGAACGCCACCGGCCCGTACTGGCCGATGGCGGTGTTCACTGCGGTTGCGCCGCTGGCTCACGTCGGCGCGTATGTCCGCCGCCGCCGCGTCACCGGTTCGAGGGGGTTCGTGCCGGTGTTCGATGGGAAGCCGGCGGAGGGGATGGGCGGCGTGCCGGCGGTCGTCGCGGCGGCGTCAGCGTGATTCGCCCGCGAGCGCCAGGTCCTTCACGATCAGCTCTACGTTCGTGTAGCCGTTGTACTCGTTGATCTGCGGCTCGACGGCAAGGTCGATCCGGGTCCCCAGCGAGAGCTTCGCTTCCATCGGGCCGTAGCCGAAGGCGATGCACTTCATCAGGCGGTCGCGCTGGCGGACGTGGATTTGCAAATGGTCGCCCGAGGCCCCGACGCGGCGGGCCGGGGCGGTCAGCTCCAGGTCGCGGCAGCAGAGCAGCGGCTTGCGGTTGGCGTGGCCGAACGGGCCGAGGCGGTGGAGGTCCTTGACCAGCGCTTCGGTGAGCTGATCGAGCGTGGCGAGGGCGTCGAGGGGTAGCTCGGCGACGAGGTCCTCCGGGCGGAGTTGCGACGAGGCGTACGCGCAGAACGCCGCGCGGAAGTCGGCCAGCTTTGCCGTTTCGATCTTCAGCCCCGCCGCCATCTCGTGGCCGCCGTGGGCTTCGAGGTGCTCGGTGCAGGCGTCGAGCGCGCGGGCGAGGTGGAATCCCGCGATCGAGCGCGCCGACCCCTGCCCGTGCCCGTTGTTGAGGGCGATCATCACGGTGGGGCGGTGGAACTTGTCCACCAGTCGCGACGCGACGATGCCGATCACGCCGGGGTGCCACTCCTCGCGTGCGACGACCAGCGCGCACGCGCGGTCCGGCCCCCCCTGCTCCATCACCTGCTCGATGGCCTGCTCGACGATCTTCTTCTCGACCGCCTGCCGCTGCCGGTTTTCTCCTTCGAGGAAATCGGCGATCTGCGCAGCACGGTCCGGGTCGGCCCTGGTCAGCATTTCGACCGCGCGGGCCGCGTGACCCATGCGCCCGCAGGCGTTGAGCCGCGGCGCGAGCTTGAAGCCGACGTCGTAGCTGTCGAGCCGCTGCCCCGTGAGCCCCGCCGACGCGATCAGCGCCTGGAGCCCCGCGAGCCTGCTGTTGCGCAGGCCGGTAAGCCCGAAGTGGGCCAGGACGCGGTTCTCGCCGACCAGCGGTACGACGTCCGCGATCGTCCCCAGCGCGCACAGCGCGGTGGCGTCGAGGAGAAACTTGCGGAACCCCTCGCTCACGCGATCGGCCCCGCTGATCACCAGCCCCACGCCCCACGCCAGCTTGAACGCCACGCCCGCGCCGCACAGGTAGGGGTTGGGATAAGCCGGGCCGCCCGTGGGGAGGCGGGGGTGGACGACGGTGAAGCAGTCGGGCAGGAGGGGAGATTTCGGATTTCGGATTTCGGATTTCGGATTGGAAGAAACCGTATCGGCCTCGCCATCATCCGCAATCCGCAATCCGCAATCCGCAATCTCACGCCACTCATGATGATCCGTCACGATCAGGTCCACGCCCCGTTCCCGCGCGACCGCCGCGGGTTCGACCGCGGTGACGCCGCAGTCGACGGTGACGATAAGCTTTGCGCCGTTGTCGCAAATCTGCGCCAGCGCGTCGGCGTTCAAGCCGTACCCCTCGTCGATGCGGTGGGGGATGTAATAATCCGCCTCCCCGCCGAGCACTTTGATCGCATGCCAGAGGATCGCGGTGGCCGTGATGCCGTCGACGTCGTAGTCGCCGTAAATGACGATCTTTTCCCGGTCGCGGACGGCCTTGGCGATGCGTTCGGCGGCCCGGGTCAGGTTGGGGATCAGCGCCGGCGGGTGGAGGCACTTGAGGGTGGGACTGAGAAAATCGCGGCAGGCGTCGGCCTCCGCGTAGCCGCGTGAGAGGAGGATCTGGGCCACCAGCGGCGACACCCTGAGCTTTGACGCCAGCTCGGCCGCGTCGGCGTGCGCGGGGGCGAGGTTCCAGCGGCGGGGTCGGTGCATCCGTGCAAAACCTTCAGGAAGAGACTGCTGGCGATTGTAGGTCGCAGCGGGCGGCTGCGGAAGGATGGGAGGTGCGGAAGTTACTTGTTATTGGTTACTTGTTACTTGCCACCTTTTGGTCCGGCACGGAGACCCGCGAGTAACCAGTCACAAAATAACGAGTAACCACGTTCAGTCGCGTTGAGCGCCGCCGCGCCCGGCCGTGGCGCCGTTGCCCGTCTCGCCGAGTTCCGCCTCCATCCGCTGGATCTCCTTCTCCTTCGCCTGGATGTGCTTCTCGGTCAATTCGGCTTCCTTCTCCCGGACCTCGATCACCTTCTTCTCGCTGGTGATGTCGACCCGCAGGCGGGAGTAGAGGTTGAGGTAGGCGTTGGCGAGGAAGACGAGTGAGAAGAAGGCGATGACGTATCCCCGCCAGCCCGGATAGATCAAGTAAAACGCGTCGCCGGGGCCGGCGGCAATGAGCAGGAGCACTGCCAGAGTCACCCAGTGGCTGAAGCAGTACTCGCAGGTGAAGAGGTAGAAGAACTTCCGCTGGAACAGTCGCTGGCAGCTCTTGCTCCGGTGCTGGCAGTACTCCCGGGCCTCGCGGAAGACCTCCTCGAAGACGACCGTCCGCGACACGCACGCGATCGGGATGGCGATCACAAAGAGGGCGACGATTTGCTGCCAGGTGACGAGCATGGGGAAACCGATCTGGGCGGTTGCGTCTATACTAGGAGGTCCGCCACCTTTCAGGGGATGGGGAAAGCGCGCCCGGAGGGAAGTCATGAGCGATCGCCGCGATCAAACGTGTAATCCGTATCGCGGTCGACTTGTGCTGCTGCTCCTGCTCGCCATTCCGTTCATCGGGCTCGGTTCGTGCAGGAAGCAGCAGGGGGGCCAGGCGGTCGTCGTCCTCTACACGAGCGTCGACGAGCCGGTCGTCCGTCCGCTCCTGGAGCGGTTCACGAAGCGGACCGGCATCGTCGTCCGACTGCAGACGGATGCCGAGAAGAACAAGTCCGTCGGCCTCGCGCGGCGCGTCGAGGCGGAGCGGGATGACCCGCGGGCGGACGTCTGGTGGGGCAACGAGGTCTTTCACACGATCAACCTTGCCAACGGCGGGCTACTGGAGCCGTATGACCCCCCGACGGCAGGGGACGTGCCGCCGCTGTTCAAACCGGCCGGAAATCTCTGGACGGGCAACGGGCTGCGGGCGCGGGTGATCGCGGTGAACACGCCGCAGACGGGCGTCCAGCCGCTGATCCCCAAGCGCTCGATCACCGACCTGACCAGCCCGAAGCTCAAGGGTAAGATCGCGATGGCGCACCCCTCGGCCGGGACGACGAGCGGGCACGTGGCGGCGCTGTACGTACTGTGGGGCCCGGAGAAGGCGCGACAGTACCTGCACGACCTGAAGGCCAACGGCGTCGCCCTGCTCGGCGGAAACTCGGTGGTGGCAGAGATGGTCGGCAACGGCACGTACTGGGCTGGGCTCACAGACAACGACGACGTCTACGCCGCCCAACAGAACGACGGCCAGGTGAACGCCGTCCTGCCCGACCAGGACGGCTTGGGGACGTTGACGGTACCCACGACGGTCGCCCTCGTCCGTGGCGCCAAGCACCCGGCCGATGCGAGGCGGCTGATCGACTTTTTGTGCAGTCAGGAAGTCGAAGAGGAATTGATCGCTCGCAAGTTTGCCGCGTACACGGTGCGCGGAAGCGAGGGCCCCACGGGGATCGTCCCCATGAAGGTCGATTACGGCGAGGTCGCCAAGGTGATGAAGCAGGCGTCGGAGGAGGCGGTGGCGATCCTGGAGGGGCGGAAGTAAAGGATCGAATCATCGGATGATGGATTCTCGAAGAGACTCGGGCGCGGCGAGCACTCAGTTCCACAACAGATGCCTGCACCCAGAACCGTGAACTACGCCCGCCCGCTGGAGCGGCCACCGCAACGCGGGATCGGAATTCCCCGATGGGCGGCCCCGGCCGTCGTCACGCTCATCGTCGGGCTTTGCTCCGGACTGCCGCTGCTGTGGCTCGCGTGGCAGGTCATCCGGACGCCCGGGGCGCTGGCGGGCGCGTTCACCGATGCCTTCCATCTCAGGTTGCTCGGGCGGACCCTGCTCTACAACGGCTTGGTCGGGCTAATCGCAACGATCGTCGCGATCCCCACGGCGATCGTCCTGGGGCGCGGCCGGGGGTGGGCGGCGAAGGGCGTCTCGCTGCTCCTGCCCGTGGCCCTGCTGATGCCGTCGATTGCATATACGTACGGCTGCAAACAGTTCCTTCGGCTGCTCCACATCGATCCGGTCCCCGCGGGGGTGGGGGACGTCATCCGATGTATCCTGACCCTGGCCGCCTGGCTGTGGCCGTTGCCGGCGGGGGTGATGGGGCTGGCGTTGCGGCGGGTGGACCTCAATGTTCAGCAGCAGGCCCTGCTGGACGGCGCCTACTGGCGCATCACCGCCCGGCAACTTCTCGGCCCCGCCGCGGCCGGGCTGGCCTGCGCGGTGGTGCTGGCGACCCAGGAGTTCGCGGTCTACGAGCCGACGGGGATCAGCGTAGTCGCTACCGAGGTGCGGATCGTCTTCGAAACCGGGATCTTCTCCTCCCCCTTCAACCCGATCACAGCCCCGTCGAACCCCGAACTCCTGTTGACAGGCGATCAGGCCCTTCGGGCGACGTCCGCCCTCGGCGCCGCCGCGCCATTGCTGATGGTCATCGGGATCCTCGGTGGGGCAGGACTCTGGGCCGTCGCGAAGCTGTCAGCGGCCGAGGAACTGGACGCCGGGCCCTGGCCGCAAGCGCTGGACGCGGGGTGGGGGGTCACTGCGTTATCAATTCTGACGGTTTTTGTAACGTTACTCGTCCCGATCGTCTCGATGGTGTTGTCGCTGAAGCGGCCGCTCGATCCCGTACGGGTCTGGCGCGCGTTTTCGCCGCAGGTGATGGGCTCGCTGACCCTGGCGGCGATCGCCGGCGCTCTGGCGATCGTCCTCGCCCTGGCGGCCAGCGTGCGAGGCGCCAAGTGGGCGGTCGGGGCATCGTTGGTGACGTTTCTGTTGGGCGGTCAGCTTCTCGCCATCGCGCTGATCCGCCTGTACAATCGCCCCGGCCTCGGCTGGCTTTACGACGCGCCGCCGGTCGTCGTGATGGCATACATCGCGCGCTTCGGGTGGCTCGCATTGCTGGCGGCGGCGGCGACCCGCACGAGGCCTTGGCGGCAAGTGCGAGAGCTGGCCGCGGTCGACGGCGCGACCGACGGGCGCGCCGCCCTGCACGTCGTCTGGCCACTCGCCTGGCCTACCTTGGCGGCGGGGGCCCTGCTGGTGGGGATCCTGAGCCTGACCGAGGTCCCGGCCACGGTCCTGATCTCCCCCCTGTCTCCCAGACCGCTCGTGCCGTTGCTCATGACGTGGGTCCACATGCTCCGCTACGACGACATGCTCGAAGGCGCGCTGCTCCTGATGGGCATGTCTGGGCTGGGGGCGGGCATGGCGGTGGGGCTGGTGGTGTCTGGTAAGCGCCTGTGGAGGCGGGGCGAAGGTAGAAGGATGAAGGCAGAAGGCGGAACGTGAAGACGAACGTCCAACGTCCAACGTCCAACGTCCAACATCAAACGCCGGCCGACGCTCGGGCGGGGCGGCCTCTGCGTTGGGCTTTGGACGTTGGACGTTGGACGTTCAAGGTCCGTTTTCTTCTTCTCTGCCTTCTGCCATCTGCCTACTGCCTTTGCCTCACTTCCTGCGCCGACCCCAAGAAGCCCGAAGACGTTTGGCTCGCCACCGGGGCCGGGCCGGGGCAGACGGTTTATCCCCGCGCGATCGCCTACGACGATCAGGACGATTCATTTTTCGTCATCGATCGCCTGGCCCGGGTGCAGCACCTCGACCGTAACGGACGTTACTTAAACGAGTGGCGGATGCCGGATTTCGTGATCGGCAAGCCGGTCGGCGTAAGCGTCGGGCCGGACAGGAACGTGTACGTCCCCGACACGCATTACCAGCGGGTCGCCGTCTACTCTCCCAAGGGCGAACTGGTCCGACGCTGGGGCTCGTCCGGGACGGGGCCGGGCCAGTTCATCTACCCGACCGACATCGCGTTTGATTCCAAGGGGAACGTTTTCGTCGGCGAGTACGGGGACCACGACCGGATCCAGGTGTTCAAGCCGGACGGAACGTACCTCTACGAGTTCGGAAAGTTCGGCACGGGCGACGGCGAGTTCAGTCGGCCGCAGTCGATCGTGATCGACAAGACCGACACGGTCTACATCTCCGACGCCTGCAATCACCGGGTCGTCGTCTTTAAAACCGACGGCACGTTCCTCCGCTCGATGGGCGGCCCCGGTTCCGATCCCGGGCAGTTCCGCTACCCTTACGGCCTCGCGGAATCGCCGGACGGCAAGAGTCTGGTCGTCTGCGAGTTCGGCAACAACCGCGTCCAGAAGATCGACAAACAGACCGGCGCGTCCCAGGGAACGTGGGGCGGCGCCGGTCACAACCTGGGCGAGCTGGCGTATCCGTGGGGCGTCGCGGTAGACCGTAAAGGCAGAGTGGTGGCGGTGGATGCGGGGAACAACCGGTTACAGGTGTTTGAGTTCTAGGTGCGACCTCCCTCGCCCCGGTACTCCGGGGAGAGGGCGGGGGAGAGGGGCCGAGCATGCGGAAACGCGAACGAGTGTCAGAAGACTTCCGTCCGATTCTCCGCGAGCGGGCTCGCGATCTGCGGAAGCACATGACGCCGGCGGAGGTGTTGTCTGGTCGAGGATCAAAAACGAGAAACTCGACGGCTTGAGGTTTCGACGGCAGAAGGTGATCGGGCCGTACGTTGCTGATTTCAGTTGCCCGTCTCTGAACTTGGTCGTGGAGATTGATGGTGACACGCACGGTAATCCAGAGGCGATTCGGAAGGACAAAGACCGGACGGAGTATTTTGAAGAGTTTGGCTTGCGCGTCGTGCGGTTTACTAACGAGGACGTGTTGAAGAACATCGAGGGCGTGTTAGTTGAGATACTGCGGCTCTCTCGCGAGCTGCGCACCGACCCCTCTCCCCCGCCCTCTCCCCAGAGTACTGGGGCGAGGGAGGCAGGTCCTTCCCGTCCAGACAGTGGCCGAGCGGCAGAGGACATCGCGGCAGGAATCCACGCATGACGCTCAACGCCCTCGCCTTTCAGTCGCCGATCCGCCTGGAATATTTCCCGTGGTGGGTGGCCGTTGCCGCGTTTGCCGCGCTGTCGCTGCCGGTCGTCTGGCTGGGGATGCGGTCGCTCAACGGGCTGGGGCCGGTACGCAAGTGGGTGGCGATCGGGGCGCGGTTGCTGGTGATCCTGCTGTTCATCCTGATCCTCGGCAACATTCGTTGGCAGCGGCAGCACAAGGACCTCCAGGTGATGGTCCTCCGCGACGTCAGCCCGTCGACTTCCAACGTGCGTGATTTCCCGGGCAAGTCGCTCGAGCAGTCGGTCGAGGACTACCTGCGCGACCTGACGCGCGACGAGAACAAGACGACCAAGGACACGATCGGCCTGATCCGCTTCCAGGAGAACGCCTCGATCGACGCGCTGCCGGGGCCGGAGATCCGCCTCGACGCTCGGGCGGTGCCGCGGCGGGGGACCGGCACCGACGCCGCAAGCGCGATCCAGCTCGCCCTGGCGACGATGAGCAAGGACGCGATGCACCGCCTCCTGCTGATGTGGGACGGCAACCAGACGGCCGGTGACATCGACGCGGCGATCGCGTCGGCGGCGTCGCAGGGGGTGCAGATCGACGTGATGCCGCTGAAGTACGACGTGCAGAACGAGGTGCTGGTCGAGCGGTTCGTCGCGCCGCAGTGGAAGCGGGAGAACGAGCCGTTCACGATCGACGTCGTCCTCCGCTCGACCAACGTCCTGCCGACCACCGGCTACCTGACGGTCTACCACCAGGGCGAGCCGATGGATCTCGACCTGACCACCCCGGAGATCGACGCCAAAAAGAAGATCACGCTCAAGAACGGGCTGAACGTCGAGCGGGTGAAGGTCCCCGCGCTCGGCTCGGCCGGCGTGCACCAGTTCCGGGCGGTGTTCGACGCCGAAGGCGTCTCGACCAGTATCGCCGGGCAGAACGCCACCGCGCCCGCCAGCAACGCCCTGGCCGGGATGAAGACGGGCGACACTAACTCCGACAACAACGCCGCCACCGCGTTCACGTTCGTGCGCGGCAAGGGGCAGGTGCTCTACGTCGACAACGCGCTTGACAACTCCGGCGTGCGTGGCCCGGGCGACACGCTGATCCAGGCGCTCAAGCAGGAGGGGATCACGCTCAAGACGGTCAACGTCGACCAGATGCCGACGAACCTCGTCGAATTGCAGGCCTACGACGCGGTGATCCTCTCCAACGTCCCGTGCGGCGCCGGCGGCATCTCCGACCAGCAGGACAAGATGTTCGCATCTTACGTCCACGAGATGGGGGGCGGGCTCGTCGTGATCGGCGGTCCGGACACGCTCGGCGCCGGCGGCTGGCAGGGGCGCGAGCTGGAAAAGGTGCTGCCGGTCGACATGGACATTCCCGCCCAGCGGCAGGTCGGCAAGGGCGCGCTGGTGCTGATCATGCACTCCTGCGAAATGCCGGACGGCAACTACTGGGGAGAGCAGTGCGCGATCAAAGCGATCGAGACGCTGTCGGAAAAGGACGAGATCGGGGTCATCAGCTACGGCTGGAACAACGGGCGCAGCGGGTGGGACTTCCCGCTCGCGGAAAAGGGCGACGGCAGCAAGGTGATGGCGGCCGTCAAGCAGATGAAGCTGGGGGACATGCCCAGCTTCGACGACTCGATGAACGTCGCGCTCAACGGCTTGCCGGGCCAGCCCGGGCTGGCGGCGTCGAACGCGCGGCACAAGCACATCATCATCATCAGTGACGGCGACCCGCAGCAGCCCAATGCCAACCTGATGACGCAGGCGAAGTCGATGAAGGGGCTGAGCGTCAGTACGGTGACGGTCTACCCGCACATGGGCGGCGGCCTGGCGAACAAGCTGCTGCCGCCGACGATGGAGGACATCGCCAAGCAGCTCGGCGGCAAGGCGTACGGGCCGATCAACAACAATCCGAACCAGCTCCCGCAGATCTTCATCAAGGAAGCGACGATCGTCCGCCGCAGCCTGATCCACGAGGAACAGAACGGCATCCCGATCCAGCTCCTCGACGGCAGCGACGACATCATCAAGGGGTTCGCCCAGTTCCCGCCCCTTTACGGCATGGTTCTGACCAGCCGGAAAAACGACCCGAAGGTCGAGCTCCCGCTGTCCGCCGGCAAGAATAACGACCCGATCCTGGCTCACTGGCAGGCGGGGTTGGGGAAGTCGGCCGTCTTCACGGGGGACGCGCACAACAAGTGGGGGCCTGACTGGGTCGGCTGGGCGGGGTACGCCAAGTTCTGGGCGCAAGTCGTCCGCAAGGTATCACGGCCGCCAATGAGCAGCGACTTCGATGTGCAGACCACGCAGAGCGGCGAGAAGGGGAAGGTGGTCGTCGAGGCGCTGAACAAGGAAGGCGGCGCGGAGAACTTCCTGTCGATCAGCGGCACGGTCGTCGGCCCGGACATGAAGGAGCACAAGGTTCGCCTGGTGCAGAGCGGGCCGGGCGTCTACGAGGCGGACTTCGACACCAAGGAGCCGGGCAACTACGTCGTCGCTCTCAATTACCGCGGCCGGGAGAACAAGAACGGCATCCTGCTGGGCGGGCTGGCGACGACGATCTCGCCCGAGATGCGCGACCTGAAGAGCAACGAGGCCAAGCTCCGCGAGATCGCCGACCGCACGAACGGCCGCTACCTCACGCCCTGGATCCCGCCGGCAGGGGGGCTGTTCACACGCGAGGGTCTGAAGCAGACGGCGTCGCCGCTGCCGGTGTGGGACGTGCTGCTGCCGTTCCTGCTCGGACTGATCATCCTGGACGTCGCGATCCGCCGCATCGCCTGGGACTGGGACAGCACCAAGCGCATGGCGGCCGGGGCAACGAACTGGGTCAAGAGCTTCACCACCACGAGGCAGGTCGAGACGCGGGAGTCGCTCGACGCGCTGCGGAAGGTCCGCGAGGAAGTCGCCGAGACGAAGTTCAAGCCGGCGACGGAAAAGGGCGCCGCCACGGTCGCCGCCGGCGCCGCGCGTCCCGACCCGAAGGCGCGGTTCGAGGCCGGGAAGGGCGTGGAGGGGGACATCAGCAGGGTAGTGGGCGGAGCGACGGACAAGCCGATCCCGTCGGCGCCGAAAAAGATCGAGCCGAAGGGCGGAAGTGCGCCGGGCGCGGCCATGGGAGGGCTGATGGAGGCGAAGCGGAGGGCTCAGCAGAAGATCAAGGAAAAGGAACAGGGCGAGTCGTAAGAAGAAGAGCATTGAACCACGAAGGCACGAAGATCACGAAGCGGTGCCGTCGGGTTCGAGGCCGCTCGCGTGAGCAGGTGTTAGGAAGACTTTTATTGCAAGACCCACGGATACAAAACGAGTACGCGAGCGGGTGCGCCGTCTTCGTGTGCTTCGTGGCTTCGTGGTTCAATTCTGAATTCGAGTTCGAAAGGGCCCCATGACGCAGGCAGCACCGGGCATCGATCCCCAAGTCCACCAGCAGTGCGAAGAGTTCCGTCGCGACTACCGCGCGGTTCAGGCGGAGATCGCGAAAGCCATCGTCGGCCACCAGGAGATCGTCGACGGCGTCCTGACCTGCCTCTTCGTCGGCGGGCACGCGCTGCTCGAGGGCGTCCCAGGGCTGGGCAAGACCGCCCTGATCCGCGCGCTCTCTCAGGCGCTTCACCTGAAGTTCAACCGCATCCAGTTCACCCCCGACCTGATGCCGGCCGATGTGATCGGGACCTCGATCATCCAGGAAGACGAGCACGGCCGGCGGCAGTTCAAGTTCCAAGCGGGGCCGATCTTCAGCCAGATCGTGCTGGCCGACGAAATCAACCGCGCCACGCCTAAGACGCAATCCGCCATGCTCGAGGCGATGCAGGAAAAACAGGTCACGGCCGGCGGGGACATCCGCAAGCTGGAAGAGCCGTTCTTCGTGATGGCGACGCAGAACCCGCTCGAGCAGGAAGGGACCTACCCGCTGCCCGAAGCCCAGCTTGACCGCTTCTTCTACAAGCTGGTCGTGCGGTACAGCAACCGCACCGAGCTGGCCGAGATCCTCAACCGGACAACGACCGGCCACCGCGTCGATGTGCAGCCCGTGCTCGACGGCGAAAAGATCAGGGCCCACCAGCAACTCGTCCGCCGAGTCGTCATCGCCCCGCACGTGCGCGACTACGTGATCCGCTGCACGCTCGCCACTCACCCGCAGGGCCAATACGCCACGCCGATGGTCAACCAGTTCCTGCGCGTCGGCGCGAGCCCCCGCGCCGCCCAGGCGATCGAGCTGGCGAGCAAGGTGCGCGCCCTGCTGGACGGCCGCTTCCACGTCAGCTTCAAGGACGTCAAGGACGTCGCTATCCCGGCCATGCGTCACCGCGTCATCCTCAACTTCGAAGGCGAGGCCGAAGGGATGACGACCGACATGGTGCTCGAGAAGCTGATCAACGACGTGCCCACGACGATCGAGAGCGAGTTGGTGGGGGCGAGGTGAACCAATGGCGGAAGGCGAGCCCGAACGCTCCAACGTCCTAAACTACGCTCGTATAGAGCGGGGATCGGCGGGTGGCAGGAGCACCTTCGGTACCGTGCTACTCGCGATGTCATTCGCGCTGCTTGCGTTCATCCAATGGAGCCAGCCTGGCGGCGCAATGCGGAGCTACAGAATACTTGATCCGGAGCATTACTACGGTTTGCAGTTTGCCGCCGGCCTTGCCCTGGGAGCCGCCCTGTTCGGGATCTATGCGAGGTGGCCGTTGAGTTGGGGGAAGTCGGTTTTCACTTCCGACGGTGCGTTTGCGGTGGCGAGCGTGATGGCCGTCGTCGCATCCACTTATCGAATCCTGGCTCCAATGTGAGACCGGTGTTCGCAGGCGCGCCAGCTAGTGAGTCGCTTGATGGCCAAGATCACCATTCCCCCCAACACCGGCAAGGTGCGCGTCGCGATGACGCTGGGACACAAGTACACGGTTTGGAACGGCAAGCAGGGGAAGGGCGAGTTTTCCCTCGTCTGCCGCGACCGCAAGCAGGCCGAGGCGATCGCGGCCAGGATTAACGGGACGAAGAAGCAGAGCAAGGCGGCGATCGAGATCGAGGTCGACTGAAGCGAAAGAGCCGGGCGATGGCCATGAGGATCGGAATTCTGGAATTGCTCGTGATCGTCGTCGTCGGCCTGGTGCTGCTGACGGTCGCCTTGGTCTTCGGCCTCCGCAGGCGCAAGCCGGCCGAAGGCTTTCCGGTGCTGCCGCCGGCGCCGCCGGAAGCGGAGGAACCGCGGGCGGGCGGGCACTAAAATCCACGAGCGTCCCTCGGGGAAGGAGCATTCCCGAGGAGGCATGGAAACATGCTGCAGGAGGACCAGAGAACGACGACGCCGGAACTGCTCCGCTTCGACCGCCCGACCCAGAGCCGCCTCGGCACCAGGACGGCGGGCGACCGTGCGATGGAGAATCCGGAGGCCGCGGACGCGATCGTCGACTGCGTGCAGGACGGGATCTTCCGACGCGTGGACGCGGCCGCCGTCGGCGGCCACTGATTAGGGGTAGCCGAGATGACATCGACTCCGGTCTGGTTCATCTTCTTCGTGGCGGCTGCGGTTGTCGGCGCGGCGGCGGTCGTCATCTTGCTCTTTGTCCGGCGAAAGCGCGAATCGCGTGGCTTTCCCGTGCGTCCGCTGGATCGTTTGAACGATGAGTAGCCTTGGCGCTTCCTTATGACCCGAGCCGATACCCCACCCCCGATCGCCATCACCCCAGCTCAAGCGGAGGCAGCGGCCTCGCGCTCCGGCGACTCCTCCCTCCTGCTCGACCCCACGTTCATGGCCCGGCTCGACCAGCTCGACGTCATGAGCCGCAAAATGCTGGCCGGGAAGATGAAGGGGGAGCGGCGCTCCAAGCGGCGCGGGCAGAGCGTCGAGTTCGCCGATTACCGCAACTACACGATCGGCGACGACCTCCGCTTCATTGACTGGAACATCTACGCCCGCCTCGACAAGCTCTTCCTCAAGCTGTTCCTCGAAGAGGAAGACCTCGCCCTCTACGTGCTGCTCGACGTCAGCAAAAGCTGCGACTACGGCGAGCCTCACAAGGCGATGTACATGAAGAAGGTCGCGGCCGCGCTGGGGTACATCGGGCTGGTGAACTACAACCGGGTGAGCATCAGCGCGATGAGCGACGGCATCGTCGCCGAGACCGGCGCCATGCGCGGGAGAAGGCGCGTGAGCCAGATGATCGACTTCATCGAGAAGCTCAAGCCGACCGGGCCGAGCCACTTCACAGAGGCCTGCCGCCGCTTCGCCCTCTCCCACCGGACCAAGGGCGTCTGCGTCGTCTTGAGCGACTTTTTCATCAAGGAAGGCTTCGAGGCCGGCCTGCGTTACGTGGCCGGGGGGAAGTACGACCTGTTCACGGTCCAGTGCCTCAGCCCGCAGGAGATCGAGCCGGATTTGCAGGGCGACCTGAAGCTCAAGGACATGGAGGACGACGACCTGGCCGAGGTGTCGGTCACGCAGCCGCTGATCAAGCAGTACAAGGCGAACCTGAATGCCTATTGCCTGTCATTGAAGGACTACATCACGCGGCGCGGCGGGACGTACCTGTTCACGAGCACGGCGGTGCCGTTTGATACGCTGGTGCTCAACTATCTCCGTGAACGTGGGCTATTGGGATGACCGGTGGCTACTCTGAGCGACACTCATGAACTGGGTTCCGAGCTTCCTTAACCCTTGGATTGCCGCGGCTGCCGCGGCCGTCGCCGTCCCGGCGCTGCTGGTGCTATACTTTCTCAAGCTCCGCCGACGCGAGATGCCCGTCTCGTCGACGCTGCTCTGGAAGAAGGCGATCCAGGACCTGCAGGTCAACGCGCCGTTCCAGAAGTTGCGCCGAAACCTCCTCCTGCTCCTGCAGATGTTGCTCCTCCTGCTGCTCCTGCTGGCACTGAGCCGGCCCGTGGCGAATTACTCGCCGGGGGCGGGGCAGTCGACGGTGATCATCATCGACCGCTCGGCATCGATGTCTGCCCGCGACATTGACGGCGGCAAGCGCACGCGACTCGAAGAGGCCAAGCGCCGCGCGATCGACCTGGTCGACTCGATGGGCAAGAACTCCACCGCCATGGTGATCGCCATGGACGACCTGGCCGAGACCGTCCAGACCCCGACGTCCGACCAGCGGACGCTCCGCGACAAGATCAACTCCATCCGCCCGAGCGACCGCAAGAGCCGGCTGAAGATGGCCTACCAGTTCGCCGACGCGCAGATGCAGTACGACCCGGAGCAGCTCCGACCCGGCGGCGGGGTCGTCAAGCCGGCCGTCCACGTCTACTCCGACGGGCGGGTGCTCGACGACCCGACGGAAACGCACGTCCTGGGCGACGTGACGTTCGAGCAGATCGGCACGAAGGACGCCCGGAACGTCGCCGTCGTCTCCCTCTCGGCCCGCCGCAATTACGAGCGGCCGACCGACGTGCAGGTCTTCGCCCGGCTCGCCAACTACGGCCCGGAGCCGGTGAAGACCACCGTGCGGTTCTCGATCGACGACAAGCCGGTCGACGTGAAGGTGCCGGAGATGCTCCTGCTGCCCGACCGTTGGACGGAAGAACAGCGCACCGCCTACGAGCGCGACCACGGCACGCCGCAGAGCGACAGCGTCGAGCTGCCGATCGAGCTGACCGAGGCCGCCGTCGTGAAGCTCGAGCAGATGGCCAAGGAGGGCGACGTCCTCGCCGCCGACGACGCTGCGAGCGTCGTCGTGCCCCCGCCGAAGAACCTCTCGGTGTTGCTCGTGACCGACGGCGATTGGTTCCTCGAGCGCGCCCTCTCGAGCCAGTCGCTCAAGAACCCCGTCACGATGAACCCGCTGGAGTACGAGCAGAAGAAGCCAAAAGACTTCGACCTCTTTATTTATGAGAACTATACGCCGCAATACGTCCCGCCGGCCGGCGCGTTCATCTACTTCGGGGCGATCCCGCCCAACCTGAAGCTCAAGCAGGCGCTCGACCCCGCCGGGCGAATCGTGACGGTGAACGAGGTCGGCGTGCTCGACTGGCGCCGCGACCACCCGATCATGAAAAGCCTGGGGATGGGCAAGCTCTACGTCGACCCGGCCCTGAAGATGGAGGTGCCGGCCGACTCAGAGGTGCTGCTCGACGGGCTGAAGTGCCCGCTGATCGCACTGCACCGCGAAGGCAAGGGCACCTACCTGGTCGTCGCGTTCAACCTGCTCGACAGCAACTGGCCGCTGAAGCCGAGCTTCCCGGTCTTCCTGAACCAGGCCTTGCAGTTCATGGCCGTCGGCGGGGAGATGAACCTTCGGCAGTCCTTCGACCCCGGCGCCACGCCCACGATCCCGCGCAACCTGCTCCAGCGCGCCGGCGCCGACCTGAAGCAGATCACCCTCAAGGGCCCCGACGGTGCGCAGACCAAGACGATTCCCCAGAGCGGCGACGTGGTGTTGCCGGCGTTAGACCACGTCGGCGTCTACACGATCGAGCCGCCGATCCCTCCCTACGACCGGATGGCGGTTAACCTGCTCGACTCCGTCGAGAGCAACACGTTCCCCGCCGCCAACGTTCCCGGCGGCGCCGCCGAAGTTCGCGAGGGGACGGGGGCAAAGAGTCGGATGGAACTCTGGTGGTGGATCGTCGCTTGCGCGGCGCTGCCGCTGCTGCTGATCGAATGGTGGGTGTATACGCGGCGGGTGCACTTGTAATGGCCTGAATCTTTTGAAGGTATTGACGCTAAACAGACGAGTGATCACCGCGGAGACGCTGAGATCGCGGGGGAGAATACCCGCTGGGATTCTGATTCTCCGGGTCCTCAGCGTCTCCGCGGTTGAATGGGCGGCTGGCGCCTAATCGGGCTTCCCACCGGCGGTGCACGTCAATAGAAGCTCACAAAGTAGCTGAACTCGGCCGCCTTCCCTTCCCGGTCCGTCAGGCCACTTAGTACCACTTCGAAGAGCAGGTTGGTGCGCGCCGGCGAAAAATCCTTCGGGCGCGCGATGATCGCGTTGGGGATGGCGATCCCGCTGCGGTCGACGTGGCTGTAGTCCAGTTCCAGCGGGCCGCCCCGTCGCGTGAGATGTTGCGGGTCGACGACGTAGATCGACATTTTTGCGTCGTCATTGACCGTGTACTTTGCCGGGTTCAGGCTGGCGTGCCACGCGAAGCGGGGGCCGAAGAGGTTCGCGGGGCACGAGCCGCGCGGCGGAAAGCAGACGACGTCGTAGTCGGGCACCTCCCGCCGGGAATCGTCGATCGAGTACATCGCCGAGAAGTCGCCGGCCCGGCCGAACCCGGTGGTGCCCATCCTGGGGTTGAGCATCCAGCGGCGGTGGCCGACGCGGCTGATGTTGTCGGCGTCGCTGTCGTCAAGGTAGGAGTCGATCGAGGCGACGGGGTCGCCGCCGCCGCCACCGCTCCGCTTGAAGAGGTTACTCTTCGCGCACCCCTCATGCCCCAGCTTGAACGATTCGTCGGGATAGCCGGCCGGCTGCGGCGGGTCGTGGTTCAGCTTTCCGATGACCGTCAGCAACTCAGCGCCGTACTGGCACAGGTTCACCTGCTCCTGGCTCAGCGTCACGTCGGCCGGGACGTCGCACAAGTAGCGCACGGTGTTCAATCGCCCCAGCGCCTTGGCCAGCATGTCGGGCGGAGGGGCGTTGGGGTTCATTGACTTCCCGAACGCAGCGACGGCCGCTGTCGACTCCCGCATGATCCGGGCCCGCGCGGCTTCGATCATCCGCGGGCTCTTGGGAAAGACCAGTCGCCCGGCCACCCACTGCTCTTCGCCCGTGCGATTTCCCATCTCGTCGAACGTCTCGCGCACGCCGTCGAGTTGTCCCTTTCGATAGCGCGCGCGGACGTGCACCTTCTTTCCCCCCGGGAAGTACTCGGCGTACGCCCCGTCGCGCTCCCCCTTGGCGTTCAGCGGCACCTTCGACAGGACCGACCCGTCGGGGTGGGTCGACCGCTCGTCCGCCGCCGCGGCCGGCAGTCCGACGAGCGCCGGTACGGCCAGAAGTAGTGGCAGGAACAACACTGGGCCGGCAACCGGCCGGGTCGCCCGCGGATGCATGGGGTCGGTTTGCACGACCCAAGTGTAGCGTTCGAACGAGCCCCCGCGCAGGGTCCATTTGGCGGTACGCCGGCCGGAGGGCCGCCGGCACGTTCATCTGCACATTCAACGTTGGGAGGTTCAATATACGCCCCGGTTCTCACCTGCGGCGAGCGTCTCGTAGTTTCGGGCCGTATCGGTACAGTGGATTGAAAGGAGAAGACGTATGTCGGGCACCATCCTCCCTCGGGAAACGCTGATTCGGGTTCTCGCGCTGTGCGGGTTGGCGTTGCCTTCGATGGCGGCGGCGGCCGCTGCCCCACAGGACGAGGCCGGCGTCGAGGAGGCGGCGGTCAGAGCAAGTGTGAAGCGGATGGCGGCTGCGCTCATGGGTGAGGATTCGAAGGCCATCACCAGTCAGTTGTGGACCGACAGCGACCTCGAACGAGAGGCGGCCGAAACCTGGGCGGCTTCGATGACCGGGCAGTTCCGACTGCGCCGCCTGGTCTATGACAAGTTCGGTCCGGAGGGGCTGTGGGACTATGACCCTCGAAGCCGCGGCAACATGCCTCCGGGAACGAAACCCGGGGAGGTCGCGACGCGTGTCGAGAAAGTGATGCCGGGCGCCCAGGTGAAGGTTGAAGGGGACCACGCCAAGGTCACGTTCACCGCCGACCCGAAGCGGCCGATGGAGCTCAAGAAGGTGGGATCGGAATGGAAGCCGATCTACAGCAGCATCAACCCTCCGAAAATGTCGGAGCCGCTCCTCCGGAACTTTATCCGCGCGAACGGTTATTGGGGGCCCAACCATCACAAGACCGCCGATGAACTGGAAGCGGGGAAGTACAAGAGCGGTGCGGAAGTCCGCAAGGCCCTCGACCGGCGCCAAGACGATTCCGCGGCGGAGATCGCGGTCCCCATTCAACTTCCCCGCGTGCCAGACGCGCCCGCTGCGCGCCGTGTGAATGCGAAGCCGCTCACGCAGGCGCAATACGACGTGCGCACGGCCGCGATGCTGCCGGAGTTAGCCGTGAGCGATTACGACGTCGAGCGTGCGCCCCTGGGGGAAGAGCGTAAGAAGGCCATGCTGGAGGCGAGCGCGAAGCTCAAGTCCGAGCTGGCCGAACTGGTGAAACGCGCCGACGAACACCCCGACCAATCCGCCGTCATCGTTAAAGAGATCACGGCAAAGAAGCGCGCCGCCGGCCTGCAGATCGGCCAAGCGCTCACGCCGGACGATCAGGCGAAACTGGACCAGACTTCACACATCATCATCTACGAGGCGGCGATCGTGCGCCGCCTTCGGACGATCCGGCCGGGCGGTCCTGAAGGAATCGAACGCCACCTGAAGGCGGCGGCGGCGACCGACGAGCAGCGCGCAACCATCGCTAAGATCCGCGACGATCTGGCGAAGCGCCAGGACGAAATCTTTGGCCGCGAGAGCGCCGAGATCTCCGGTCTGACGGGAACGTTCAAGATGGACCTGTGGCAACAGGAAGCCGAATCCGAGACACGTGACGCGATTCGCTCCGTGCGAAAAGTGTTCACACCCCAGCAACTCGCCAAGTGGGACGCATCGCTGGTGTCGGCCCGGGCCCAGCCGGCGCGTCCGGCGCAACCGGGTACAGCCCAGCCGCCAACACCACAGCGGAAAACGGAGCCATTGCCGTTTTGAGCAGGGCAGAAACCAACCGCCGGAGGTCTACAGATGCCGGTCCGAAGCCCGCGGCCCCGCAGGCCCCGCGGCCGTGGCGGGCTGCAGCGCCTCCCGAGGTAGGCGATCGGTTCTGCATAATCCGACCACCGCGACTCAAAATAGGACCCGTGCCTGGAAATGGGCTCTGCACATGGCTCTCCCGCCTTCAATCTAGAAACCCTTCCCCGACCCAGTTGCAGCGGAACCGCTCGATTCGTCGAACCCCTCCGGTCCCACGATCTGCGTGCTGAATACCAGCAACTGCGCGGCGGGCAGCCGCCACGCGTCCGGAGGCATCCCCATCTTCTCGGTGCAGAGGCGACGGAGGAGTTCCTCTTTCGTCCAGCCGGTCTCACGGGCGACCTGCGGGAGGAAGACGCCGGACCGGCCGCCGAGCTTGAGATAGATCCCTTCGTTGAGCAGGTCGAAGTCCGTCGGTCCGGCGGCGGGGCGCAGCGGGGAAAGGATGCTGATCTCCATCTCGAGCGTCGGCAGATCCTGAAGATGGACGGCATCGTGGTCGCGAAATCGCGGGTCACACAGGACACCGCCGCTCGCCTTGCAGACCGCGGTCATCAGCGGGAAGGTGGCTTCCATCCGGCCGACACAGCCGCGCAGGCGATGCGTCTGCAGCTCGTGCAACGACACGAAGGAGCCGGCCGGTTGGAGGAGGACGGGGTCGTCGGTCTTAACGTCCGGGACCGGTCGACCCGCGAGCGTATTTCGGATGACGCCGCGGGCGGCGTCGAGAAGGGCCCGATGATGTTGCGCAAGGAGCAACATCGGTCAATTGTACTGTCATCGATGCCAGTGCGCCCCTTTTAGCGCCAGCCTGTAGGGCTGAGTTCTTCCGTAAAACGTAGAACGTAAAGCGTAAAATGTGAAGCGTGGCAAGCGTGAAACGTGCAGCGGAAGGCACTTCACGTGTTGGGAAGGGGCGTGATAGGCTGGGTTCGATGATGTGGACGATGGTGGTTGTTCTCCTGGTCGTGGCGTGGTCGGCACGGTCGACGGCGCGAATGCACCGCGCGCACGCACAGCAGACGGATGCCCGCTTGTGCTTGGGATGCGGGACGAGTCATCCACCGTACGCGCACTTCTGCCGACGGTGTGGGCGGGCGCTGTAGGGCGAGATGGATGGCGCCCATGTTGGCGCCGCGAACGCGAACGGCTTTAGGTAGACTACTTCCTACGAAGGTGGGGCACTCCGGTCGGTGAGTGGGAACTCAGCCCTTCGGGCTGGCGCTAAAAGGGGGCCTTCGGCGTCTGACGTCTGACGCCTTTCTTTTTACGTTTTACGTTTCACGTTTTACGTCTTTCCCCTCTCACTTTATCCACGACGTTATGCACCGCCCAACCGCCCGCGCCACCGCCGCTTAGAGACGCCCGTGGATAACCGCCTTTTCGGTTGCCGTTTCCTCGCGGGCTTTTCGCCGCGCCGTCGTATAGTCCGCCGCGTCGTCGGGCACGAACAGTGAACGACGAAACAGGTGAAGGCTCCTGTTACGGAGCCCGGGTCCCTCACAGAACGCCGTGCGAAGCCATCAACAGCGGGCACGGCGGGACCCGGCGGCCAGCGACCGCGGGAACGGAAGTTTTCGCGGGCGAGCGCGCGAGTGCTCGTCGAGGCCACCCGAGACTCTGGGCGCGTGAAAACGCCCGAAGAGGCGATCCGGGTTAGAGTCGCCGCATGTGACGAAAAAAGGGTACGGTGACCAAGCCGCACCTTCGTCGCCCCGAGGGAGGAGAGCTCCCCGACCAGGCGACGCGTCGGGCCCAGGGCGTCCGAGCCGACGGGTAACCGTCAGGTACTGGAGTGGCGTGCGTCACGCGAGTGACGGCGCGCGGCTGGGAAGTACCGAAGGCGAAGGGCGTCCGATCCTAGGCACAGGGCCCGGGAACGCCACAGCGGAAGCGGCGGGTGAGAGCCCGTCCGTCAGTTCGCGAGGGAACGCCGATCGGCGCATGACGCGCCGTGAGGCGAGTTGTGCTGCCACCGGATTGGCGCCCCTGCGAACGTTCCCAACTCGTGGCGCATGGACTTGACCGTCCGTGACAGCGAAACCCCACGGCCGACCAGTCGGGAAACCGCCATGCCACCCCGTTGGGTGAGCGCTCGCGGCGGAGACTGCCGCGAGCAACCGTCTGTGCGACGGGCCCCGTTATCGGGGCATACGTGCTGAGCGGGCCGAGGCGGGCCCAGGCCGGGAGCAGGTCGTCTCCAGAATCGGCTCGAACCAGAACGCGCGTCCGATCGAGCACGCGTCCCGCACCGCCGCAAGGCGCCTCGCCGGGACGTAGCGCCCGACGCGCGACAGCCCGGCCAGGGCTCAAGACGCCCACGCGGTCACCTCGCGAGTGACTTCGTGGGCGTTCTGGTTTGCTGCGGGAGGATGGCGGTTGAACGGTTCTTTCCAAAGCCCTTCCCGCGCGACCGTCATCCTGATGCACTCCGAAGGATCTCCCGTGATAACGAGAGATCCTTCGGTGCACCTCAGGATGCCATCGACGCGCCTCGGTATCTTCAGACGCGCTGAACCAAAAACGCTCTCAGAAGCCGAATCCGCCAAAACCGTAGGGCGGGCCGGGCGGGCGAAAGTCGTCGATCGGTTTGGGCCGCAGAATCGCCTTGATCTTCTTCCGCCGCACGAAGACTTCGGCGGCGACCGGGCCCGCCCGCTCGAAATCGGCGGCCCGGACGTGGATCTCGACGTTCCGCCTGGCGGGAGTGGCGTCCTCCGAGCGGACCAGCGGGATGCGCAGCCGTAATAGCTCGTTCTCGATCGCCCGGGCGGCGGCGTGGTCGTCGGTGCGCGTGAGGAGCGTGTCGAACTCGACCGGGATCACGGTGCGCGGCGGGGGCGGGCGACGATCACCGGGCTCGTCCGCGCCGGTGTTGCGTGGGTTTCGATAGTCCAGAGGATCGGGCATGGTCTTCTCCTCTGCCCGAGATTCGGGGGAGCGGGGCTAAACTCGTTTTGCCAGGATGAACGTCTGATCGTCGTCATTGGGCCGACCCGCCCTGAAGCGATCCAACGCGCCGGTTACTCTCGTCACCAACTCTGCCGCGGCGAGGGCGGAATCGGTGGCGTAGATCGCCGCGACCTGCTGGGCGAACTGGGCCGTACCGAGCATGTCGTGGGCCGGGTTCGAGAGCTCGCTGACGCCGTCGGTGAACATCACCAGCATTTCGCCCGCCGCCAGCTGCTCGTCGCGGCAGACGATCGGCTCGGCCGCTACCCCCAGCGGGAAGTTCTCGGCGCAGGGGAGCTGCCGGACCTGCCCCTGCGGGCCGACGATAAAGGCGGCCGGGTGACCGGCGTTGACGCTCTTGATCGCCCCGCTCTGCGGGTCGACGAAAACGGCCGCCATCGTGACGAACGACTCCTCGGCGATCGCATCTTCGAGCTGCGGGCGCATCGCTGCGATCAGGTCGGGCAGCTCCATCCCGGCGCGCAGGCCCGTGCGGACCATCGTCCGCAGCGATGTTGCGATCAGCGCGGCGGGCATTCCCTTGCCGCAGACGTCGGCGATCGCGAGCAGGACGTGGCCGCTATCCGTGGTGGCGACGTCGGCGTAATCGCCGCCGACCCAGCGGCAGGCCTCGAACCCCACCGCGACGTCGAGCCCCGGCACGCTCACCTGCTTGGGCACGAGGCGCGTCTGGATCTGCTTGGCGCGCTTCAGCTCCTGTTCGGTCAGGGCGTGGCGCTCGGCGTGGAACCGCGCCGCCCACGCGTTTTCGGCAAGGCGGTGCTGCTCGGTCGCCAGTGAGGCGACAGCGAGCCACTCGGGCGTGCCGTATTGGGGCGGGAGCGTGACGTACAGGACGTCGAGCAGGTCGATCGTCGGCTCGCCGATCGGGCAGGCGACGGCGCTGACGCTGACGACGTCCGGCGAGATCGACACCTCGATCGCCTCGGCCGGCAAGTTGCGCGACATGTTGCTGGCGAGCACCGGCTGACCGCTCTGGCGCAGGTGGCGGACCAGGTTGCGGCTGAGGTAAGGGGCCTGGTCGGTGTCGGCGTAGAACGCGCTGTTGTTGACCGGCCCGCACAGGACCTGCGGCGGGGCGGTGGCGTCCTGGCGGCGGAGGCGGAAGACCAGCGCGCTGTGCCCCTTGAACTCGTCGCGCACCATGAACCCGCAGAGGAGCTTGAGCCGCTCGGCCGGGCTGTCGTTGTCGAGCAGGTCGCGCCCGAACCGCATCAACTCGGAAAGGTGGGCGGCGCTGATGCGGGGCGCGTCTTTACCCTCCTCGAGCGTGCTGAACTCGCCGGTGACGTTGTCGTCGAACGTGACCGTGCCGGCCGAGGTGAGGTCCGGGTCGTCGCTGGCGACGGGGACGGGGAGGCGGAAGGTGAGTCGATAGCCGCCGAGCTGAAAGCTGCTGCCGGGCTGAAGAACGCGTTCGGTGACGCGCTCGCCGTTGACCTTGACGCCGTTTCGGCTCCCCAGGTCGCGCACCCACCACCGGCCGAAGGGGTCGCGGAAGACCTCGGCGTGCTGGCGGGAGATCGTGCCGCCCTCGAGCCGCAGCCCGCACTCGGGGGCCCGGCCGATGACGACTTGCTGCCCCGACAACTCGGCCCGGGTCGTGGCGCCGTCGGGCGCGAAGACCTCCAGCTCCGGCGGCCGCGCGGCGCTGCCGGTGCTGCTGGGCATGGGCGTTTCGAGCAAGGCGCGAGACATGCGAGTTTCAATAGACCGTTGTCGGGGATGGGTGTCAAATGTTTTATTGAACGGGAGATGCGGGAGGTGGATGAGGGGGTGAGAGGGCGAGGGGGTGGGTGGGTTAGCGAGGGGAATACATCGCTCTTCACCCCCTCACCCACTCGCCCCCTCATCCCTTTACCCCTCGATAGCAGACGCAAACGCCGAAGGTCATCGGGAACTGTTCGACCTTCGTAAACCCGGCCCCCGACATCATCCGCATCATCTCGGGCCGGCCGATGAAGGTATTGACGGACTCGGGGAGGTACTTGTACGCCCCGGTCTTGTCGCCACTGATCAGGGTGGCAGTTCGGGGGAGCACCTTGCGGAAGTAGAAGTTATAGAGCCCGCGCAGGAGCGGGTTGGTCGGGAGGGAGAATTCGAGGAGCATCAGCCGCCCGCCGGGGCGCAGGACGCGGTAGAACTCTCGGATGGCCAGGGCGGGGTCGGCGACGTTTCGGATGCCGAAGGCGATGGAGACGACGTCGGCGGAGGCGTCGGCGAGGGGGAGGGCTTGGGCGTCGGCGTTGAGCCACGAGACGCAGTCGGAATAACTGGAATGACTGCTCCAGGTGGGTCCGTAATCCTGATCGGCAACTGGCTGCGGCCGCCTCGATGCCTTGGCTCGAGCGATCGGCAGCATCTCATACGTGAAGTCAATGCCGATGACCGTCGAAGGGTCAGGCCAGCCGATGGACCACATTGCGTCGATGAACTTAAGGGTCAAATCGCCTGTTCCGCACGCGACGTCCACGACTCGATCACTCTCTTTCAACTGCGCCAGCTTCACCGCCCTGCGCCGCCATAGCTGGTCCATCCACAGGCTGTGTAGTCGGTTGTTCAGGTCGTAGCTGGGGGCAATGGCGGCGAACATCCGCCGGACACGGTTTTGCTTGTCGGCGACGGCGTGGGGGTCGCGCAGGAGGGTTTCGTCCCAGGCGGGAGAAGATGCTTCGGTGGAAACCACGGCAGGGCCGATTATACATCCGTGGTATTGGAGGCTTTCCAGCCCGCCCGTACTATTGAAAGCTCAGCGGCGGCCTGAAAGGCTTGGACCCAATGAACGACCTCGTCTGGCTCAATGGCAGCATCCTCCCAATGTCCGAGGCCCGTCTCGGCATCGAAGACCGTGGCTTCCAGTTCGCCGACGGGGTCTACGAAGTGATCCGCCTCTACGAGGGCAGGCCTTTCACGCTGCGCGAACACCTCGATCGTCTGCATCGCTCGGCTGAGGGGATCAGCTTGACCCTTCCGCTGGATCGGCAGAAGTTGACTTCGGAAATCGAGAGATTGCTTGCGCGCGTCAATCCCGGCGAGGGGATGATTTACCTCCAGCTCACGCGCGGCGTCGCGCCGCGCAACCACGTCTTTCCCGAGCAGGTGAAGCCGACGCTCCTCTTCTACACCCGCCCGCTGCCGAAGCCTGCGGCGCCAGGGCAGTGCGCGGGGGCGAAGCTGGTGTCGGTCAACGATGACCGCTGGGGCCGGTGCTGGATCAAGTCGATCGCGCTGCTGCCCAACGTGCTGGCGAAGAACCAGGCCGTACAGGCGGGGGCGGACGAGGCGGTGTTCGTCACCGACGGCGTTGTGACGGAATGCTCGGCCAGCAATCTATTTATGGTGAGCAGGGGCGTTGTGCTGACCCACCCGGTGGGGAGCAAGGTTCTGCCGGGGGTTACCCGGGCGGTCCTCATGGATGTTGCGAAGGACTTGGGAATCCAAATTCGCGAGGAGCAGATGCGGCAAGAGGAAGCGCGGCGGGCGGAGGAGGTCTTCATTACCAGCACCACCCGTGAGGTACACTGGGTAAGGCAGTGGGACGGAAACGTCATCGGGAGCGGCAGTTGCGGCCCCGTCGCCTTGGCGCTGCATCGGGGGCTTCGCCAGCGCGTCCTGGCGGAGGTGTCAAAGGCGGCGTGAGCACGCGTCGCAAGCCGAAGATGAGAAATCGCTTAGAGCAGAAATGAACCCGCCCCGATCGGCCTACCGTATTGCCTGGGACGGCTCAGGTTTCCCCTTGACCGACTTCTTCAGCGGCAGGATAATCCCACCGTGGCGAAGTACCGAATTGACACCTTGGCGCAGCTCGCCCGGCAGTTGCCCTTCACGCCACACGACGCCCGCGCCGAGCAGGTGGCTGCCGCCGAGAATCTCCTTCACGACATCGATCCTAACAAGGGGTACCCCCTCGATTTCGTCATCTTCCGGATTACAGGATACCGCCCCAAGTCGGTTGGCGAAGACCTGCTGACGGGTCTCGCACTTCAGCACGACCTTGGATTGCTGATTGAGCAGGTGAGCGACACGCTGGACGTCGAGGCGTCATCGCTGCGCGAGCCGGTGCTGGCGATCGATGACGTGACCGAGCGTTTCAACGTCACCAGCAAGACGATCCAGCGCTGGCGCCGCAAGGGGCTGCCGGCGCGGCGGTTCATCTTCCCGGACGGCAAGCGGCGCGTCGGGTTCCTCCTCTCCAGCGTCGAGCGGTTCTTCAGCGGGCACCAGGAGCAGGTGGTCCGCGGGATGAACTTCTCGCAGATGGACGACGCCGAGCGTGAGGAGATCCTCCGCCGCGCCCGCCGCCTTGCGACGATGTGCGGCTGCTGCGAGAAGGAGATCAGCCGGCGAATCGCGCGCAAGCTCAACCGCTCGCCGGCGACGGTGCTGCACACGATCCGCAAGCACGACGCCGAGCACCCGCAGGCCGCCATCTTTCCGGAGGCCGCCGAGGAGCTCGGCCCGGAAACGCGGGCGAAGGTCCTGCGCGGGTTCAAGCGGGGACTGTCGCTTCAGGTTCTCGCCAGGCGCGTCTGCCGCACGCGGACGGCTATCTATCGTGTGGTCATCGAGGAACGCCTCGCCCGCGTCGCGCAGCGGAAGGTCAAGTTCATCGACGACCCCCTCTACCACCAGGACGACGCGGCCGACGCGGTGGAGGCGATCGCTTCGCAGAGTGAATTGGCGGCAACGTCTTCCAAGGACCTCGAGGCCTCACGCGTGCCACGCGACCTGCCGCCGTACCTCGCGGAGCTCTACCGCACGCCGCTGCTGACGCCCGGCCGCGAGCGGGCGCTGTTCCTGAAGTTCAACTTCCACAAGTGGCAGTTCGTGCAGGCGCGGCGCGCGCTCGAGCCGCAGTTCGCCCGTGCGGCCGACCTGAACCTGCTCGAAGGGCACCTCCGACAGGCGGTGGCGGTCAAGAACCAGATCGTGCAGGCGAACCTCCGCCTCGTCGTCAGCGTCGCCCGCAAGCACCTGAGGCCGGGGCTCTCGCTGATGGAGCTGATCAGCGACGGGAATCTCACGCTGATGCGCGCCGTCGAAGGGTTCGACCCGCACCGCGGATACCGGTTCAGCACGTACGCCACGCTGGCGCTGATGAAGGGTTTCGCCCGCAGCGTGCCGCAGATGCTCTCGACGAAGCGTCGTGGCTCCGGCGGCGACGAGGCCGACCGCATGCTGGCGGCCGTCCCCGACTACCGGCACGATCACTCGCGGCAGCGGCTGTTCGACCGGGACCACGTGCGCGGACTGCTTTCCCGCCTCGACGACCGCGAGCGGGACGTGCTGCTGGCGCACTACGGCATCAACGAGGCCTCGGCCGAGGCGTCCACGTATGAGCAGGTGGGGGAGCGGCTGGGGCTTTCGAAGCAGCGCGTGCGGCAGATCGAGCAGTTCGCGATCGCGAAGCTACGTGCGGCCGCGGCGGCGGGCCACTCCTGAGAGCGGTGCCGCTCCCGCACTGGACAAATACGAACGCCCGCCCGTTCTCGTAAGAACGGGCGGGCGTTTCACTTTTACGTCGGACGTGTGATCCGAACCAGTTAGAACTGGTTGTACGGCGTCGACGAGTCGGTCGGCACTTCGCTGGCGGCCAGGTTCGCCTTGATCTCGCCGGTGTCGGTGCAGTAGAGCCACGCGGTGGTGCCGGAGGGCATCGTGTCGGTGCTGAGTCCGACGCCGAGCGTGCTCTGGCCCTTCTTCGTCCCGACCGGGAGCGGCGGGATCGACTTCAGGTAGGGGCCGTAGGTGACGCCGGTGGCGACGTTCTTCGACGCGGCGGTGGTGGCGCCGGTGACGTCGCTGTAGGTCGTGAGCTGCGCCAGGACGTTGGCGGCCGTACCGCTGGGGAGCGCGCCGTGCTCGCTGTTGTAGAGCTCGACGGCGCTGCGCATCACGGCGAGGTTGCCCTTCAGGGCCGAGTCACCGGCGCCGGCGCTGCCCTTGCTCATCTTGGGGATCGCGATCGCGGCGATGATCCCGATGATCACGACGACGATCACGAGCTCGATCAGACTGAAGCCCTTGCGATGGCGGGCGGCGACGTTCTTCGAATACTGCGACATGCTCCTTGCTCCTACTCTGTAGAATCCACGTTCCGACAGATGGAGCATCGGCGATGCCGCGACGCCACTTGAGGTAAGCGGGAAAAAACCGAGGCGGAGCAGTTATCGTTCCCGCCGCCCTCGCTTCAGAAAGAAGGGGCGGCCGGGGGAGCGGCCGCCCCGTGGGGGCGCGGGAGATTGGGGTTATCGGGCTCTCTCGCCTCCGTTAGTTCGCCTGGGCGACGGCGGCGGCCGGCACCGCTGTCTTGCTGAGACGCAGTTCGACCTCCCCGCCGCCGGCAGACTCGAACGTCGCCTTCACGTCTCGGCCGGACACCGAAAGCAGCTTGAAGCCGTCGAGCGTCTGACCCGGGCGGATGGGCTTGCCGTCGATGACGGCGACCGCGTTGCGGCCGCTGCCGTCCATGACGGCGGTCAGGCGGTGGTCGGCGATGAACTTATGGGTTCGCTCCTGTGCCTGCCGCTCTCCGTCGCTGATGCCGCGGGCAAACAAGGACGTCTTGACCCATGCTTCCGGCGGCGCGAACGCGTCGCGCGACCCGCCCGAGCTGAAGCCGGCCACTTGTGCCAGCGCGTCGAGCTTGGCGGAGATCGCCCGCCGGTCGTCGGCGACCGCCGCGGAGGCCGCCGCTTTCGCAGGAACCTGCTTCGGCGCGACAGTCTTCGCCGGGAAGGCCGCCACGCGGTTCGTTACCGCGTAAGCCTCGGCGGTTCCCGCGGCCGCCGGGGCCGAGGTGAACACAAACCGGTCGGCAGCCAAAGCCGCCAACGCCAGACCGAGCACCGCGCCGTACACCTTGTGTTGCTTCGAGAGACGCATACTCGGAGAACAAACGATACATTCGCCCGCGAGGCAAATGGCGGAATCGGAATTCTGTAGCGGTCGTCGGGGTCCGATAACGCGTGCGTAAGACGTAAGCGTAAGACGTGAGGAGGCGGCGGTCCTGGGTCGCGATTCTGGACTGCGCTCTCACGATTTACGTTTCGGGTCTGTCACTTCTTGCGGGCGGTGTGCCACACGAGATCGACGCTGAAGGAGGCGGCGCCGTTGGCGTCGCCCTGTCCGGCGCGGAATGAGCGGACTGCGGTATCGGGGAAGCGGTCGTGGAGGCGGTGGAGGAACGCGGCGCAGTTGGGGTAACTCCCCGTGCCGGCGATTGCGATCGGGATCGAGTCGAAGTCGCGCCCCTCGACCAATGCCCCGGGGCGAATCTCGGCGACGGAGAGGTTCGACTCGCCTGCCATGTCGGTCAGTTTCGCCAGCCGCTGGTTCACCGCGGATGCCGGCTCCAGCTTGAGCGGCAGGGCGGCCAGAGCGTCGCGGGTGGCGACGAGGTCGGCCCGGGCGGCGGTGGCGGCGGCGGAGAGTTCACCCGTCTGTTTGCGCCGGTCCGCCAGTTCTGCACGGTCCGACGCGGCGCGGGCCGCACGGGCCATGGCGGGACCGACGCCCAGCAGATAGCCGCCGGCGGAGAGTGCGAGGCACGCCAGCGCCGCGGAGGCGTAGAGCTTCCAGGGATTGAACCGAGGCCGGGGCGCCTGCGACGAAGCGTGTGCGGGGTACGCGCTCATGTGCGTGGGGTCCCCCGTTGAGTGTTCGACGTCTTCGACGTCCGGGGCGGCGCTGCCGTCGGCGCCGGCGCGTTCACCGGCGTCGGGTCGATGACGCATTCGACGCGAAAGCTGGTCGCTTCGATATCGCGGAACGGCTCTCGGGACGTATCGAGCAGCGTCACCTTTGAGAAGAGCCCAACCTTCTCCAGCCGGAGCACGAATTGCGTCACGGCGAGCTGCGAATGGGCCAATCCGCTGGCGCTGAGAACGAACCCGCCGGGCTGGCCCGGCACGGTCCCGTTTCCGCCGCCCGCGGACTTGGCGGCGGTGGGTGCGGCGCTCGCCTTCGCCGGGCCCGCGGCGGCGGAGCCGTTGGACGACACGGGCTGCAATTCGAAGGTTCGGAGCATGACGTCATCCCCGGTCGCAGTCCCGATGAGCGCGAGGAGGGTGCTCCAGTCTGGCTGGTCGGCGATCGCCCGCGTCGCCCGGAGTGTCGCCTGGGCCCCGGCGAGCTCGTCCCGCGCCGCGGCGGCCGTCTGCTGGGCCGCCTCCAGCTCCCGGGCCGACCGTTCGAGTCGTGTCGGCAGCGCGGCGTTGTCATTGACGCCGCCGCCACCTCCGCCCACGTTGATGCCGGGCACGGCCCCCAGTCCCAGGGCGCAGACGCCGATGACGACCAAACCCCATGCCGCGCAGATCACCACGCAACGGCGCACGTGGCGCTGCCGCTGTCGCGCGATCAGCCTGCGGGCGGGGATGAGGTTCACGGGCTTCATCGTGTTTTCGGGCTCTTCAATCGAGCTCTCAAGTCTCGAGGCTCAGATTGCAAAATTCGTTGCTCAGAGCGGCGGGTAGAGCGCCAGCCCCAGCGCCGCCGTAAGGGCCGGTGAAGCGCACAGCTCCGCCAGGCTCGGGTCGAACGCACCCAACGCGGCCGGGGAGGCGACCACCGCCTCGATTCCGGTTGCCTGCGTCAGGTACGACGCGGCGCCCGGGACGGCTGCGCCGCCGCCGACCATCAGCAGGCGGCAGACCGCCGCATCGCGGTACTGGTGAACGGCGTAGGAGAACGAGGCGGCGAGTTCCTGGGCGATGCCGTCTAAATGCCCGGTGATCATCGCCCGCGCCTCGGACGGCATGTCCGCCTCCGCCGCGTCGGCGTTGGCATCGGCCGAGGCGGCTTCGGCGTCGTCGCCGCCCGTGCGGCATTTCGCCTGCTCCGGGTGCGCCAGCCCCACGCGGGTCAGCAGGAATTCCGCGACCTCGCGCTCGACCTTCAGGCGCGCGGCGATGGCGTCGCGGAGCGGGTCCATCCCCGCCTCGGCCAGGGAACGCGTATAGATCACCGCGCCCTTGTAAAGCAGGACGAGCTCGGCCGAGCGGGCGCCCAGGTCGACCAGCGCGTTAAACCCCGCGTCGCCGGCAAGCCCGGCGCACGCCCGGGCGATGGCGCAGCTCCGCACGTCGACCCCGCACACGTTCAATCGCTCCCGGTCGAACCGGTCGAGCAGTGGATCGCACACCGCGTGCGGCAACGCGACCGCCATGACCGACGTCGACTTCTGGACACGGTCGAGCGTGGGCAATTCCCAGAATCCCATCTCGAAGGAGTCCGGCGCGCATTTGTGGGTGCGGGCCAGTTCGATCCGGGCGATCTGCCCGATTGGCGCGCCGGCGGAGAGCGGCGGCAGCTCGAGGACGCTGCAGAGCAGCCCGTCGGGTGCTGTGAGCACGACGTCGTTACCGGTGAAGGACTTTCGCTCCAGTGCGTCGGCAAGCTGTCGGATTTCCGTCTCGGACGGCGCGCCGGCGGCGGCTTCGGCCCGCGGCAGGATGGCGGCGGCGGCGACCCGCCAGGACTGCGGCTGAGCCTCCGCATGCGTCGCGGTGACGCCTTTGACGCGCTCGAGCTGCACCGCCTTCAAGGCGCGGCGGCCCACGTCGATCCCGATCGGAGATCGCGCGGGGCGGGCGGCGGCGTTGAGCAGTGTCTTCAGGCCCATTTCGCTTCCAGATTCTCCGACCCACGCGTTTCGCCGGGCTCGACACGCCGCGCCCGCACTATTTCCCGTGCGTCGCCGACGTCAGGTCAAACAGCGGCATGAACATGCTCAACGCCACGAAGCCGACGACCAGACCCAGGGCGATCAGAATCAGCGGCTCGAGGATGCTGGTCAGGCTCTTGACCACCACTTCGTTGTCTTCGTCCAAGAAGTCGGCGATGTTAAGCAGTAGCGGGCCCATCTGGCCGCTCTGCTCGCCGCTGCGGATCGCCTCGCAGATTGACGGACTGACCAGGTCTTCGGCTTCGGCGAACGCCGCGCTGATCGTCGAACCGCGGGTCACGGCCTCTTCCGCCCGCGCCACCAGCGCGACGTATCGGACGTTCTGCGCCGTCTGCCGGGCCAGCGCCAGCGCCTCGAGCATCGGCACCCTCCCGGCCATCAAAACCCCGAGCACCCGCGTGATCCGCGCGACCGCGAAGCTCCGCACGATCGGCCCCGCCATCGGAAGCCGCAGGACCACCGAGTCCAGCACGCCGCGCCCGGTTGCGGTGTTCAGCCACGTGCGGATGCCGAAGAACGCCCCGCCGACGACGATCGGGATGAGCCACCAATAACTGCGAAGCCCGTTGCTGATGACGACGAGGACCTTGGTCGTGGGGGGCAGCTCGGCGTCGAGCTGTTCGAAGAGGCCCATGAACCGGGGCAGCACGAACAGGAGCATCAGCGCCAGCACGCCGATCGCGATCACGATCAGCAGGCAGGGGTAGACCATCGCCCCGACGACGGCGCCGCGCACCTGCATCTGCTTGCGCGTCATCTGCGCCAGGCGCTCGAGCATCGCGTCAAAGCTGCCGCCCGACTCGCCGGCCGCGATCAGGCTGCGGCAGACGGGGTCGAAGACGGCCGGCTGCTGGGCCATTGCTTCCGACAGCGTTGCGCCTTCCTCGACCTTGACTCTTAGCGCCGCAAGAACGTCCCGCCAGGGCTTTTCCCTTGCCTGCCGCTCCAGTGACCCCAGCGCCTGAACGAGGGGAGTGCCCGAGGTGACGAGCACCGAGAGCTGCCTCGTGAACATCGCCAGGTTCCTTAACCGCTTCGTGTTCGAGAGCCTGCCGCCGACCCTGCCCCCGCCGCGGCGCAAGAAACCACTGCCGCCTCCGCCCGTGCCGCCGCCCGACCCGGAGGCCGAACCCGTTTCGGCGATCGTCGTGACGAACAGCCCCTTACTCCGGAGCTGCTCGATCGCCTCCGCCGCGTCGGCCGCGTCGACGGCATCGCTCACGGACCTGCCCTGCGAGTCGATTGCTTCGTATTTGAACTTCAAGCGGCCACCTCTCTGACGCCGGGATCTGCGGCGGCTGACTCCGTCTTGCTCACGTCTTCGACATGGGCCGCATCGTCCTCGCTGTGCGTCACGCGCAGGACCTCGTCGAGGCTGCTCTGCCCGTCGAGGGCGCACTGCACGCCTTCTTCCCGGAGCGTCCGGCCGCCTTGCTCGCGGAATTTCTCGCGCAGCTCGTGGGTGGCGGCGCCCTTGTGGATCATGCGGCGGAGTTCCGGTGTGACCTCCATCACTTCGTAGATGCCGAAGCGTCCCTGAAAGCCACTGTCATGGCAGGTCTGACAGCCCGTGCCCTTGCGAAACGCGCGGTTGGCCTTGTCGAGGATCCCGGCGTCGCGGAGCTCGGCCTCCGTGGGGTAGTACTTCGTCGCGCACGACGGGCAGATCGTTCGCGCCAGCCGCTGGGCGACCGCGCCGTTCATCGCGCTGCTGAGCAGGTAGGGCTCGATCCCCATGTCGAGCAGGCGGGCCACCGCGCCGGGCGCGTCGTTGGTGTGGAGCGTCGCCAGCACCAGGTGCCCGGTCAGCGCGGCCTGCACGGCGACGCGGGCGGTCTCCTGGTCGCGGATCTCACCGACCATGATCACGTCCGGGTCTTGCCGCAAGATCGACCGCAGCGCCCGCGCGAACGTCATCCCGACCGCCTCGTGCACGTGCGTCTGGTTGACCAGGTCAAGCTGGTACTCGACCGGGTCCTCGATCGTCACGATGTTCAGTTCGGGGCTTCGGACCAGGTCGAGAGCGCTGTAGAGCGTCGTCGTCTTGCCGCTGCCGGTGGGGCCGGTCACGAGCACCAGCCCGTGCGGCTGGCTCAACATCCGCTTGAACGCGTCCAGCGCCTGCGGTCGGAAGCCAAGGTCTTCCATCCGCACGCGGAGGTTCGCCTTGTCGAGAATTCGGATGACCAGCTTCTCGCCCAGCAGCGTCGGCATGCTGCTGACGCGCAGGTCGATCTCGCGCCCTTCGGCGACGATGTGGACCCGGCCTTCCTGCGGCAACCGCTTCTCGGCGATGTCCATCTTCCCGATCACCTTGACGCGCGACACGATCGCCGCGTGCATCCCGGCCGGGGGTTTCATCAGGTCTCGGAGGACGCCGTCGATCCGGTAGCGGATCCGAGTGCCGTTCTTCGTCGGCTCGATGTGGATGTCGCTGGCGCGGTCGCGGACGGCGGTCAGCAGGGCGACGTTGACCAGGTTGATAATCGGGCTGCCCGCGACCATCTTGTCGAGGTCGGTGCTCGGGCCGTCGTCGATCGACTCCCGCTCGATCACCTCGACGTCGCTCTCGGCGAGGCTGGTGAGAAACGCATCGACCGTCGTCTCGCCGGCCGCGTACTTCTTGATGAACTCGCGGATGTTCGCTTCGAGCGCCAGGACCGCGCGCACCTTGGCGTTGGTGAGCTGGCGGAGGCGGTCGACCTTCGGCAGCGACTGCGGCTCCGTCATCGCGACCGTGAGCGTGCCGTGGACCTTGAACAGGGGGATCGCCAGAAGCCGCTCCGCCTCGTCCGCCCCGACCATCTTGAAGACCGCCGGGTCGATCAGCCCGTGGCGGAGCTGGACGCCCTTGACGCCCAGCGACTTGGCCAGGAGCTGAACCAGCGCGGCCGAGCTGACCACCCCTTGCTCGACCAGCATTTCCCCGAGCGGCCGGCCGGCGGTCTGCTGCTCGATCAGGACCTTCTTAAGCTGCTGTTCTGAGAGGACGCCTTCCTTAACGAGCACCTCGCCGATGCGGAGCCGCTTTGAGGCACCGGCGGCGACGGCGGAGGCAGAAATGGGAGCGGGCGAAGGCGCGGGCGCCGCAGGCCCGCCGGGCGTCGGCGGGGTGTCGGCGGCGGCGGGAGGTTGGTTCGGCGACGGTATCGACATCTCGGCTATTCACACCGCGCGCGGCGTCCTCGCCGCGCGACGTGCGTCTTACAGGAAGCTCCTTACGGCCGTGTTCGTGTCCTCGAAGTGCTCGAACAGCGAGGCGAGGTCGGTGATTTCCATCACCTCGCGCACGGTCTTGTTCGCGCAACAGAGCCGCAGCGCCTGTCCGCCGCGGCCGAGTTCCTCGGTTACCTCGACCAGCGCTTCCAGCCCCTTGCTGTCCACGTAGGGCACCGCCGACAGGTCGACGACGAACCGCCCGAGGCTGGCAGCCACCGTGCTCATGAGCTTGGCCTTTGCGGCGGCGGCGTCGTTTTCGATCAGAGCGCCCTCCGGCTTGAGCACGACGACGGCGCCTTGTCGAGTTTCGGTGATTCTCATCGTTGATGTCACTGGTCACCCGTCATTGGTCATTCGCAGGACCCTTGCGCCCGAGAGCCGGCCGCTAGTGACAAATGACAACCAGTGACCTCCTAGGCCGCTCCCGTCACAGGCAGCGTCATCGTGAACGTACTGCCTTTGTTGAGCTGCGACTCGACGTTGATGTCGCCGCCGTGCAGGCGGACGACCTCGCGGGCGATGGTCAGCCCCAGGCCCGTCCCGGTGATCTTGCTGACCCGTGTGTCCTTGGCGCGGTAAAACCGCTCGAAGATCTTCTGCGCGTCCTCCGCGCCGATCCCGATCCCGGTGTCCACGACAGAGACGGTCAGCGTCTTGGCGTCCACCTCGACGTTCACGGTCACGCTGCCGCCGTCCGGCGTGTACTTCAGGCCGTTTCCGACCAGGTTGTGCAGGGCGAGCATGACCTTGTCGCGGTCGGCGCGGATGTTCGGCAGCTTCGGCGGCAGGTTGAAGACCAGCGTGATCCGCTTGGCCTTCGCCTGCTCGTCGTAGTCGTGCCGCAACTCGTCGAACACCGTGTCCAGCCGCACCTCGGCCGGTTTGAGCTTGAACGAACCGGCCTCGATTTCGGCGACGCTCAACATCTCGCCGACGATCCGCTCCAGCCGGCGGGTCTCGCCGTTGATGACGTTCAGCGCCTTGGACCGCAGGGCCGGGTCCTGTTCCCCGTCCTCGATCGCACTTTCGACGTAGAGGCGGATGTTGGTCAGCGGGGTGCGCAGCTCGTGCGTCGCCTGGGCGACGAACGCGTTGCGGGCCTCTTCCGCCACCTTCTGCTGGGTGATGTCTTCGACCGTCACCATGGCCGCGGCACCGTCCTCGCGGCGGACGGGGCGGACCGTGAACCGGAAGACGCCGGCCTGGTCCTCGCCCTTGCGCTCGACGTCGAACACGCTGCGGCGGCGGGCGAGCCCGCTGGTCACCTCGCGCACCGACTCGAGCACCGAGGCGACCTGCAGCACCTTGTCGAGCGTCGTCCCCTGCAGCGTCTCGCGCTTGGCCTGCAGGAAGACGGCCGCGGCGCCGTTGGCGTAGGTGATCTTGTTCTGTTCGTCGACCAGGATCAGCCCCTGGCTCATGGCGTCGCAGGCGGCGTTAAGGTCTCCCTTGACGCTGCCGCGGCGGCCGAGGGCGTCGCGGGCGCGGTCGGCGATGCTCTGTCGCCCGAGCTGTTCGCGGGAGGCGACCAGGGCGTTCCACGCGCCGGCTTCGGGACCGAGATCTGCGCCGACGAGCAACGCCGCTGCCGATTGCTCGCCGCCCGCGGCGGCGAGAAGCGCCTCGCGTACGGCGCCCATCGCCCGCAGCCGCCAGCGCACGCGCCGGTAGACCAGCAACGTCGCGACCAGGGCGACGGCGCCGATCGCCGCGATCCCCGTCTGTGCTTCCCAGAACGACCAGAGCGGCTTCACCACGCCGGCCGTAACGCGCACCTCGGCACCGCCGCGGCCCGCGATCGTGATCCTTTCCAGCACAGTGGGATCCGAAGCTTGGAATTCACGTGACTTGAAGTCGCGGC
>JADMIO011827021.1_pt1 | contig 49817 bp, 37 predicted proteins | sample 8958161 | NCBI WGS metagenome assembly JADMIO01 (sample SAMN16585339, study PRJNA669376) | soil metagenome | isolation source: Crop rotation soil | place: USA: Cullars Rotation, Alabama | collected 2011
GGCCGCGACTTCAAGTCACGTGAATTCCAAGCTTCGGATCCCACTGTGCTGGAAAGGCCCGGTGCAGAATTTTCAGCAAGATGGGCAATTGCCGGACGGCTGTCGATTTAACCGGTGCGACTGAGAAGCTCGGTAAGTTGTACGATCCAGGCATTCATCTGAGAGTGCTTTGACTGCAGCTGCTCGGTTTTCTCCTCGTAGCTGACCCGTCGGAGCGTGGTCAAGAGATCAGCAAAGGAGGGCTCTTGCTTGCGTTGATGCCAGGGGCGTTACTGTGAGGATTTGTGACGCATCGCTGACCGGCAAAGATTCTCCCTGAAGGCGCTTCGTGGGTCCAAGAATCGCAGCGTTTCTCGAAGAGCCTGAGAGGAACTGACCGATGTAGTCATCCGCATCGGCGACCTGGTTCTGGCCTACTCGGAGAGTTTCCACTTCACCACGGCAACGGCCCCTTCTCAGCGAAATAACCGCCGCTTGGTCCGTCAGGCGGCAGGGTAGCCAATCGCACCGCCGCCGTCGCGCCCTGCTGTACCGTTCTGGTACCTCGATGCTGGGTCATATCGGTGGACGTGTAGCCGGGATCGGCGGCGTTCACCTTAATCGGCGTGTCACGTAGTTCGCCGGCAAATTGCACCGTCAGTGCGTTCAGCGCGGTTTTCGACGAGTTATAGGCTAGCAGCTTGTACTCGGCGAACTCCCAGTGCGAATCGCTATGCTGCGTCAGCGAAGCCAGTCCGACCGGCCGCGCGTTACCGCAAAACGACCGCAATCTCAAATCGAGGTTTGATGAACTGCCGGATTGGCACATTTTTCGCGTTCCCACAGCTTCGCAATCAACCAAGTTTAACTGCAACATCAAGCTTTCTTTAGCAAGTTGCCGACTCCGGCCTTTCAAAGATTGCCGTCGGGGGGAATCCGCTGTGAACGTGGGATGCTTAACAATGTGCAACTATCTGCTGGAGGACCTCTCATTGACCGTCACGGCGCTTTCGACGGCGATTCCTTCCTTGAAAGTCGTTTTGGACGCAGGGGAACGCCCCTTTCAGGTCTGGTTTTTCATCGCTTTCAAAGGTGACATCGTCGAAATCGACGAAATCCTGTCTCCGAGGCTCCTCGCCGAATCGCGGAGCGGGTGAGCGAGATTGTCGGAGCAATGGCTGACGAGCAGAAGGCGATGATTCAGGCGATGCTTCATCTGCATAAATAACAGCTCTAGTGCCCCTTCAAGTTCTGATTTTGGGGTAGAGCCGCTTCAGTTTCGCGCGAGCGTTTTCGATGCGAAACTGCCAATCGACTCCCCTTTGTTTGCCATTCGTTTTCTCGGACCACGCGGCGATTTCTTGTTGCAGTTTGGCCAAGTCGCCGATGCGCCGGTCGCTCAAACATTGGCTGGTTAGGCAACTCAGTTCGCATTCCGCCACGTTTAACCAACTCCCGTGTTTGGGTGTAGCAGAACTTAAGGCGTTTCACGTACGCGCGGGCTGTCGCCGGTGCGAATGCTTCGTAGAACGCGCCTTTGCTGTGCGTGTTCAGGTTGTCGCATACCAAGGTCACACATTCGCAATCCACGTAACGCGTGTCCAAGCCCTGGCTCCGGGTGCGGCAGCTACCGCGGGAGTGGCTGTTCGAGTTGTGGAAGTTACCGGAAGGACGGTTGCTCCGCATGTCCAGCCTGTGATACCGCTCGGCCTGACGTGCCGTCGAAGGGCAAGAAGAATAAGGACTCCGACGACGACACGAGCATTAAGGTCCCCGCGAAACTCATCGTTCGGCTGCCCGCGGACGCAAAACTCTTTGTCAACGACAAGGCCAGTAAATCGGCCAAGAGCGTTCGTACTTTCGTAAGCAGTCCCTTATCTTCGGGTCGGACGATGAAGGTGACCGTGCGGGCCGAGATTCAGCGCGACGGCGAAGTACAAACGCTTTCGCGAGTCGTGCGCATCCGGTCCGGAGAGAAATTCGACGTTACGCTCGCCTTTCCGGAACTGAGTGCGCAACGCCCTTGATTTGACCCAGTCTTCTCTCACCCCGCAAGGGCTGGCGGACTTGGTTTCGCCAGCCTTGCTTCATTGGCACCGTCGATTCCACGCAGACGAAAAATTCGCGGCAATTCAGACGTAGGCAACCTCGTTCCTCTTTCTGAGAAGTTGCGCGCCTGCCCGCCATTGCCCCTGCCCTCGCTCCGGTGTAGCTGCCCGACTTGGCAATCGCTCGTCGACCGAGGAAAGCGATCTGGTATCCCATTTGCATCAGAAATGGTGGCGAAGGTTTTGCGTGAGGTAGTCGCTTTCGGAGGGTTTTGCAATGATCCCAGGCACTCCAGGAGGCACGCTTGACCTGGAGCAGATGCAGTTGCCAGGCCCGAATCTCGTCGGCGCCCAGCTGGTCCGGCGACCGGCCGAAATGACGGGCGAACTGTGCCACGTGCAGAACGTAGCAGGCGATGGTCTTGGGGGCGTAGTTGCGCCGCTGGAGATCTTCGAGCAAGCGTTGACGCAGAGGTGTCATGGCAAGGCCCTGGGGTTCACGAGGCGCGCTGGACCCGAGCAACCATGCCACACACAAGCCGCGGGCGCAAGTCGGCATAATCGTCACAGGCGGCATAATCGGACAAGGTGCAGGACCAACGGCAGCGAGCCAGGGGAATTGCGGAAAGAGAGGACACCCCGCGAGTGGCGCAGACGGTTAAACCACCGCGAAGCGGTTTAGTTCAACTGTGATTATCCTGACCGGCGCCGGTATAGCTATGGCTCGCGCCGGTATGGATATGGCCGTCTTGTATAGCTATGGCTCGCGCCGGTATAGCTATTGCGGGCCGCCGGTATAGCTATGGCTCCGCGCGAGTCAGTAGAGCATGGCCTTGCGGCATTGTCAAGCAGTCGCCCTCGACACGGCTTAAGCGCCTAGCCCGACGGCGCGAACTGTCAAACGAATACTGCCGAAGAAACGGGGTAGCGTCTCATGCCCCCGCCCGGGGGGTGTTCAACACACGACCGAGGTCGTTCACACTAATCGGAGCCGATGAGGACCCCGACCGAATACTCCATCAGGTTGCTGAGCGATGTAAGGGGTTTGGCGTCCGTGTGATTGGCGCAGATGGTGCGGGAAACGGTCATGTGTACAATCGGCTGCTGACCGATCGGCTGGAGCAACGCTGCCTACTCTACGCCATCATGTATTCGACCAGCGAGCAGGAGCCGCGGCAGGAAGGTCTGCTCTGGCGCTGGACCGTGAATCGCTCAGCGAGCATTGGAACTGTTTTCGGACGCGTGCAGAAGAAGACACTATTGTTTCCCAAGCTGCCGGATTGTGGGTCATGCCGCGGTCGTAAAGCCGACAAGGTTCCAGTGGCTACCGTCAAAGGAAATGGACGCCGTGAACACGTTTCCTTGGCGCCTCAGCCGAAGCCAGTAGGGTGCCGGCACACCAGCCACGGCCCTGTAGCCGGACATTTGCCGAGCATTTGCCCGATATTGAAAGTCAGCGCCGTGGGCCGTGGTCAGCAGCAGTGCGGCATTTGCCCAATGGAGGCTCGCCTTCGCTTTTGCCAGCGAAGAGCAGGCGTGCGTCCGCACATGGTCGATCCGTCCTTCCTTGACGTAGAACGCCAATACTTGCTTGGCTGGCACATTTCCTTTCTTGGCGTAATTGGCCAGCGAATTGATGGCATCAGTGGCAGCATTGCCGTCCTTAGCTGCGAAGAGAGCGGCTTTGAGATCATTGACGCTTTGCCTCACAATTCCACTCCCTCATTCTTGAACCAGCCGGCCAGCCCCTTCTCCAGCGCCGCCAGGGCCTCGGGCAGCGTGTCGGCCTTATCGTCCTCGAACACCAGTCCGCCGTAGTCCAGTGCCCGCACAACGAAGCCAAAACTTTCCTGGTCGCCAATCTCGATATGGCCGTAGCCCTGGACCCACTTGGCCGTGGCCGGGAATAGCTTCTCGACGCTTTGCTGCTCTGCGGAGGGCTTGACCATGCCAGTCCGGTGTGCTTCTCGCATCTTCCGCAGGTAGCCTTGGTAGGTGTGCTGCACCTTCGGAAGCTCCCGGTGGACAGCGACATTAATGCCAAGTTCGTCCAGGTGTGGGAAAAGCTCTCGCCACTGTGGGTGGCCCCGAACGTGAAGGCGATGAGGCCGGTGCGCCTTCCCGGTCAGCGGTCGCCGCATGGCGGTGGCCAGCAGCGTGGCCATGTCATTTACCGTGGGCCTGCCTTCGACGTGGGTATCCGCTACGAAGGCACCGTCCGGGGCCACGACCATTCCCAGGTAATGCGTCTGGCTCTGCGTGATTGGCTTGGGCAGTGGTTGAAAGTCCGCCTCCCAGGTTTCATCCTTTTGGCGCAGCCGTTTCAGGCGACTTTTCAGGAATGCCGCATCCTTGCCGAGCTTCAGCTTTTCTTCCTCTCGTGCCACCGTCACTTCCTCTTGGGTCGCTTCTGCGTTTTCGCCATTTTCGCCACAAAGCCCGATTCGTCGCCCAGGTGAATGTCGATGATCCCGGTTCACTCGCTCGATCGCCACACCACGCAGCAGGTATGGATACACCTTGTGCCCAGCGCCAGCGACCGACAGCCTCGGCTTCGGGTAGACCGCTTCCAGGCACATCAAACGCAGCAAGCACTGCACCCCCTTGCGATTGACCGGGTAGCCTTGCCCTTGCAGCCAGGTCGTCATCCGACGACTGCCCTGGAACGGATGGGCCGTGTACTCTTGGTCGGTTAGCGCCATCAACGCCATCGTTGGTATCAATTCATGCAATTTTCGCCTGCCAGTTTCTCTTGGGAACGTTGGCTCGCAAAAATGAAGTACCCGACAATCGCAGCGCTACTCGGATAGTGGAGCCGACACTTGTCGCTCGATCCGGGTGAGCCGGTCGATCTGCCGCACGCATTTCAGATACGTGTCGACGTCCCAGCGGAGCCGGTCGCATTCGTTTCCGAAAGCGGGAGACTTGCTCAGGCGTTCGTCCACCATCTCGCGCATACGGTTGGCAAAGGCCATTAAGTCCCCATTGATCACTCCCAAGTTGGCGCTCAAAGGGTCGGACCGTTGAATCGCCTCCGATTGGTACAGGTCGATGAGGTCTGACCGCTGCTGCCGTGTGAGTGACGGTATCTTCGAAGCAACCGGTTGCCTCGGGGCCGTTTCTTGGGCCGCAGGTAGGGAAGTCGTTCTCTCGTCCATGAATTTTGCCCTCTTCTGGTAAGGGAACTGGTAAGGATCGTGACGCCGTTTTTTCAGCTTCTGCAGATATGTCCATCTTAACGAGTTGCGACGTCGTGGAAATCGCGCGGCTGGTGTAGCCGTGATATTTTCTACCGCATGTCGCGGCCCGGCTCTGCAGCGAATCTTTTGCTCGGCGCAGGCCCCGTCGCGCTTCGACGATCAACCTCAGTGCCATCCGAATGAGCCGCCGGGGGCGTTGCAAATACTCGACGGCAGCCCGAATTCGCTCCGCTAAAGCGGGGTCGCGCCCGAGGTATTTGACGCGCTGTCGACGACCTTCGCGCCAGCGGAGTTTATAGTACGGCCCCCGTCGCGTCGAACCCTCGCCTCGAAATTCGGCTGCGACGAATCCTTGCCGAGCCAGGGCCTGGTGAACATTTTCGGGTAATCCGAGGGAACCCAGAGGGTCGACCGGTCCACAACCCGGTTCTGAGGCGATTCGTTCTTTGTCAGTCATGGGTCTACCTCTTGAGTTCCCGCAGTAAACTGCTAGAACATGCATTGAGTCTCAAGAATTGCGTGAGCAAACTGGGTGGGAGTAAATCGGGTCCGCCTTGGAGCAAACTCTCAAGGGCGCGCCCTTGCAGCTCGTGTAAGACCGGGCTCAACTGATGGACAAGTTCGCACACCGATGCTAACTCTGTGCCAGCGTTTTTTACCATCGGATCGTGACGCTCCAACGCCCATGCCCGCAACGGATCAGTCAGACATCGCCGCACCACCGCTCGGTAATTCTCGGTCGCCTGCCGGGTACGGGGCGTGATGTAACTGAGATCGCGGTCGGCGGCCAGGCAGCGTTGCAGTTCCGCAGAAACCGCAAGAAACTGGTTGACCGTGTCGCTTGCGCCTACCTCGGAGCCTTGCAGTTCGCAGGAACTAAAATGCCTCAGGTCGGTCGCACTCTCCAATACCCATTCCCGGATTGCTTCCGTGTTTCGAAACGCAAGACGATAACGCAGATTCTCCAGGGCCTGAAGGCTCGGTTGCCACAAGCTAATTCCGGCCAGCGGCAACCCCAGGTGCTTGCGGGCCAATGTCAGACTGTGTACTGCATTTCTCAATCGAGGGCTGATATGACCCGTCGCCGTCAAAGGCGACCACGCCAGCAGAACCAAGGCGGGCTTCGCAGAGTCGATGGATGTCCCTGGCGATTCCACTGTTGGGATGTAATCCCGTCCGGCCAAGCATTGGTTGAGGGTTTTCCAGTCATCGGCACCAAGTCGATGAAAAGGTGGGCACAGGATTGCAGCGAAACCCAGAGAACGTAGCAGTGCAACCTCCAGAACAGAGAAGGAAGCGAAGAGCAGGCCACTCCCTAGCAACCCTTGCCGGGTAGTGGCATCAGCAAGCTGGGCATCAATTAAAGATCGGTTTCCGCCGATCACACCGCGGGCGGTGATGAGTCCGAAGGGCCAATGCCTGGGATGGTCTCGCAGACCCACAATTGCGCCACACGGGTTACACAACTTCGAAAGGAGCCGCAGGTCCCCGTGCGCGGTGCGTTCGAGGATACCCGCGCTATCGAGGATTTCGATGCTGAACGTGCGCCGAAGTCCATCAAGTACCGCGGTGGGACATGCGACTGGATATCGGCAGTCGGATCCTGCGAGTAAGAAATCCCACGGTGAAGGAAAGCGGACGGCCGCGCAGCGGGCCAGCAAGACGTGGTAGATCAAAAATCCCCGGCGTACAATCATCTCCCCCATGGCGTCGGCCTCCCTGCCGGTTGGGCTCTCGTTCTTCTCTTCTTGAGAAGACATTGATCACCTTCGCGCTCTCATTTTGTCGGTTAATTTCCGGGTTGTCAACTCCTGCGAGCCATTCCTTCAACTAATTTTGACGTCCGAGAAATGCCTCGCTGCTGGTTGGCGTACGCGTTATACTCCAAGTGAGAGTCAGTATCCTGCTCTGCGAGCCATCTACCTCTACGGTCTTCAGGAAAGGATTCCGACATGGTGCTGCCAGACTGGCGTTGGCAATTGGCCGTCGAACAAAGTTCCCGGGCAGACAACTTCTTTCGCGGTGCCCCTGACCACACGGTGCGAGTAGCCAAACAGTTTTATCGTGCTTGGTCGCGATGCCGCAATGAAGCGGACCAGTCCCTGCTGGCGGACCAGATGCCAACGCTGGCATGCGCGCACGCACTTTATCGAGATCGTCGCAGCCCGGTTCGGCACGCCCTTGAAGCGCGTCTGTTGACGCCCGAACTTTTGCCAGTCATTGCCGAAAAATGTGCGCTGCCGACGTCGGTCGTCGCCTGCTTTGCGGATTTGTTCTTCGACGTTCGCGACCATTTGGAACATCCTGGTTACATTCTGCACCATGTCCTTGGTTCCAGTCTCCATGGTGGAACGGGCAGTTGGAAGTACGATGTCACTTGGAAATTCTTTGCGTATGTCGGCGGCGTCAGTGTGTTGGAGGAGTTGATGCAGGAATGCGTTGCGTCTGCCAAACCGACAAATCCGGTGGAGGCCGCAGCCTTTCTATCGGAAGCAAACCGTGCCGCGTTTCGCCGCCAGCTGGTCGTTGCCGCCCATGCGATCGGGCTGGGCGACTCGCGAACACAGTCGGAACTGCTGCGCTTTCAAGGTCAGCTGATTTTGAAGCAGAACAAAGAAGAAGGGGGTGCATCCAACTCGATCGATCGACACATTCAGGCGCTCCTGGATGACCTGCCCTGGGTCATGGGGACGAATGCAGAAGAGGCCTTGCGTCCCGAACTTGCGCAGTACGACCGATTAGCCGTCGAGTTACGTGACGAAGAAGTGCAGCGTGTCGCGGCCGGGGAAAAAATCCCAGCCCTGGAAGAAGCTGAATTTCCTGAAGCAAAACGGAAACAAGGCGCGACGGGGTCGACAAAGGAAATTGTGCTGGAGTAGTACCGCGTGGGCTCACGCCCGCCGTTTTTAGCTGACTTGTTGGCTACGTTCGCGCAGTATCCGTGATTAGCCTTCGAATGTCACGTAGCCGCTCTTGGTGTGATAGGTCCAAGGCCATTGGATCGCTTCCAGCGCCCTATTGAGGGCGCTCAGGTCATTTTGAATGCGTTTCGGGTTCCCGTCCTTTTCGGAACGCAACGTGTTTTCGATGACATCGAAAGATAGCCGCTTGGCATCGCTGTCGAGCAGCACTCCCAGGAGGTGCCAAAGGCGCTGCTGAACCTCGGTTTCTCCCTTCCATCGAACGATGTTTGGTGGGATCAGACAGAACTCGCGAGTTGGCGAAGCGGGGCCCACAACGGCACTGGTGACTACAGGGACCGGCGTGTCTGCCTCGGGGACTCTAACGTACGCGGCCGAGCATTGTTCTACCGCCCCTGCCACGGCCGCGAATACGTTGCCCGGAAGTTGCAAGATCTCGAGGTGGGCAGCGATCCGTGGCTGAGGCGAGAGAAGTTCGTAAACGTAGCTCATCCAGACATCGATTTCATTCACCCCGCTCGGCAAGTCGGTCGGAAGCTGTCGCGCCCGATCATGGCCGAAAAGGCCGGTCGCTTCATCATTCAGTGTCTGAAGCCGCCGAACCGCTTCTTCGGCAAGGTGAGTCAATGCCCAATTCCATTGCCGGAACAAATAGAAGCCCTGGTAGAGTCGCCCCTGTAGCCAGAGCCAATGCGGTCTCAGGGGAATGGGCCTTCGTTTGTCTTGCGCCAAGTCACTCGCGACCTGCAAAACTGTAAAGCCGGGAGTGTCAGGGCTTCCCAGCGGATGAAACGGCCATTCGGCATTGTCCGCTCGGAGCGCCGTGTGCCCCAGGTCGGGATGTTCCGCGGCGGCATGATGGAATCGTTCCAGAAGATGCTCGACCCAGCGGTCCGTGGGTACTGTCGGCATGAGATAGCTCCTCAATCCGGTCAAGTACGGCAGGACTTTGCTCGCCTAGTGCTTCCGCCGCTGTTTACCTTGAGCCAAGTTTTCAAATATTCGATCGCCGTACGTCGAGGCATTCCGCTTGCTGTAGCCATGGCTTGCAATAGCAACCTGGCAAGCCCCATTTCCACGCCGGTCGCATGAGAGGGGCTCTCAGTCTTGAGGAATGCCCGCTGTCTCTTCCTGTGAATGTCCTGCCATTATCCTGCTCGAGTGGGATGGTTCCAGGAAGTCGAATCCCAAAATTCCGGGGTTGTCAGCGGCGCAGCCGCCGGATCTCTGTTTTCGCAATCATAGGCCCATTTGCAATGCCGGAAGCTGCTACTCAGCATCTCGTCGTGAACAGCCCCCATCGCAATCGAGCGATGACGCGTGCGGACTTGATGGGAAGTCATACGCATCGAACAAGCTGCGAGATCAGTGTGCATGTTTATCAGCGGAATGGCAAGTTCCTGGCGCGTGGTCGGGTCCAGCAAAGGATGTTCGGGGTCAACCTTGGCAGCGACGAACGCGAAGCCACGGCTCGCCTTCGCCGCCTCCTTACCGAAATCGAAGACGGCTCTTTCGTTCGCCCCAGCGAAAGTCGCAAACGTCCGCTCGCCAACAGGCCGGTGCCTCGGCTTTCCCTCCGCCAATTGGTCAACGAATTCTTGTCCGACAAGCGTAAACTCCGGGGACGAAAGACAGCCCTAAATTACCGGGTGCGACTTCAACCCGTGCTTGAGTTCGCCGAACTGCCCGACAGCCGCAAACGGTGGCCCTTGGCGATGAACGCCGACCACGAGTTCGCGGTAGATCTTCGGACTTTCCTGAATCAATACCAAACGACTCGCAATGGTCGACCGGGCGGCACCTCGAAATCACTTTCGCATCGGCAGATCGTCAACGTGCTGGTGTGCCTGCGGACCGTGTTTTACTGGGCGCGCCGTGCCGAGGTTCACAGGTTGCCGGCGGAATGGGCCAACCCTTTGAGCGCCGACATTATTGGCAAGCCACCCGCAAAGGATCCATTGCGCGAGGACAAGTTGCCATTGCCAGCGCGAATTCGCCTGGTCGATGCCATGGATCGCTGGCAGTTCTGTCACTTGACGTTGTCCGTCGTTTTGCCTTTACGGCCCGAGGAGGTGGCCGGACTGCTCGTCAGTGACGTCGATTTCGAAAGGGGGCGATTCGAAATCGGCACGCGCCTGGGAGGCGGCGATTTCACCAAGGGCCGCACTTCATTTGTGTTGCCCTTTCCCAACGAGGTTCGTCCTTTGCTGCAAGCGTGCATCGGCGGTCGAACTGACGGCCCCCTCTTGCGTAAGCGAACAGTTTTTGAAGGTCGACGGCAGGCGCATGCCGTAATCTCGACGGCGGCCCTCATGCAAGCATTCGAACTGAAGTTGGCCCGTTCGCCCGTGGGAACCGTCCTGACAGAACAGGATCGTAAAGACGTCTTCCGCCGCCTGTTACTCGAATACGGCGGTGTTTCCCAGGATGAACTGGCCAAGGAATGCAAGGCTTTGCTGTCGGCGCAGGGGTTCGGTGCTGGAGTGACGTTGTACACATTGCGCGGTTCGGTGACGACCGCGATGGCAAGATCCGGGATGCCCCACCTGGAACTGCGGTACCTGACCGGCCACACGGCGAGCGACATCCTGAATCAATACGTCAACCTCGACCCAGTCGAGGCCATGGGGCGTTACTTCGACGCGATCCGGCCGCTTCTGGATGCGATCACCCAAAAAGCAGCTGTTGCACGACGCTGCTAATCTTGTACGATCGTAGCGAAGCTCAGGCAAATTGACGACCTCGGCAAAAAAACGTAGCTCGGGATGTGGTACCCTGTTTGTCTGTTGGTATAATCTGCCGGTGCAGTGGATTTTGCCACCACTTACGTGAAGTGGTTGGTGCACAGTTGGTGCACAAATGGTGCACAACGCGGGGCTGTCAGGCGGGGAACGAGCGAGCAGTCCACCAGCACGGCAAATCCACGCAAGTAGTTATTTTTCTGAGGCTTGTGCAACAGGCAGTCTTCGCAGATCGGGCTATAGGGCGTGAAGAATTGACCATTTCGGAGAGTCCCCCCCTCTCCGTTCAGCGACTGGGGCTCGTCCCAAGTCGTTCGAGATATTGACTTTGCGGTTTGAGATTTGATTGGCACAGTTAACTGCGTCAAAACTGTGCCAATCAAATCAACTTTCCACATCACCACGTAGCCTGTTCCTCCTTTTGGCCCTGCGGTGCGATGGTCGGACGCAACTTTCCCATCTGTCGCAAGGACTCCTCATCGTGTAAATGATAGTAGCGCCGCACCATCTTACTATCGCGATGGCCCAGCCACTTCATGAGCGTTTGTTCGCCCACGCCCTTGTTGGCGCACCACGAACAAAAATAGTGTCGAAAGGAATGCAACCGGCCGTCAGCAAGGCCCTTTTCACCCGCTGCTGCGGGAAACCGTTCAGTCAATGGCTGCAGAACATCGCGGATGAGCACGTTCCGCACCGTGTCCGGCTTGAGCCGGCCGCCCAGGGGCCCGTGGAAGACCCTTCCATCGGTGGGCCGCTCCATGTGTTCCAGTTGCTCCTGCAACCGCTCGTGCAGTGGCAGCGACCGGTCTCGCTGGGACTTCGTGCTCCGCGCCTGCACCCGCTCGCTCTTGGTCCCCTGCCGGCTGGCATCAGTAAGTCGCAGCATCTTCCCAGGTAGATCGAAGTCGGTCCAGCGGAGCTGGGCCAACTCGCCAATGCGCAGGCCCGTGTGACTTAAAGCAAGTGCGACTTGGCCGAGCCAGACCAGGTCTTCACGGCCAAAACAATGAGCCAGGATCGCCTCCACTTCCTCCTTCTTGTAGCAGTAGGTTGTCGTGTCCACCGGTTTTTTCAAGGGCAGCACGAAGAGACAACTTGCGGGAAGGTGATTGGCACCAATGAGCCACTTCAGACATTGCTTGATCACGGTCAGTTCGAAATATTCCGTGGCGTAAGCGTACCCTTGATCGTCGTCTAGCCAGGCGCCATAGGCTTCGACTACCGGTCTGGTGACCGCATTCCAGTGCCTGATCCCTTCCTTCAGGCAGAAGGGACCGAACTTCTGCAGGACCGCCCTGTAGCGTTTGACCGAGCCGGGTTTGACCCCACCCAGGACCGTCGGTCGGCGTGCGTGATCCAGGTATAGCTTCTGGCCCTGCTCCACGGTCAGCAGGTCATCATGGTGGTCGTCGAGAATCGCTGGCGGCGCCAACCCCATCTGCACGGCTCGCACCTTGTCGAGGCGAACCAGTTGCTGCAGGGCAGTCTTTCGATCGCGGGTGCCCAGCGAGTGCCGGCCTGCATCCTGGGTATTGCTGCGGCCATCGACGCAATAGACGCCATTGCGCGTGCCGAGCAGCCAGAGGAAGAATTGACCGCGGATTGGTTCCTTTTGGCGTTTGCGAGGCATAGATTCCTCCATTTCGTGGAATGGACACGACAGAGATTGGCAGGCCACTGTTTGGCTAAAGTGAGTCCCTTAGCCATTTCGGGCGTGGTCCACGAGGGGTGTCCTGTATCGACTCGGGCCCGTCGCGGTGGGGTATCTGGGATGGCGCGACGCGTTGGGCCTGGCGCGCTTGCTCGATGGCATCGGGCGAAAAGACCTTGCGCGTGCGCGGCCCGCCAGGTTGGAAGAATGGCAAAGCCCCCTTGCGGCACAGCCGTTGCAAGGTGCTGAGGGAAAGGCCGGTTATTGCCGAAAACTCACCGACGGTCAGGTAGCGCCGATTCGGCGCTTGCGGATCGCGGGCCGATTGGGGGTCATCGAGAGGAGGCTCGGAGGGGGAAGGGGAATGAGTCATTGACGAACCCATCAGGAGGCATGCAAGAGCGGGGCCGCTGCTGGCAACGGGCCGCAGACGGTCGTGTGCACAGGCATTGGGACAACGAGCCGTCGCGGTCACGGCCGACCATGGCGCGTGCGGAATCACCCGCGAGAGCCCTGTGCCCCTTTCGGGTTGGCAAATAATGAGGGCATTATTTTTTGCGAAAAAATGTCGGCTGCCAGAAAGGCAGTGCGGGGACGCCAGAAAGTGAACCGAGGTATTCGCCGGATCGAGCGTAACGGCGAGGAGTAATCAGCATGGGGGCGTTAACGTTAGAGCGTATCGAGGTTACGCTCCCGTAACAGTTCGATCAGGGCGTCGACCGCTTCATGACTAACCCCCAGGCGGGAAGCAATCTCCGCATTGCTGAGGTTGTCTTGCAATAACTCTTGCACGTCCAGAAGCAGATCGGTGAAAGCTAAATCGTCCGTCGTGTAGGCAGCGTTCAGTAGACCAGTTGCCCTTCGTCCCTGACCGGATGCCTGGAGCACGGATTCGAGTATGAGGGGCCGTTGCTTTTGGCGCCAGGGCCGGTGGAGCGTTCGCTTTGGCAGCGCGCTGGGGTCCAGCCACTCGCTCACTTTGAACAGCCCCATGATGTGGGCCCACAAACTGGGACTGTATTCATGTCCCACGATCAATCGAAAGGCCGAGCGATACCGATTCGCCGCTGTGGCAAGAGAAATTCTTGCTTGCTGGGCAACCCGCCGCAAGGTTTTTTCCTGGCCGCCGTCGTAGTGATCTTGCAACCAACCTTCGCGCTGGTCCCAAATCGCCAGGTACTTGCTCACTTTATCTTCTCGCCGACGCCGTTCAGGAATGCCACGCTGTTCCTTCCACCCGCGCACCAGGCTCTCGACGGCTTTGACGATTACGCGCTGCGGTGCTCCGGCATTAATGCCCACAACAGGGGAACTCGGCACATGGTCCAGAGCGGGATGGCGCAATTCGCGCAACAACTGCAAGATTTCCCAACGTTGTTGAGGCAAGTCGTCGCTCGGGCTACCGCAAGCGAGAAAAACTTCGCTTAAGCCCGCACAAAGGTCCGGAGGCGCAGACATGAGAAGTAGGCCTGCCAAACCGCGTAAGGTGACCGGAGCGACGGCACCGCTTTCCCAGCCGGCAGCCAGACTGCTGACGCAGAGACTCGCAGCACTGGCAGAGGGGCTGGGCGGGAGACCGCTGACACCGATGGCCTGTAAGATCAACACAGCAGCCTTTTGCCATCCCTTTTGAGCCAAATCTGTACTTGGCTGTTGGTAATACTGCTGGGCCAGTTGCCAGTAGCGCAAGTAGTATGGATGCCGGCGAGTCACTTCCCACCGGAATTCATAGGACAATTCCATCAAAATGCTGGGGGGACGCGGCACAACCCCCGGCGACTCTGGCATTTCTTCTCGCGGAAGTTCGTCTTGCATCGCTTTGGTCCGTCCTGGTGAGCTCATCGTGAGCATGAATGTCCATCCTCGTTCGAGGAGTCGCGTCGGCCGCTTTTCCGCTGCGGTCGACCTCTACGCGACGGATTCCTCTACCTTAACGATTTTCCATAAAGCAAGGGGGGGGACAGCTGGAAGCTAAGCTGTCTCTACCTCTATTCTGACACCAAATCAGTAGATATTTAGCGCGCATCTCTGGCCGGCACGATTCCTTCCGTCAGCCGGACCTCTCCGTATCGAACCTATCAGACTGTTCCCATCTATTATAACCAGCGGTGTTGCGCACTTTCGTCTGACTGCAGTGGCCCGGCAAGACGGCGTCCGTAAACCTCGGCGTGTTCGCGGCTTTAATGATTGGAAAAATCAGCGGCTGAGGATTTCGATTACGCAGGGAATCACGGCGAGCCGCTTTGCGCCTTTGTGAACGGAGTCGCTGGAAAGCGATTGGCCACAAGCACTTTTTCCGCAATTCGTTGCGCGGCGTTATGCCAATATTACCGCCGGTAGCCAAAGCGTGGCCGCTCGCGCACCAACTCCAACATCCGGGCTACCAGACGCGTGGTTGCCTCCTTGCTCGCGAGCTTACGCCGTTGGCTCGATCGCGCTTGACCCAGCACCTGACACGCCCGACGCTGCGACACCGCAAAGGCTGAGCACAACTGCTCGACCGCCGCTCGTCTCCGCGCCGGGCTCAGCAGTATTTTCGCACTGTCTCCTGTAGCATCTGCTTGTCCAGCAGCAGTTCCGCCACCAGCTTCTTGAGCCGGGTGTTCTCGATCTCTAGCTCGCGAAGCCGCTTGCCTTCGTCCGCCTTCAGCCCGCCGTACTGGTTGCGCCAGCGGTGAAATGTCTGCTCGCTGATCGCCAGCTTTTGGCACACCTGACCCACGGTCATCCCGCCGCCCAAGTCCACCTCCGCCTGGCGCAACATTCCGATGATCTGCTCCGCATCATGCCGTTTGCCCTTCATGCCTTTGTCTCCTTCGCCCTCTCCGGGCCTCAGAGACTCTCATAGCACCTGGTACCGTTTTTGGGGAGCAGAGCACTATTCCTTCACCAGATCCATAAACGTCTCACCAAGTTGGCGACGCCACTCAGCGGCAGCCCCAACACTATACGCTGCTTTAACTTTGCCTTCGCGGAATACTACTAGGACGTTCGAGTAGTGAAGCCAGCCGTAAATATTGAAGGACTCATTACTACCATAGATCTTGTATACGTGGCCGTGCGCTTTTCCCCGTTCGAGCGGTTTAGCCTTGAGGATCGCTTCTACTTGTTTTTCCGTCATTCCAAGATCGAGCCGAGCGGCATTGAATTGGTCACGCAAGAGGGCATTCCTTTTGTAGTCGGCCACACTCGGGCGGGGCTGGCTTCGGAATAATGGTCGAAGCATCAGCCATGCGATCGTCAGCCCAACATCGATTTGCTCTGGAGGGTTAGTAGCCGACTTCACTTCCTTTCGCAAGTCTTCATTTCCCAGAGCCCTTGTATCCAGCGCGCGAGTCAGCCAAACACAGTCATCAACATTCATTGGCCGGGGTCGGCTTCGCGTAGTCCCTTGATAGGGGACTTGTTCGACATCGGGCAACCAGTGAATAAACTTTTCGAACTTGTTGTCCACGAATAGGGCATGAACCCAGATGCTGCCTTTGTCGGTCTGTGCGGCGCTCGAAAGTATCTGGTATGTGAGCGCAGATACTGCCTTTCCCTTACAGTAGGCCATTCGAACAGATGCGACTCGCCAGCGCAAATCCCCGAGAATTTCAAGTCTTGATCGGCTTGGTCGGAATCTGTCGAGGTCCGTGAAAGCCAGGTAGTAATTGGCGGAATCCAGTGGAGTATTAAGGTCATTGGGGATTTCAGGTTCCACACCGTTCTTCTCCGGTTCCTCGGCACTGGATTTGGCACATCCTGCAATTGCTACCAGCAGGAAGGACAGTAAGGTCAGCCCTAGGCTCGTGGCATGCTTCTGGTGTTTCAGGTCCATGTTTCCACCAAGTTATGAGGTGCAACAGGCCGCTCTGGCGGTTGCCAAATCGGGAAAGTCGGGCTGCATTTGTGGCATGGGCGCACCTGGCTGACCGCCAATCGTGACGAATCTTCCCTGACGCGCGCAAAAGAATATTGGCTTCCCTGCCATATGGTTGTTAATCGCACACCGTGTAATGCATTGAACTGTGTTGAAGTTGCATACTTGGCAAGGAATATCACAAGCAGTCGGCTGGAGCCGGAGATTCCAGATGAACCAAAGCCACGAGGCTGCAGTACATCCCTTGGCGAAATAGCACGCATCATGCTGCGCACAACACGCGAGCACACAAGGGGAATCGTTAGCTTGACCGCCGAACGCCCACCATGGAATATCGCAACCAGGACAATCCTCTCCGGTGGGATCCGTGTTCAACATCGGATTGCTGCGCACATACCGATACAGATTTACGTCCCCTGCATCATATCCGATCGGGTCCCGAGAAGCCCACCCTCCCACCACCGGATTCAGCACCCGATTCCTCACCTGATACAGCTCCGTCTCCCCATCCCACCTGTACCCCGCGAACCTCGTCTCCCAACCAAACGAAGTCGGACCTCGGAACGCAAACGCCGGCGTCAGCACCGTCGAATCGCCGTACGCAGCGTATCCGTACCGTTCTTGCACCGATCCCGACACATCGACAATGCCGGTCACGTTCCAATTCGGGTCTTGGAACCCATAGTACCTCTCCGTGAGCGTGCCAATCCCATTGGGATCACGGTCACGCAAGACGATGTCGTCAATGTACCGCAATCCCCACACGAACTGCCGATCAGCAGTCGATTCGCCCTCAAGCCGCTGCTCCAGAACTTGCCACGCCGACGAGTAGAAGAAGAACCGGGTGGAATCCAGCACTCCGCCCGAGTAAATGTCCTTGCGCGTGCGGCGCTTCAAGCCATCGTAGAAGTAGCCAGCGACCTGGCCCGTGAGCCCGGTCGCCGTCATCAAGCGATTCCAAGCGTCGTAGGTCGCAGTAAACGCATTCGTTGGCACGAACGGTTGCGGCATCGTGGTCATGTTGCCGGCGGCATCGTACTCGGGTGTTGGCCAAGACGAGCCTACGGGAGTTGTGATCGCGCTGATCTCGTTCACTGGGTTGGAAACGCGGCCCTGAACCAAATCCCACGTTCCACTGCCGTCGTCGTCCTGACGGAAATCCTGCCAATTGCCCGTCGCGTCCAAACCCCAGCATTGTGCGAAGTTCTCCGAGGAGATCACCGTGCCCACTTCGTTCAGAGTCCCCCGCTGCATGTCCTTCAAGCGATAAAGCGAGTCGTATTTGTACAACTCATCATGCAACCTATTCGCATCGGCCAACTCTTTCCGCCACAGTCGATTGCCCGCGCGATCATAGCCGTGCTGGATTCTTTCGACGACGTATGGAGGACCACTCGACGAGCTACTTGAGGAAATGTTGCCGGTGGAAGTCCAAATCAATTCCTTTACGCGACCAAAGCGATCCAGGCCCTGGTACAAATCGCCGGTATCGGGATCGTTGCCAGGGGTCAGGCCAAGCAGCGTGTACGTCAGGCCGGGCTGTGGTTCATCAACTTCGACGATGGACCCTTGGCCCAGATAAGAGTAATTGTCCAGTTGCGTGACGCCATCATTATCGACAATGCTCCCGATTCGGCCCAAGGCGTCGTTCATGCCGCCGCCAAAGCCGTAATCGTAATTCAGCACTCGACCGTTCGGATAGGTCATGGTCGTCGGCCGGATCGTGTTTGCACTCGCGTCGGCGTAAGCGTACTGAACGACAGGCGTGCTGCCGGTATCCACGGCTCCAGCGTGGGCCTGGTAGTCCGCGATCAACTGGCCGAAGGAATTGTACGCCATCTGCACTTCGTTCACAACGCTGCCTGCACCCACCGTGGCGTTGTCGAAGCTAGTGACCGTCTCGACCATGCCACGCACTTCATACGTGGTTGCGATGCGAAGCACGGCATCATCCACGCCGCTGCCAACCGTAGTTATGCGGTCCTGCGTTCTACGACCCAGCAGGTCGTAATCGTAGGAATGCACGGTCCTGTTCTGATCGGTGACCGTGGTCACTTCGCCCTGGCGGTTGTAGGTGAACGCCACCTGGTCGTCACCACCCACGGAATCAGGGTAGATTTCCGCCACTTTCAGCATGCTGCTCGCAATCTCGGAGTCGTCGAGCGTGCTGCCATAAACGTATTGCGTGACCTGATTGCCGGTGGCGCTGTTCACCGCCGCGACGCTGCTGACGTTGCCGTCAGCATTGTAAGCGGTGAGAACGGTGACGTTCGCATCGTCGGAAGCTGGGCACGGATCGTTGGCGCCGCTGCTTCCCGACGAACTGCCGCTCGACGAACTGCTCGACACGCGGTAGTTCAGAATGCGCTGCAATTCGCGGCCCAGAGCATCGTAAGCGAACAACGTCACCGTGCCCATCGGATCGGTGGTCGTTTGCACCTGGCCGGTGCTGTCGTAAACGGTCGAAGTGACCAGGCAAGTATCGGAACGGGTGGGAATCGTGGAAGGCCGGGAAAGCGCGGAGCCACCGTTTGTGCCGTAATCCGCACTTGCGATAACACGTCCAATGCCATCCTGCCAACTTGCGGCATAGGTGACTCGCGCCAGCGGCTGAGAGCCGGTCGGTCCGTTGAGCGGCCCTTCGCCGCTGGCGTTGTGGAAGCGCTGCCGAGCAATGGTCTCGACGACGTTGCTCGCGTCATCGTAGAGGGTTTCGCTCTGCTCGATGATCGTGTCGGTGCTCACGTCGCTGGCGTTGGCGTAGCTCGAATCGTCCAGGTTGTAGCCGGAGTATTGCGTGGTTACGCGGCCAATGCCATCGTAAACGCTCTTCGAGAACAACTGCGATCCCGATGGTTGAAATTTGAGGACGTTGCCGGCGGCATCGAACCAGGAATTGTCCACGAGGCCATTGCCGACGATGCCGGTGGTGGGATCGACACCGTAGCGAATGGACTGGTAAACCCGGCCTCGGTCATCGTAAAACGTCCGCGAACGCGCGATCAGATTGCCGTTGGCGGTGGTGTCACGACGGTCGGTGCGAATAACGCGGTCAAGATTGTCAAAGCAGACCTGCTCGTAGAAATCGACTTCGCCATCCGTTGCGACACGTCGATCGCGCCAATCGTAGAGCATCGCCGTGATGCGCGAGGTGGACCCGTCAACGAGCTGAGTCGATTGGGTGAGGTTGTTGTTGCCGCCATCGGCCCCATTGTCGAACTGGCTGCTGCTCACCTGCACCATGTTGTTGTCCATGGCCCCGCCGCCCGAGGGATCGGCATCCGTGGCGCCAGTATCATCGGTGCCAACCCAGGTTTCGATGGCGTTGCCACGCACGTCGAAGACAGTCCGCGTGATGGTGCCGCTCGGAGTGACCTGGCGATTTTGACGCTCCATGTCGTCGTAGCCGAAGACGGTCTCATCAAAGTTGGTGCCGCTGCTGCCTTCCCCGCTGACGGGGATTATCTTGTAACCCCGTTGGCTCGACAAATGGAAGCCATCAGCATATTGCATGGTGTTCCAGCGAACGTAACTCGACTGCGGGAAGGAATCGCTCGCGGACAGAGCGCCGCTCGTTGAGGAGCGCGTTGCTTGAATCGAATCGGTGGGTTTGCCATCCGGGTCGGCGATGCTGATCGAGACCGGGTTAACCAGCGTGTAGGTGTAACTGGGAGCGGTCCCGGTGGCGTAGCCCTGGCCGGACCAGGTCTGGAAGGATCCGTCCTGATAAACGGTCCAACTCGCCCGGCGGATGGCGGTGGCCGCGCCATTGAGGTTGATGGTATGGGTCGGACCAAGGACCTGCGTCGTACGTCCCTGACTATCGAACTCGAAGTCCGTAACGAGGTGGAGGCCGCCCTCCGCCGGCGTCGTCCAACCCGGAGGAGCATCGCTCACCTGCGTGGTGTCGACGTCGTCGATGCGCTGCACGACGGCGCCGGTGGGGATGTCAAACGTGGTGCGCGTCAGGTAGCCGCGTTCGTCCATGTGCCAGGTGAGATTGCCGAACCGGTCGAAGTAGTCGCGCGTGGTCGCGGCGACTCCGGAGCCGTTTTGGCTCGCGGCAACTACCGGCAAAGTAGTCATGCGCTCTTGCACCTGCGGTGTTCCGGCATACCAGGTGTAATCGTAGCGCGCGATGATCTGCCGGGCCAGGCCCGAAGACGAGCTCGACGAACTGGAGGAATCGCCGCAACCGAGCGGATCATCGGGATAGACGATCGCGCGGGCCAAAAAGTAGGTGGGCGGTGCCGTCGGCACCGACGAACCGGAGCTGCTTGACGACGACGAACTTGAAGAAGAACTGCTCGACGATGAACCAAACTGCGGTGCCGGTCCCGCTAAGTATTCGTATTCACGCAGCGTGATCGCGGTGCCGAACTCGCCCTGCTGGATGCTCTCGCTGGCGACATTGCCCGTGGGAGCGTGATAGGTGTAGGTGCGGATCAGGCCGGCATTGTCGCGAAGGTATTGATAGTTGCCGCCAACCTTGTGCAGCAAATCGGCGTACTGATCGTCGAAACCGCTGACGGCCGACGGCAACGCATGCCAGAGCAAGAAGCCGCTACCGTCATAAAGGTAGAAGTCGCACCACTCGTCAGCGCCCGACTGAAGGACGCTCAACATCGTCTGACCCGCGTAGTTGCCGTAGGTAATGATCTGGCTGCCGTCGGACCGGGTCTCGGTGGTTTTGTATTGCCAGCTATTGTAACCTTCGGGGTTGCCGCTCTGTTCGTAGGCATACTCCGAGCTTCGATGGCCCCCTTCGGTTACTTCCTTGGAAACCCGACGCTGGCTGTCGTACTCGAAATAGTGATCGGCAAACTCGGCCACTTCTGCATCCGTGGCGGTGAGCGGATCGCCGACCGCGGCCGCCAGACGCTCGTACGACGCGGGCAGGACGACGTACTTGATGAGATGAGCGGAACTCAGGGCGCCCAACGAGGCAGAGCTGGACGATGAACTGGAGCTGCTCGTGTAGTAACGGTAGTACGATTTGCCTCCGCTCACCCAGGCTGCCCCGTCCCACGTTTGCTTCTCAGCCGTTTGCAGATCGTTCAAGTTGCCAAAACTCGAACCGTTGCCGTAGGAAGTAAAGACAGTGCGCACGACATTGGTCCAGCCTCCGCCATTGACTTGACGGCGCAAAAGCACGCCGGTCATGACTGGCTCGTCCACGGAGGCGTCCACATAGGAGTAGAGGTAAGATTCCAGCACGGTGGTGCCGTTGACGGAATAGCTCCGTTGTACCTCCGCCGGATTGAAACCATTGGCGGTGTAGGAAACCGCCGTGATCGTATTCCCGGCTTGATCGGCATAACTTTGAAAGACCCCCGAGGAAGCGCTGAAGGTGGTGACGCTGCCATCCAGGTCGACCAAGCGGAAGAGGTTGGCGGGATCATCGAAGAGCAGGGTCTGCTTGATGTTGAAGCGGCCGACGTAGGTCGGGTGGCCATCGAACCACAGTGCGGCATCGGGCCAACCCAGGACGACCACGGTTGAATCCGTCGGGAATACGAGATAGGGCCAGAAACAGAGTTGCCAGCAGGCACAGGTGCAGACATTTGCGCTGCCACCGGGTTGACTGAAGAAACTTCGGCTAAAGCCCCAAGGCGTGCCAAAACCGTCAGAGCTAATGTCCTGGATCGTCAGCACCAAGCCACCGGTGCCTTTGCGTACCGAACCACTCCTCTGAGGTGCGCCCGGCTTGGGGGCTTGGGTGGAACAAGTGCTGCAACCACAACCGCAGCCGCAGCCACAATCGTAGAGCTTGAAGCCCGGCGGCGGAGATGTAGGAGCGGGCAAACAATTGCAGTGTTCGGGCGCCCGCAATTGTGCCCAGCTAACTTGGATGTTTGTAGCCATGGTCAATTCTCCTTATGCGTTCCGAGCAGCAGCCCGGACTTAGTAGCGAATCCAAACAGGAACAACAGTGCGCACCTTGATCGTGGCGTTGACCCAACGTGGGATCACGCCGTCCAGTTCATGCCTTACAGTGGATGGATGACCTTGCGGGCGCGGCTTCCTGCACAACCGCAGCGGAGCCGCCCTCCTGCTCAAGGGTTCTCGTCGATCCGCACGTGGTAGCTGCCGCCCATGGAACAGCGCATGAATCCGCCGTCGCTTAACGGCACGTCATCGAACTCCAGCCTGAACGGTTCGCAAGAGTAGAGCGTGAAGTTCGTAATGTAGAACGCAACCTCTTGGAAGCCCTGGTCCCGATAGAGTTGGCAGGTGCCGACTCCCGGTGCAATCATGATGGCGTAGTCAGCCCCGCCAAAGTTCGACATGCCGAAGAACGTGCCTGGAGAAATCTGCGACAGCGCGAAGGTAACCCCATCGAATCCTGGACAGCCGGAGATATTTGTAAAGTGAGCGTAGAGCGTATCGGGTAGCGTAACGCCTTCGCAGCAGCCGACGACGCAGCTCGCTTTGACCTGGAGGTGCAAATCCGCGTAGTCGGTAATCAGTGCCTGCTCGGGCGGTGTCAGAATAAAGCTCGGCGTCAAGTCGTCGAAGGACGCACCCGGTGAAAACGTTCGTTGGGCGATCAAGTCACCATTGCCTTTCATGAGAGAGACAGTTACCGGGATGTTGTCGCTGCCAACTTTGCGCAGCCGCATGAGAATCTGGATTGGCCCCGATGGCGGTCGGGCAATCGGCGTTAGCCGTACCTTGAAGGTACTGGAGCCCGGACAATCGCCACTGGTTACGTAGTCAGCGTCGTCGGTATTCCATTCCCGAATGTCCACATTAACCGGAGTAGGCGACCAGTTTGTGTTGGAGTCGTCGGCAATGGGCCTAGCTCTTTGTGCCATGAGCGCACCTCAAAGTTGTGAGTTTTAGATTCCCAAAGTCTGAAGCATGTTGGGGCCAGCGCTCCTGTTGCGAATGCAGTGCAGCAGGTGGGTCGTCGACAAATCCGGCCGTCTATTAGTCAGGTGAACTTCGCCACCGTAGGCTTCGACCGCTTCGCGTCCTACGACTTGATCGAGCCTGTACATCCCGCCTTTGGCCAGCACATGCGGGCGGATTTTCTCCAACAACGCGATTGGAGCCCGTTCATCGAAAATCACCACATGATTGACGCATTCGAGCGCGGCCACGAGAGCGACGCGATCGGCTTCGACCACAATCGGCCGACCGCCCCCTTTCAAGGCACGGACGCTGCGGTCGCTGTTTATGGCCACAACTAGGACGTCACCCAGTTGGGCGGCTTCTTGCAGATAGCAGACATGCCCCGCGTGCAAGAGATCGAAGCAACCATTGGTAAAGACAACGCGCTTGCCTTGGTGGCGATATCCCTCGGCCAGAGCGGCCATCTGCTCGGCGGTAACCTGCTTGGAAGAAGTTACCGGGCTCGATTGCAAGGCGGCCAGGATTGCGGCTCGGGTCACGGGCGCCACGCCGAGCTGTTGCACTTCGAGTCCCGCCGCCACGTTGGCGAGACGTGTCGCTGCCGTCAGGGACTTGCCCCCTCCCCGCACCAAGGCGAGGGTGGCCAGCACCATGTCCCCGGCACCCGTGATGTCACGAACGTGGCAGCGCGGAGTAGGAAACCACCTTTCCGGACCGGCAGCAGGGACGAGGACGATGCCATCGCGATCGAGGGTGATCACCGCGGCGTTGAGGTGGTAGCGATCGCACAACTCCTTACCGGCAGCAAAAGCGTCGTCAGGGCGTTCAATGCGCCGATTCGTGGCCAGCTCGGCCTGCACCCGATTGGGCTTGAGCACGGTCACGCCGCGGTAGCGGCCGTAGTCCGCAATGCGGGCTGGGTCGACGAGGACCGGCACCCTCCGGTCCCGCGCGAAGGCGAGGATGGCCGCCATGAGTTCGGGCGTGACCAAACCCTTGTAATAATCCGAGACCACGACGGCGTCGTAACGGGGCTGGCCGGCGAACAGGGATTCGACGATGCGTTTTTCGAGCGCAGTATTCAGCGGGAATGTGGCTTCTCGGTCGACACGCAGTAGGTGCTGAACTTGCCTTCCCGCCGTGCGTGCCAGGAATCGTTCTTTGACCGTCGTGGGCCGATCGGAATCGACCAAAAGCTGGGAGGACTCAATTCCTGCATCAGTCAGTAGCTGACGCAGGATCTGACCATCGGCATCGTCGCCGATGACGCCAGCCACATGGACCTCGGCGTCCAGTGCGGCGAGCAAGGCAGCCACGCTGGCGGCACCGCCCGGCCGAACCTCGCGTTCGTCGGCTTGCAGGATCATGGCGGGAGCTTCGGGGCTCACGCGCGCCACCGAGCCGGTGATGTACCGGTCCAACATGACGTCGCCGAGCACTAGGACGCGTGGGCGACCCAGTTCTTCGAGTATGGGGATCAGGTCGTCGTTCATGGCAAATTTCCTCGACATAGAGACTCAAGCGGTATTGGCGTTGCCGCCGTCGGGATCGCCCTCGGCTTGCGCCACTAGTTGCAAACGCCACGGTCGGGCCACGCGCCGCCCACGGAAGTACAGGCAGGGCGTCACCTTTCCCGCCGGCATGGGAAACAACAGCGAATAGTCCGCGGTCAGGGGCACCTCGGCGCCGCTGATGACCAACCGCGAGTGCGGCACGTCGCCGGGGGGGAACGGCGGGACCTCCGCGCGCACCCCGGACGTATCGCGTGTCAGATCGCTCACGTGAGCCTCCTCGGGTGTGGACCTGTTCGCGACTAACTCACGGCTAACAATCACTCCGGTTCTTGCAGAATCCGCAGGCAATCGAATCGTCGGCTTGCGCCCAAAGTCGGCGGATCTCGGTCATGCGTGGCGAATGCCACACCTCCCCAGGCCCGCGTCGACCGCCGAAGGCAAACCCCAATCGTCGGCACCGACGCAGCAGGGAGCGCAGGTGCCATCCGCCAGGATCATCAGGAAGCGCTCGGGCATCCGGCAGCCGCGCGCCAGAGAACGAGGCGTGGGCGTTGTGTCGATCTGCACTCGACCGTGGCTTGGTAACTCCGGGATGAAGCCGCGCACCGGACCATTCTTGGGCCAGGTCAAGGGTTGCTTCAGAAAAATCGACGCGTTCTCGGTGCGTTCGACCAACGGCAAGAACCGATCCACGAACGTTCGCCAATGGCCGCTGGCGCCCTCCGCACAGACCATCTGCACTTGCACCTGGCGATTGCGGTTGGCGCGAACCAGATAATCTTCGGCGTTACTGGTACAGCGCTCGCGGAACTTCGGCGGCATGACCGCATGCATTGCCAGGATCATGCTGAGCCGGCTGAACCCGGAGAGCGTGCTGGCCAGTTCGCCCTCCAGCACGTAGGCGTTCGTAGACAGCGAGTGGTCGAAGCCAAGAGCTTCTCCTCTCGCGATCACGTCGAGCAGTTGCGGGTGCAAGAGCGATTCTCCGAGGCCGTGATAGCGAATCGTCGTCACGCCCATCGTCCTGGCCTCGTCGAGAAGGCGCAGGGCGAGTTCCGTGGCCATCAGTTGCTTGCCGGCAGTGCGCTTCTGCCAGGTGCAATAGGAGCAGGCCGCGTTGCACACACCCGCCAGTTCAATTTGGATTTCGTCGAGCGTCATGGGCGTTCCTCCTCTACGGTTCACGCATCGGCCTCAGTTCCACCGGAAATTTCGTCTAGCCGCCGCCAAAGCCGGCGTTCGCAAGGGACATTTCCAGGCCAAACAACTCTTGCTCTGGCGTCGCGCCGACTCGTGGGCTTCGACCAGCATTCGCCAGCCAACAGTCCCGGACATGCGCGTGGATCGCTTCCGGCGAACAGCGGGAATAAATCAAGGGCAGATAGCGACCCGATTCGACCGCCCCCGGGGGCGCCCAGTTGGACGCCATCCCTTCGCGGAAGGAGATGAAGCGGTCGGGGTGTAGGGAGTTGCCATCCGGCCGCCACCACATGGCACAGGGTACGCCCAGGTAGGTCGCGAAGATGCCGAGACCCGACTGGTACGCGATCAGTCCAACCGCGTCACGCGCCACCGCGAAGGTCGTCCCAATGGGCCAGTTGCCGATGCGCTCCAACACGCCCGCCGGCATCACGGGCCGGAGGTATTTCTCGTAGTAAGAACGATCCCAAGTTGCTCCGATAAAGACCGGCCGGATGCCCTCGGCCAGCAGAAGCCAGCACAGCGAGGCCCAATCCCCTGGAGTCCACAAGGGACCGCGATTGTGGCCCGCCGTGGTGTTGCTCGACTCGCTGGCGGCAAAGAGCAGGAGGAACGGGCCGCCCACCTCGCGTTGGAACTCTTCCGCCGCAGCGAGATTCTCCGGTCGAAAGCGAAAGCGGTTGGCAAAATCCCAGTCGGGCTCCAGGTCCGGCAACCAGTCGGCCAGCTTACCCCCACGTTCGAGGTGGCCATTGGCCTGCAACATCCAGTCGAATTCACCGTGCCAGCGCGGCTGCGACGGGGCATAGTTGTACGTGCCATCGGGCAAGACCGAGGGATTGGCCTCCGTGATCCGCCAAGAAAAGTAATCCGAGCGCTTCACAAAGTCGAAGTGCTCCAAGAACTCCTTGGTTCGTGGCAACGGCGAGCTTTCGGCATCGATGATTGCAAAATCAGCGCCTTCGCGCTTCAGCAGAGAAGCCAGCTTGACCAGCGGCCAGCAGGCATCGCCTATGCCCGACGGCACGGCCACCCGGAGTAGCTTGCGCTGCTTACGTAACAGCACCGCCTTCCAGGCTCGACTGTTCCAGTCCACGTCCTCGCGGGTCCAGCCGGGCTGAGCCGCCAGGACCTCGTCCACGGCTTTTTGCACACCGCCGCCCGGATAGTAGTCGTCACAGATCACCAAGGGAGCGGCCTGCATCGCCTTCTGCAAATCCTCTCTCACCGTTTCGAAGGCGTGATCGCCATCGACCACGATCAGGTCGGCAGCCGGGAACTGCGGTAACGACCGCGAATCGGCGAGTTGCAACGTAAAGTTCTTGCCTGGGAGGTTTGCCTGGGCATGGCGATAATGGCCAGCGGAGGCAGGATCGCTGTCGGACTCGATGCCGATGACCTGCTCCACGCCGCCGGCCAGCAAGGCCGCCGTGCCGTAGCCAGCCCGCACGCCAATTTCCACAGCCTTTTTGACACCAGCCGACTTGGCCAGGTCATGAAGACGGTCGTAATAACCACCCACCATCTCCAGCAACGCACGATCTTCGTTCAGGCAGATCTTCTTGACGGCAGTTCGGCCTGGACCTGCCGGCAGGGGTGGCCAAACCTTGTTGGCCAGGTGGAACAAGCCCCTGCCGGCACAGGCGAACATGTGGCCATAGTCAAAATGTCGTAACCGGGACTGGACCATTTGCTGCCAGCGCACTTCGTCGTGGTATTCGCCCACCACAAAGCGCACCCGCGACAGGTCGGTCTGATCGAGGATGTCGAGTTCGGAGCCCTCGCAATCGAGCTTGAGCAACTCGATGCAATCGACGCCCATCAAATCCATGATTTCTTCCAGGGTGATCGTGGCCACGGGACGGCTATCGCGCCAGTATCGGTAACCGGGCTGACCTACCGCCCTGTCAAGGTTGTTGCGGGGCACGACCATGCTGCCCCCGGTCGATTCGCAGTTGGGCCGTACCGCGTTCAGCAGAGCCAGCGGTCCCGGCTGGTAAGTGCATGCCGCCTGGATCACCCTGGCAAAGTGCCCCACGTTCTTTTGCAGGGCCGGGATGTTCTCGGGACAGGCCTCGACACAGACGATCTTGGCTCCGGGGTTCTTGTCGTGCCACAGCCGGGCGAACACGCCGATGTGCGCTCCGATATCAACGACGACGTTGAAGGCGTTGGCATCCAACAGGGCCGTGCGGTAGGCATCGTCGCGAAAAATGTCGCGAACGATGACCAGGTCCTGCTCGACGTTGGCGGCGCGGACCCAGAAGCCCTCGCGCAGAATCAGCTCACTCATGGCCTGCCTCCTTGACTGCTTCCCACAGTCCGCCGCGATGATAAAGGAGCGCTGTGCCCAAGATTTGGGCAGCACCTTCGGCAGCGTGCACCTCGCGAAAAATCAGCGACCCGCCCTCCGCAAGCCGTTCCCAGACCGCCGCCACTTGGTCCGCGGCAGGATCGATTACCACGTCAGGAGCCTGTAGATCCGCAGGCAACAGCTCGGGCAAATCGGTGCCTTGGCCAGTTCGCCAGCGTCTCCTCGCCGCCAGCCGGGCCAGGGGCGACCGGACCGTTCCCCGTGGGCCATGGCGCGTCACCCCATGGGGCGACACCAAGGCCGTGGCCGGTGCCCCTGGCCCCGTGGCTGGCGGTTTTGGGAGAGGACAGAACTGGGGATTACGCAGATGAAAATTGCCGAACTCGCCATGCCGGCTCATGGGGCCATAGTCCCAGCCGGCAAAATGCTGCTTGCGGAACGCCTCCCAGCGTGCATGCCCGTGATACTCGCCGACGATAAAGCGGATCGCTTGCAACGGAGCATCTTCGAGGATCGAGTATTCGGAACCCTCGCAATCCAATTTCAAGAGATCGATGCGGTCGAGACCGAAGCGATCCATCACCTGTCGCAAGGTTACGCGCTCGCAGGCAAGTGATTCCCGCCGATACTGAGGATCGAGGGCTTCGGGACCGACTGCCCCGGACGGGACCACTCTTGACCCGCCGGTTGAGCGGGACTGGCCCGGGGCGGTGAATGCGTTGAGCAGTTCGAGCGGGCCGGATTTTTCGCCGACACACGCCGCGTGGAGCACGGTGGCAACATCACCGATGTTGCGGCGGAGTGGTTCGAGGTTTTCCGGGGCACACTCGAGGGCAAGGATCTTTGCTCCGGGCACGCGCTGGGACCACAAGCGCGTGAACGTACCGATATGCGCTCCCACGTCGACGGCAACCCGAAAAGTCTCCGGTTGTTGCAAGAGCGCGATCTTGTAACAATCGCGAACGAACACATCCTCGATAACCGTCCAATCCTGCTCGACGCGATCGGCGTGGCACCAGAAGCCGGCAAACTTGACCAGGCCGTCCGCCGTTTGCAGCGGCGTACCCAGTTGCTGCCGCAGCTGGCTGCAAAGTACTTCGGTGAGCCGATCCTTGGCGTAGGTGCAAAAGCGATAGTGCTTGCTGAAGAACTCTGCGACCTGGCGCTGCTGGGCCGGTGGCAAGGCACGATGTTCCTCCGGCACCAAATGCGTCGTGTTGGCGCACAGGTCATGAAACTGAATCGGATGGTGACCGGTCCAGACGATGACGCTCGGGGTGTCGGTGGCGCCCGCGCACTTGCCTGGCCCGGAGTCGATGCCGACGAAAGCGGTGCATTGTGCAATCAGGGCGGTGATTCGGGCCGCGTCGCCGCTGCCAAAGCCGCCCCAAATGTCGTTGGGACCGACACCCGGACAGAAAATATGCTTCTGGTCGGACAACGGACTACGGCGGTCCCAGTCGAGGATCACCGGCAGGTGCCCCGCTTCGCGGACGTTTTCACAGAGCGCTGCCACCGTGTGCCGACAAAGGTTCTTCTTGGGAGTCGAGGTATTGCCCTCGTAGTGAATGACCACCGCGTTGAATCGGCCGGCGGCATTCTTGCGGCCGCCGATGCTTTCCAAATAGCGCGCGGTGACGGCATAGTCCTCGGCTTGGCACTCCACGACGTAGCCGCACAGAGCCAATTCCGGAACGATGCCGAAGACCTCGCGCAGGCAGTTGCAAGCTTTGGTGCAAGGCGAATCGCTGAAGGCGCTGTAGCACTCGTACCAACCCAGGTCGAAATGCTTGTCGTAAGCTTGTTCGTTGGGCCGGGCTTCGCGATCGTGATAGACGGCGTGACACAGTCCACGCACCGCCGAGTGTTTACCGCGTTGGCAGTGCACATCGATCTGCCAGTCCGGGCGATGCTTGCGCAGGTGACGAAGGACGATGCCGAGCTGCACTGCATCGCCAAGGCCGTGCGGAAAGCGAATCAAGACTTTCGTCACCGGAGCGGGCGGCGCGACCGTGAGGGCCGGCACGGGCGGGCCGGCGTCGACCGTCGACTTGCCATTGGCGCCCGCCGCGTGCCGGTGGCCCTCCAGGTGAAGCTCGATTTTGCGGATCACATCGTCGGGAGTAATCATCGCCATGCACCGTGCAATGCGCAGGTCCGGGGAGACCTGCACCGGTTGTTCACAGAGGTTCGTGCGATCCTTGTCGTCGCCATCACCCACGCGTTGACACCGCGACTTCCAGCAGCCCCCGGCAGCACAACATGACAACGCCCCCACCGTGCTCAGCAATTGATGGCCGGGGTAGGCTTCCCAATGAGCCGGCTCTCTACCACCGGCCACGACCACGCACGGTCGGAACTTTCGCTGGTCCAGTCGCGTTGGTACCGCCGCCGCTAAATGCATGGCGAAGGTGACCGGACAGAGCACGCCGTCGGCGTGGTACATGAGACGGACGAACTCCCGGGTGGTGGTACGGCCCACCATGTCGACAACGTTGCGCAGCGGCGGATGCCAATGCCCCTTTTCACCGCACTGCACGAACTCGATTCGACCTTGGAAGGAGTCCACGACTTGCTGATACGCGGCCGGGTCCCACCACTTGGCGGTGAAGTCGTACTTGCCGCCGGCGACAACAATCCAATAGCGCCGGGGCACGCCCTGTTGTTGTCCTGGGGGAGGCTCTTGTTTTTCGGCGGCGGTTAGATGCAAATCGCCGCTGAATCGTGTCAGCGGAATTCGCAGACCCAGGCGCTCCTCCAAGAATTGCGGGTAACCATGAAGGAAGTGATAAGGCCGCTCATTGCTTTGGTGGATGAGCGGATAATGCATATCGATCGCTTCAATGCCGAGGTCCGCTTCGCTCAGGGGTGTTAGGTTCGGATTGTTTTCCCAGAGTGCCGGCGCCGAGGTACGCACATCGGTTTGGAATTGTCCTGGCGCTGCCCGATGCAGATCGCGGACGGCTGCGGTCAGCATCAGGACATCGCCTGGACTTTGGAACGTACGTAGTATGAGCCGGCGCACGGTTGGTGCTCACTTGTGGGTTCGTTTTGTTTGCTGATTGCCGGCAAATTCGCCGGCCTATCTCTTACATGGTCAGCACCTCCAAAACCGCAACCCCCAATTTTGGATTTTTTCCAAGATTTTCCAAAAAAGGCACTTCGCCCAGGGGGCCGTACGGGCCGCACGGGGCACGGGCCACACACCCATGCGGGGCGGGTGACACCACGTCGTGCTGGCGGTAGGACGTGACGGCCGCGTGGAGGCCGCTGCGAAATGCTGGTTGATGAGTCAGCACGAAATGTGATCAGTCGGTCAGCTGCATCAAACCGGTCAAAGAGTTTAAAGAACTTCACAGTGATTGCGGAGTCAAATCGTTGCTAATTCATGTCCACCAGTGACAGTTGCGTTCACGGTTCGTTTGCTCAACGGACATTTGGAAAAATCTGCTCGGCTAACATTGACAGAGGCAGAGCATGGCGCAAGAATGGATAGTGTACAAACGAACATTTAGCGCCGCTGCCACTTTGGGGTTGCCATGCCCGACCTCCCTGACCACCCCGCGCTGGCTGCTGATGTCCGCAGGATTGTGCGACTTGTGGCGCTGCTCGTCGAACACACGCTACCACCCGACTGGAAGAATCACGGCGGCCAGACGCTGGTGACCTTGGAGCAGATCGGTGCGGTGCTTCAGCGTTCTCAGCGTGTCTTGCAAAAGTATCGACACGCGTTTCCCAGCCCTCAGGTGCTTGGCACGCGCGGACGACCTGATCGTTGGGACTGGGCGGAAATCCGCCCCTGGCTGCAATCGACCTTCGGCCTTTGTCTGCCGCGATCCTTCCCCGGTTCCGAGTCCGAACACGACTACTAACGAGGACCATGCCATGAGCCCATCCAACGTCCGCGTTCGTCGCCGCCCACGTGGTTACCGCGTCTACGTATGCGTATTCTTGAGCGCCAACAACGGCACGTTGTATCTCTCGCGCCGGTTGCGGTTGCCCTTCGTGCCTTACCACGGCTTGGAGTTGTTCGGCCTGAGCGCTCAGCCGGAGTGCGGCGAGTTGGTCCTCGATGTGGCCTGGGACATACGGCAGCGCTGTTTCCACATCGAGTTGCTCGACTGCAATTGTCCGGACCAGACCATGGCGGAGCTCATCGAACATTTCGGTCCGGGCTGGCGACTCCACGAACCCGGCACCGAGCCGGTGACGGATGCTTGACGCGCGTTTGTTTACCGTTCCCCGCTGACAACTTGAGGACTTGTCGCCACGTCGTTCGGCGTGCGCGCCAAGGTTGCATCGCGGCGCGCCCACGCCTCGCGACGCGGACGAGTTTTGCCCCACGCGGAAGGAACGTAAAGGAGAATCCCGTGGCCGCCCTCCGAATCTATCCGTTGGATCCAGAGGCGCAGCAGCGCGCCGAGGCACACCTGCCCCTCGCCGACACGCTGGCACGCCAGCAATACCGTCGTTGCCGACGCCAGGTGCCGTTGGACGAGTTGTCCAGTGAGGCTCTGGTTGCCCTGACCGATGCCGCCGGCCGATTCGATGTCCAGCGGGGAATTCCATTCGGTGCCTACGTCACTGTGGTGATCCGTCGGCGCTTGACGCGCACCGTGGCCTTGTGGCGTCGCCAGCGCCTGGCATTCATCTGTTTCACCGACCTGGCACCGGCAAGCCGGGCCGGGCAGGCACCCGATGAAGCGATCTGCCGCTCTGACGAATGCGACGAAACAATTGCGGTTGGCGAGCTGATCGACAAGGTTCGACAGGCGTTGCCCGCACGCTGGTTTGTCGTGTTGCAAATGTACTACTTGAACGAGCACTCGTTGGAGGCGGTTGGCCAGCAAATCGGCCTGTCACGCGAGCGCGTCCGCAAACTGGTCGCCAAATCGTTACAGCAGGCCCGCCGGCTGTTGCGCGCCGGCTAACCAATCGGTGACTCAATGGGTCGAGGCAAGCGATGGACGCAATCTTGAGCGGCTTGGTGAACCTCGGTCTGGGCGGCCTGATGGCAGCCGCCCTCGTGTGGTTCTTGCATCACTTGGTGACGCGGACGTTGCCCGACCTGACCGAGGCGTTTCGGGCGGAGTTAAACGCAGGACGCGACCAGCGCTCGAAGGAACACCAGGCCCTGCTTGCCACCTTCGACAAATGCATGTTGCTGATCGGCAAGCTCGGCGCCCATCAACAGCGCGAACACACCGCCATCCTGAAACGGCTCGACAACGGCTTCAAGGAATTGCTCGAGCAAAGCAACGCAAACCGGCTGGCCGTCGAACGGCTACACGAACTTCGTAAGCGGCACGGCGAACCGGCTGACGGTCTGTCACTTCCCTCCGCGGACAACACCGCATCCTCGGTCCCGTGAACATGGCTGAGGTGCCAAGCGCGTCGTTGCAATACCACGGGTTTGAGCGGTAGCCCTGAGTCGAACCTTGTGGCACTGGCTGGTCGCGGATGTCTCGGCTCAGCAAACTACGATGTCCTGGCCAGAGGAGACGCCCCATGACGACAGCATCGAGCGGATTTGATGACCCCACCGCCGTACGTCTCGCCACCGCTTGCAGCCTCGCTTATGACCTGGCCCTGGACCCTCGCGTTGCTGCGCTCGATGGCTACCAGCTCCTGGCGCCGCCTTTTCAAGCACGTGCTTCAGGCTCGACGGAAGTAGTCGGTTTTGCCGCGGTGTCAACGCGCGACACGGTCCTGGCTTTTCGCGGCGTCAACTCCTGGACAATGCTGCTGGCACTAGCCCTGGTCGATCAAGTGAATTTCCCTTACCTGGACCATGCCGGACTCGTGCACGCTGGAATTACTGCGATTTACCAGTCCTGCCGCGACGCGATTCTTGCTGCCATCGAAGTCGCGCCAACCGATCAGCCCTTGTTCCTGACGGGCCATAGCCTCGGTGGCGCCATTGCTACGCTAGCCGCACTCGACGTGGCAGCCAAGGCAAGGTTAGCTACACCGATCGCCTACACGTTTGGCAGTCCGCGCGTAGGGGATCCGACCTTTGCCCATGTCTTCGCGAAACAAGTGCCCAACAGTTGGCGAGTCTTCAACACCTTCGACGTCGTGCCGTTCATGCCTCCTGAGGAGATCTCCGCGAATCAACGACACAAGGACATTCGCTATCGACACGTCGCGACGCCGTACCGGCTGGCCTTTTCCAAAGGCAGTGTCCTCGCCAACCACGCATTGGCTAACTACCGGCTGGCGCTGCAAGAGTTACCAATGGCTCGATAGCCCGTGCTGCCATCCTGATTTCAATCGTGATTGTTGCGAGTCGCGGCGAGCTTCCTTGCCTGGCTGCGGACCTTCGCGGTGCGCAGGCTCCGCCCATCCAATGTCGCGCGCAGTTCGCTGGTCGAGCTGCAAGCCGCTGCCGCGCGACTGACGGTGAGAGTAGGACTGATGAAAGTGTGCCAGCCCCGATGGATGGTCCGCGCTCGGGTCGCCCCGAATACCCAACAGGCTGATAGGAAACCGCCTACCACTGACGTCGGCGGACGAGCATTACGCGCTTGCATGCCTTCTGGGCACCTGTGCTTGCAGCCGGCCAGCACGAGCAAAAGCGCTTTTGCTTGATAGTGAGAATGCTGCCAGTGCTGGCGTTTTGGCGATGCGTCCCAGTTCGCCTACACCGTGGTTGATTCCGGGCTTACGATGAGGGGGGTTGCTTCACGCATTCCGCCCGCCCTGACGCACGTCGATTTCCCTTTAGGGGACGAGGGGAGGCGAAGCCGATGCGCTACCAATCGATCGAGAACCATGGCATCATCGGAAATATGCGCAGCGCCGCTTTGGTCGCCCTGGACGGGACGATCGATTGGCTCTGCCTACCGCGATTCGACTCGCCCAGCGTGTTCGGAGCAATTCTCGATGCCGAAAAGGGCGGGCGCTTCCGGATCGCCCCGGCCACGGCTGGCGAGCTACGCCACAAGCAATACTACTGGCCCGATACTAACGTCCTGATAACTCGGTTCTTGCACCCTGACGGTGTTGCCGAGATTGACGACTACATGCCGGTCGAGTTCGGCGCCGAACCGGACGCGCAACTCGTCCGTCGGGTGCGCGTGGTCCGCGGCCGGCTGCCGCTGGAGGTGGAGTGCCGCCCGGCGTTCGACTACGGCCGGGCGAAGCACATTGCCAAGGTGCGCGGACATGGTGCCCGCTTCGACGGGCCGGGGCTGTCCCTGGGGCTGGCCGCGTCGATCCCCCTCCGATCCGGCGGCGGCGCCGCCGTGGCCTCGTTCACTCTTGGCGAGGGCGAGAGCGCGACGTTCGTGCTGCGCGCCATCGCGGCCGACGCCCACCCGGGCCGATGCCCTGGCACCGAGGAGGCCGAAGGCTGGTTCCGCGACACCGTCGCCTACTGGCAGCGCTGGGCGGCCCAATGCACCTATCGGGGACGGTGGCGTGAAGTCGTGCTGCGGTCAGCCCTGGCGCTGAAGCTGCTCACTTACCAGCCGACAGGGGCCATGGTCGCGGCCCCAACTACCAGCCTCCCTGAGGGGATCGGCGGGGTACGCAACTGGGACTACCGCTATACGTGGATTCGCGACGCCGCCTTCACGGTTTACGCCTTTCTGCGGATCGGCTTCACCGACGAGGCGGCCCGATTCATGGACTGGCTCACCGCCCGCTTCAAGGAGCGCGACTCGCATTGCGCGGGGCCGCTCCAGCTCATGTATGCTGTGGACGGCCGCTCGGACTTGACCGAGGAGGAATTGCCGCACCTCGACGGCTACGCCGGATCGAGACCAGTGCGGGTCGGCAATGCCGCCCATGGGCAGCTGCAACTGGACATCTATGGCGAGCTAATGGACGCGGTTTATTTGCACAACAAGTATGCCGCACCTGTAGGCTTCGACTCCTGGGTGCACCTCCGCGCCCTGGTTGATTGGGTAGCCGGTCACTGGGACCAAGAGGACGAGGGCGTCTGGGAAGTGCGTGGCGGGCGGCGGCATTTCGTTTACTCAAAGTTCATGTGCTGGGTAGCGCTGGACCGCGGCCTGCGGTTGGCGGACAAACGCTCCTTTCCGGCCGATCGAGCCACCTGGCTGAAGGCTCGCGACGAGGTCTACGAAGAGGTTATGGCGAAAGGATGGAACAAGTCGCGGCGATCGTTTGTGCAGTCCTACGGTTCGGACGCCTTGGATGCTTCCGCCCTGCTGATGCCGCTGACCTTTTTCATGGCCCCCAACGACCCGCGTATGCTGGCGACGGTGGACGCGATTCGGTCGCCGCGCAACAAGGGCGGCCTGGCCGCCGACGGCTTGGTTTATCGCTATGACCCCAAGGCCGCCCCGGACGGGCTACCGGGAGTCGAGGGAACATTCAACATGTGCAGCTTCTGGCTGGTTGAGGCCTTGACCCGGTCCGGGCGGACCGACCGGCCCCGCCTGGCCGAGGCCCGTCTGCTGTTCGAGCAGATGTTGGGCTACGGCAATCACCTTGGGCTATACGCCGAACAAACCGGGCCGAGCGGCGAGGCCCTGGGCAACTTCCCGCAGGCCTTCACTCACCTGGCGCTGATCAGCGCCGCCTTCAACCTCGACCGCGCCCTCGCTGGGCGGGCCGACTGATGCACCCGCACATTGACGATCAAGAGCAAGCAACGGTCTTTTGCCCACATTTCGATGCGTCGGTCGAGGGGACGTCGAGGGGACCGAATCGCGCAACTCTCTGCAATCCACCAGCAGCGAAGTTGCGGCTACCAATGCGCCACTTCGTTACGCGCATCAACGGCTGCGTTTCGGCGGCCGCTCACGAACGGACCTGGCGCACACGTTCCGACAGTTTTCCTGTTTCAAAAAACGTCCTTCGTGGCGTGGCGGATTCTTCGGCATGAATGAAGGGCATTCTCATAATGGCCTAAAAATCGGTTACAATGGCGTCGAATAGCCCGGGGTCAACGCGGAGCAGGCTGAGTCACGATTGCTGCCACGACCACCTCTTTGAGGAACGCCGGGACTGTACGAAAGGAACTGCAAAGAAGGAGGCCGCCATGGGGATACTAGCTCAGGCAAGAGCACGCCTCGCTCTTTATCGTGCGTCTGCCCTCTTCTCATGTGTGGCGTTCCTGGTTTTTCCAATCGGGGGGCAGGGTCCTGGCCAGGTTGGCAAAAGTGAGGGAATAGTTCGAGCGCAACAACTCATGAGTGAGCAGCGCTGGGCGGGCGCGCGCGTCGCCTTTGATGCCGCCGTTGAAGCCTTTGCCGACTGCTACGACCCCAACGCGAGTAAGGCCATGGAGGGCACTCTGACCTGCTGCCTGAATCTGGATGATTGGGACGGCGCCCGCCTTCGCATCCGGAAATTCTGCGACCGCGACAAGGCAAAGTCCACGGACCACGATATCTGGAGGCGCTGGAATCGACATAGCGACGAGACCAGGGCGGCGCGACGCTCGGTGGAACACTTCGAGTTTGTGCGCAGCTTGATTCTCCGATTGTCCGACTATCTTGCCGCCCATCCAGACCGCGATATCAAACAGCGCCGCGAAGAACTGACCAGCGATCGGATCGATCTGAACTTTATGCTGGTGAAAATCATCGCAGGCTCCACCTTCGATCTCGATTCGCAGGGGAGCCGAGACATGGACTGGTGGTGGGAGGATAAGGACGAGTCGCCTGGCACGGGCGAAGCGGACGACTACTGGTGGGGGTACGGTAACCAAGGTATCCCACTTGGCCCGGACGGACGGCCACGTTTTGTCCCAGTGCCAGGGCAATTCCAAGCGCAACTCAAGCCCGCGGCCAAGGTGCTTTATTTGTTAAAGGAAATCGAGGCGCTCGATACGACGCCCGCCCGCGAGCACGCCGCGCAGGCCTTGTTGAAACATGCAGTGCTCGCCAGCAAGATCTACGGCCCCTGGACCGATCCGGGTTGGAGCAGCGCCGAGTTTTATTACGCGTATGACAGTCGGCCATCGTTTGTCAAAAACTATGGCCGGGGCGTCGCCAAGGCGTTTTGGAATCTCGGCGACAACGAAGCCCGTACGCTGGCCGCTGGCAAGGTCCAGACGATTGACCTTCCGGAAAGTGAGAGCCCGCTAGCGATGCTTAGGCTTGTCGAAACCAAGTTTCCCCGCAGTGCCGCGGTGCCGGAAGCCATCTATTTGCGCGGCGTTTACTACCAGATGCGTCAGCAGTTTGGCCGCGCTCTCGACGAGTACGGAGCCTTGCAAAAGGCCTATCCCAAGCATCCTCGCGCGGCGTTAGCCGGAAAGAAAGTCGCTGCCATTCTGCACCCTGACGTTTTGCTGGGGCGGACGGGCTTCTACGCGGCGGGGACGCGGCCCAAGCTCTGGTTTGCCCACCGCAAAACCGAGCGTGTGGAGTTCACGGCCCGGTCATTCGATTTGCCGCGCTATCTGGACAAGGAAGTGACCCCGTCCGAGCGACATTATCTGAGCTACTTCGGGCAAAATTTTCTGCCGTCCGGAGGTTGGGGTCGCGAAGACGATATGCCAAAGAAACTCGCCGCGTATTTGGGAAAAGACATCATTAGCTGGTCGGCAAAAGTGGCGAAGGCCGAGCGTATAACCACGGAAGCGACCGAGGCCCCGCTGACGAGCGTCGGTGCCTTTATCGTGGAAGCCCGGGTTCCGGGTCGCGAGCAGCCGAGCCGGGCGCTGGTGATCGTTACCGATCTTGTGCTCGTGCACAAGTCGGCGCCGAAGAATTCAATCGTCTACGCGGCGGACGCTCAATCCGGTCGGCCGGTCACAGGCCAGCGTGTGCGTTTCTATGCGGATCAAGGTCGCAATTGGCTTGAAACAACAGAGACGACCAATGCCGACGGCGTGATCGAGGCGTCGATCAAAAGCGATCTCTATGGCGTGACGGCCCTGGCCGTGTCGGCGAAAGGCGGGCTGGCCGTTGCCCAGTTCGATACACGGCACTCGGGCGACGAGGAGAAACCTATCGAAGTTGGCAACGCCGTTACCGACCGGCCCGTCTACCGGCCCGGAGACACCGTTCACTTCCGGTTATGGGTTCGCGCGTTGGCCAACCGCGCCTTTCAGCAACCGAAAAAAGATCAGCCGGTGAGCGTTCAGGTCAGCGATCCAACGGGAAATGTTATTCATACGCTGGCCCTACGCACGGATTCTTCAGGGGGTGTTGCCGGCGACTATGTTTTAAATCCCGAGGCCGCCCTCGGAGCCTATGCCATCGGCATCACGCCCAAGGAGGCCCACTATGCGGAGTCATTGGCGAGCTTCCGCGTCGAGATGTACAAGAAGCCGGACTTCGAGGTAAAGGTGGAACCGGGGGACAAGGTCGTGCGGCCCGGCGCCAGCGTCCGCGTGCGCGTCAGCGCGCGTTATTACTTCGGCGGTGCCGTGAGGGGCGGCCACGTCCGGTATCAGGTTTTCAACGAAAACGAAGCGTTAGCCATGCCGCGCCCGCAAGCATTCGACTGGCTCTACGGCCCCGGGTACGGTCCGCGCGGCACCAATTACCCCTGGCTTGAAGAAGCGGGTGCCGCGGATAAAAACCTGGACGAGGTGGACGATTACGGCTGGTATTTCGGACGCGAGCGGCGCGAGTCCATCTTTCGCGGCGAGACGCTTTTGCGCGACGATGGCACCGTCGATATCGACCTTCCCACCGAGGGTGTTCACGACCGGCGCCTTACCATCGAAGCCGAGGTGCGCGACTCCAGCCGGCGCACAATTCGCGGCAAAGGCACCATTGTGGTGGCTCGCCACGATCGCGTGGCAACGCTAAGCCTCGACCGCGGTTGGTATCGACCGAGCGACCGACCTCGGGTCGAAATCGGCCTGGATTCGACCAGCGGCGCCGGCATGGCCGGTAGCGGGACCGTACGGCTATCGCGAATTCACTATGAGGGACCCAACCATAAACGGATGCGTCAGGAGACGGTGCACGAGGTAAAAGTCGCAACCGGCCTTGACGGAAGGTTTGCGCTGGAGCTGGCCCCGCTCGCGGAAGGGCAATACCGGGCGGAGTTCGTAAGTCAGGATTCGAAAAGTGAAGCGGTTTCGGCGCATAGCGTCTTTTGGGTCCATGGTCCGCGTTTGAGAGCGGCAGAATTCCGTCATCCGGACATCGAGGTCATTCCGGATCGTGGCACTTACAAAGTCGGCGACACCGCACATTTATTGATTCATGTCGCTCAGCCGAATGCACGCATCTTCTGGAGCGATGATGCTCGCGATGGCAAGTTGCTTAGCCACCGTTTCCTGGATGTCGCCGACCATGTCGCGGTGATTCCTGTCCGCATCGAGCAACGTCACGTGCCGAATTTCTTCGTCGAGGCCACGGTCGTCAGCGCAGGGCAGATCCATGTGGAAGCTTGTGAAGTGCTCGTGCCCCCCGTGAACGACTTGCTCGAAGTGCGAGTCAAGAGCATGAAGCCGGTTTACCGTCCCGGCGAGGACGGCCTAATCCAGGTGGCCGTAACCGATGCGGCCGGCAAGCCAGTGTCCGGCCCGGTGACGTTGACTGCTTATGACAAGGCGGTCACGTATATCCAGGATGAGACCGGCATTGGTCCGAAATCGCTTCTTGCGAAGCGACTCGCCAGGCATGAGCCGAGGTACTTCGGCATGGCGACGGGATGGAAACTTCAAGCCCAGGGCACTTTCGTTTGCCCGGAATTCGAGATTTACGATAACGGACATTACATAATTGGTGCCATGGGGGGAGCGCCGCCAAATGGTGGCGATCCGGCGGACGCAACGGCGAAAGCTCGTGGGCGCGTAAGTCGCGATCCAGGAGTTAGTCGTAATTCAGCGATCAACGCGGACCCCGTCATTCGCCGTAACTTTGCCGACACTGCTGTCTGGCGTGCTGCCCTCGAACTGGGTCCGGACGGCACCGCGAGGACGCAGGTGTCCTGGCCTGAATCGCTGACCACCTGGCGATTGCGCGCCTATGCGTTGACCGGGGCCACCCAGACCGGCGATGCCACTTCAGAGGTCACGACCACAAAAAATATCCTGGTCCGGCTGCAAACGCCTCGTTTTCTGGTCGAAGGCGATGAAGTTGTCCTTTCCGCCAACATCCACAGTGCTTTTCCGACGGACCAGAACGTCCGCGTGGAGCTGATCGTGCCGGCCGCCCTGATCGGCAGCGCGAAATCGGCAGTGGCGGATTCGGCGGGAAATCTCCATCTGACAGCCGAGCGTCTGGTCAAGGCCGGCGGCAGCGAGCGCGTCGATTGGCCGGTGCGCGCGCTCCAACCAGGCAATGCCGCGATAACGGTGAAAGCCCGGGGCAAGGACAATAGCGACGCCATGCAAGTGACGTTGCCGATACTGGCGCATGGAATTCTTCGCGAGCAGGCGTGGGCAGGCGCGTTTCGTGCCGATGAAAACCGCTCGGTGATGTCCTTCACGGTCCCGGAAAAACCTGACCCGGACCAGACCGCCTTCGAACTGAATATGTCCCCAGGCCCGATCGGCGCCATGCTCGACGCCTTGCCCACGCTCATGGGCTATCCGTACGGTTGCACCGAGCAAACCATGAGCCGGTTTTACCCGACCATCGTGACCGCGAATACGCTTAAGAAGCTGGGCGTCAACCTGGAAGCGCTTGCCGCGCAGGCGCCCAACGCACCGAAATTAGCGGACCGTTTTCGGCTCCAGAGCCCTGTGTTCGATTCGGCGGAGATGGATCGCATGGCCGACGCCGGTTTGAACCGCCTCTATAACTTTCAGCACCGAGACAGCGGTTGGGGCTGGTGGCCGGATGACGCCTCGTCTCCGTACATGACGGCGTACGTGCTCACCGGCCTGCAAATCACCGGGGCGGCGGGAAAGGCCGTGCGGCCCCAAGTCATGCATTACGCCTATCAATACCTTTTCCAAACCCTTGAACCAAATCACCAACGTCCTGAGAACTCGCCGAGCTTAAGCGGGCCCGAGACCGACGCCTACATCGCCCACGTTCTATCTTGGGCCGTTGCCCATAAGGATAAGCCGGGCGGCATTCTGGAAGGCCACGACATCGGCGCGGGCAAAATGCGTCTGGAGGAGCTGCGCCTACGCCTCTATCGGGAACGGAATCGGCTGAATGCTTATGGACAGGCATTGCTAGCGTTGGCATTGCAGCAGGGGGATGACAAGACGCGCGCCAAAGAAGTTCTCCGCGACTTGGTCAAACAGACGCAGCGAAATTCCAACGAAGGCACCGCCCATATTCCGACCGCGGCGGCTGGTTGGTGGCTATGGCACAACAGCGACATCGAGACCAATGCCTGGACGTTGCGTGCCGTTTTGGCGATTGATCCCGGCAATGAACTGGCGGCGGGCCTGGCACGCTGGCTCGCCCAAAACCGCAAAAATGGCACGCATTGGCGAAGCACGCGTGACAGCGCGCTCGCTGTCGCTGCCCTGGCCGAATACGTGCTGACGCAGAATGCCGGAGGCGCCGATTGTCGCGTCGTCGTCAAGTTGGACGGCCAACCGGTTCGCGAGGTCACGATCGGCCCCAAGGATCCGCTGGCCCCCGACCGCCGTCTGGTTCTGGATGCGGCCAAGCTGACGCCCGGAAACCATACTCTCAACCTGGAAAGAACTGGCCGCGGCGACTTGCAATTTTCTGCCCGCTTTCGCACATTCGCCAAGCAGGCCACGATCCAGCCCGTTGGCAAAGGCCTGTCGCTGAAACGCGAATACTTCTCGCTCGGAACGAATGGGACGAAACGCGCGCTGCTCGCCGCCAATGCCGCCATCGCAGTCGGCGACATCATCGAAGTCGTCCTCGCCATTGACGCCGCCGACGATTACGATTACCTCGCTTTCTCGGACCCTAAGCCGGCCGGCTGCGAGCCGGTGCATCTGCAAAGTGGCGCCCAGGAGGGATCGTGGGCCAACGTTGAGCTGCGCGATCAGCGAGTCATCTTCTTTCTGTCCTACTTGAGTCGTGGACAACGAATGCTGCGCTACCGTCTGCGGGCGGAGACGCCGGGTGCCTTCCGCGTGCTGCCGACGACCGGATTCGCCATGTATGCGCCGGAGATTCAAGGGATGAGCACGGGGCGACGGCTGGTGATCACGGACAAATAGGCATAGAGAACGGAAAGCGTCTGCGACGAATGGTGCCCTCTACGACCATCTCCAGACGCCAGCGTACTGTCCAGTAAGAAGCAGTTCCAGCCTCGGGCATTGCGTCGTTCGTCGCCTCAATCGATGAATCCAAACGCGGCCCAATTCATGCATGATTGGGGTTTCGCGTAAGTCCACCAAGGAAGATTTTGCCCGCGTCGGTCCGCCACCCCGCCGTAGCCAGCCGGGGAACCAACTCCGGTCGAGGGGACGAATGGCTAGCTTAAACCGGATTCTGAGGAAATAGGCAAAGCGGCCAGGTGCCTATCCTGCCCATTTTCACGTTTTTCGGCTTAAGCTAGCGCCATTCGTCGAGGGGACCGGAGCAAGCACCGCTTAGTTGCCCGAGAAGGCGAATGTGCCCAGCTGTTTGGGCAATGCGTTTATAGCTTTGCGCTAACATCAACAATTGCGGTTTGCCACTCAGTCTCGAAATGGCGCAAAGTCCCTAAACTGGTCACTCGGATCGGCGTCGTACTGAAAGCTGGTGTCTTTGGCTTCTATGGCTCGTTGCAGTGCTCGTAGGTTCTGAGCCCATAGTCCTTTGGCTTCTAAGACACTGGTTGCATCGGCCTGAGCTGCGGCAAACTGCCCCTTACCCAGTTTTGCGGCTGCGCGAAAGGCGTAAATGTTGTTATCAAAATGATTGTAGACCCCTCGCGGCTTGGCCCAGACAGCAGTGATCTCCAACAACAGATCGTGCTTCCGGTGCCGGCACGCGAAGGTCGCCGCATCAAACGCGAAAGCTTGCGGTACCCAACCCTCACCTCTGTCGATCGACTCCAGAGGGTACTTGACGGCCTGTCGGAGCGCGTCGAGTGCCTCTGCGTTGTGTCCGGCCTCCCTATAGAGCCGGCTAAGATAGCACCAATGGATAAACCCAGGATGCTCTTGGACCCAAGCCGCGAAGGCGGCTCTCCCTTGCGCGCGAGACGCTTGGGGACCCAACATGGCCAGGGCCAATCTTGGCTTCCACCAATCGGGTAGGGCTTGAGCCGCCGATTTATAAGCTGTGAGAGCTTCGTCGTAGCGATTGACAGCTCGAAGGTAACAGAATTTCTCATCCCACTTCCGCCAAGAACGCGGATCCGCGGCAATCTTCTGGTCCAGGTAATGTATCATCCGGGTCTGCGGATCGACAGGTAAAGTTCTGGCGGCGGTTGCGACTCCGGGCGCCACGATCAGACGCGCAAGATCGATGCCTTTAAAGGGAGTAAATAGCTTTCCTTCGTCGATGGTTGGGGGTGATGGCGCAGGATTGCCTGGATGCGCATGCCGAGCCAGGTCGCGCAGGGTGGTGAGTTCAGGCTGAAGGTAGGTATCATGCCGGGCCAGCAAAGCGTCGCATAAAGCGGCACAGGTCTCATACTGACCGGTTTTGAGCAGCTGCAGGACCACTACCGTGCCGCGAAAGCGAGTGTTGTAATGCAGCCACGCGGGTTCGTCCAAGGGGGTGATCTGGGCACGCTTGGCACTTCGCTCTAGGGCCTCATTGTGTCCAACCAGTCCGTATGCATGAGCGGCCAACAACCAAGCCGAACTACTGCCCATGCCTGCCGCCCAGGCATCTAGTCGCTTGGACGCGGCGGGATCAACTTTGTGGTCAATGACAAAGGCCAGCAAGTGGTCCGGCCAATTTTGAGCGCTGGCCGCAGCCGACTCGCGGATCGAAGTCCGGGCTTTGTCCAACTCATCAAACTTGAGCAGAAACGCCAGGCGCTCCACTCGGTATTCACCGAAATTGTTTGCCTTCGCAATCACGAAGCTGCCATCGAAGTGATCGTGTCGCCGCAAGGCGAGGTCAGCATGCAGACCAAGGGCTACGCCGGCGGCGACTGTCTCCCGCGAAGTGCGGAACGCGCGTCGGGAGGCCCTGAACCTCACTCAGGAGGACCTGGCCGATCGCGCCCGTTTGCACCGAACCTACATCAGCGACATCGAGCGGGGCATGCGCAACGTCAGCCTCATCAACATCGAGCAACTGGCGACCGCTCTCGCCGTGTCGATATCCGAATTCTTCCGCCACGTCGAGCGCGCTTGAGCCCACCCGTCAAAGAAGGCGCCCGTATCGGGGCCTGCCCTCGTGTTCGCAATCCGCAAAACCGCCTACGAATCGAGAATGCTACTTAAACGCATCATGCCTGCCGGCAGTATGGCCGTCAAGCATGAACTTGAAAGAAACCGCTTTTTTGCGCGACCTGGGTTATCGCATCCGCGAACGGCGTCAGGCTCTCGTCCTGACCCAGGCCGAGTTGGCCCGTCGCTGCGAACTGCACCGGACCTTCATCGGTTCGGTCGAACGCGGCGAGCGTAACCTGTCGATCTTGAACTTGCGATTGATCGCTCGGGTGCTTCGCGTGTCGATCGCCGATCTTCTGGCCGACGACTCACAGCGCTGACGATGCCGAGCTTTAGCGCCGAAAACTACCCACGGTCCCGAATGTCTTGGAAATGGTCTTCACCGTCATGTCGTCTACTGAAACACGCCTGCTGTCGCCAACACCTTCAATTCGGCCGCCGGGATCCATCGCCACAACCGGCAATGGTCCCCAGCAAGAGAACACCGAGCGACGTGTTACGGAATTCCCGACGAAGAAAAATCTGGCAGCCGACGTGGAACCAGAGCAGCGCAGGAAGAAGCGTAGGATAGGTGAACCGATTTCCCGCAAGGAGATCCCAAATGTTCCGACCGATGAGGAAATAGCAAAGGTTGCCTACCGTCACCTGAAAAAGAGAAACCGCTCGCATGGTCACGATGTTGAGGACGCGGTCAGGACGAGGACTGGACGCCGTTCGCAGATGCGACACGCGAAGCACGCGAGCGATCAATCGCAATTTCAAGTTTGAGGTTGAACGAACTTCGCGTCGGCCAGATCATAGGCAGCGGTAATGGCGTCGCGCACGTCCTCCTTGATAATGTAGAAGTCAAGTAATCGTTGATCCAGCGCGAACATGACGTCGTCGATATGCTTATCGAGCTCTGGCTTTGGCGTGTTCAATTGGTCGATGATCTGCTGCACATCCGCAGCTTTGAGTCCGGCCAAGAACGGATCGGAGGTATCGATGCGGGCGGTGCTGCAGGCACTTTCGAGAACAGGGATACCTATTTCGTCCTTCGCTTCGATCTGACGTAGGAACAACGCGAGGGCAAACCTGAGGATCTTGTTGGCACGGTCGCTGGTCACGTGTCACCTTCTTTGAAGTCGCCGTCGCCAAGGTCTTTGTAGCGCAAAGCTCAAGAATAAGTACGACGGGCATTGGGTCATTTGACCTGAACGCGCGCACTTCCGCAACCCTCCGGGTGCATTGCAGCGTATCGGAGATTCGGCCGAGTTCAATACCATCGCTGCGGCGGGCTTTCTTTCGACCAACGGTGAAATCAAACCGCGCCGTTGAGACTTGGGTTCTTCCGATTTGAAATTGGCATGTCTCGGCCGGGCGGTATGTTCTTTGAGATGAGTGGGCACAGGTTTGGGGCAGTCGCTTCGACCGCGAGGACGTTTACGGCGTTGCCGGCCAACGTCGGCTTGATGCGTACGAAGAGCGGCTCGTCGACAACACGAGGACAGCGCCCGACGAGCAGGCGATGTTCAGGATCGACTTCGCCGACTGGCTGAGTACGCGGACGGACCGAGAACGCCGGCTCATCGAGGACATGGCGCGCAACGAACGCACGCAAGGCCTGAGTCGCCGTTTCGAGCTGTCGCCGGGCCGCATTTCGCAATTGCGCCGTGCCTTCCATGACGACTGGCAGCGCTTTCAAGGCGACACCGCTTCGGTGGGTGCGTGACTCCGAACAGGCTTGGACGGCCACGAGCAAAAGCGCTTTTGCTCGTGGTCACCGACGCGATCTCATTCGATAGGGGACCACTTCAATCGAGCGGCTCGCGCGGTGAGGGCTACGGGGTCATCAGCGTAAGATGCCAGGTTTTTGTGCGGAGATTAGATGTGTCGATGCGAAGGGAGTACCGAAGGCTGGCATCGCTACGTTGGCGACGTCGCCTAGCTCCCGGAGCTTATGGCACGCTGGCAAGGAAGCTGGCGTGCTGCCTTCACGCCCCAACGCGGCAGGATCATTGCGGAGCCGATGGTCGGTGGCTTACATCATCGCTATCGGCGCTTGGCCCGAGCAAACTCGCTGGACCCGCTCTCGTCAAGCTGGCCAGCTTCCGATCAAGGCTGCCAGGATGGCTTATTCGGGAGGGACAGGCTTATTTTTGAGGAACCTGGTGATACACTGGAATCCTAAATATCCACTCGACGAGCCCCGTGAAGATCCCAACCATAAACCCAACACTAAACCCTGAGAGCAGTCCAAAAATCAGCAAGATTTTTGTGGCAAAGACTAGGTATTCTTCATTTCCAAATGGAAAACCAATGGGGGACCGGCTATTAGGACTGTTGACGCGACCACGCCAAAAAAAGCCCCTTTGAGAGGCCATCGCATCATGGAATGAATCTTGCTCATCTCAAGGCCCTCCGCTGAGTAGCACGTCGACCGGCTCAAACCCAGTAGTTTCAGTTCTCGTGCAAATTCATATTGGCTTAACGCTAACCACAAACATTTCGATAACTGCCTTCCCTGTCCCACTTGCGCCAGAAATCACGGGCGCGGCAATTGCTATCGTCCCAACGCCATCGGCGCCTATTCTAACAAAGGCATGCACGGTCAGGCTTTTCGAGATCTTTCGAAAGCCTTTCTTGTTCTGAGTGTGCATCTCGTCATACGGAAGTTCATAGGCTTTCACGCCTCCACTTTTATCTGCTAACTCAACTCGCATTTTCGCACCGATGCTTCCAGCGCCTTGAGAAATGGAATACTTGATCCGAACAGTTACGTCGTAAGTTCCCGGTTTTGAATAAGATAGACGGGCAGTTACCTGGCCCGCGTCTTTCTTATCTTTCTCCACACTTTCATCAATTACGGTATTACAATACCCTCCGTCGCGCCCCTTACCTCTGATTTCGACGACTGATCTAGCGCCACCGTATTGCGCGCCTCTAATAGTGGTTGTGCCCCTACGAATCTCTTGCCGCTTTTCGGCCGGGAATGGGTAGGGTTATTTGCCTCCTCGACAACCAAAGATAGCCGCACAAGGGCTGCGGCTGAAATTAGACCATTTGCCGCAGCGAGAAACCCCGTCCCACCGCTCCTCAGGTAACAGTTCGCAGCCGAAAACAAGCATCGAACCTTCAATGAAACCTCCCTGGCCCAAGCTCGTGCTCGCCTTTTTTGACCATACGGGCTACCGCCTGAAACGCTGAGGTGTGGATGCTCCTGTTGGGGTCGCCTCATTCGGGTTTTACGATTCAACGCTTCGATGGGCCGCACTCGCGCTCGTGTGGGGCCTCCGTTCGCTGTCTGGCTACCTGCTACCGGACGGAACTGAGTGTCAGTTTCCATCGGGAAGGTAGCCACGTTTTCCGGTGGCGCAGACCACTGGGAAACGTGTCGGATTCCGGCGTTGGCGCTTTGCCGGTGTTGTGGGTGGATCGCCTTTCAGTCGGATCGCGAGTTTGGCTCAGTTGGTAAATTAAGGAGCAATCAGGACGAGGGGTAAAAATCGCCTCGGAGCGAAGTTGACGCTTCGCTCCGAGACTTGAACAGCGGGAGTAGACCCTCCCGTGGACCAGAGTCATTTTCTGCGGCGCTTCGACGAGCGGCCAGAGGGGTATGGCCCACGGCGTCGGTGTCTGCTCAAAGGATGTGAACGGCTGTTCTTACCGTGCCATTGGCGCTCCCGTTTTTGCAGTAAAGCATGTCAACAGGCGGTGCGACGCTGGCAGCGTTGGCGGGCCAATCAGAAGTATCGTGCGACGGAGAAGGGCCGCGGCTATCGCCAGGAACAAAGCCGGCGTCAGCGGCAGCGGCGACGCGAGCGGCAAGCGGCGTCAGCTGACATCGCGCCGTCGCGCGAGGGTGAGCGCATACAGCCGGGCAGCAAGAATTCCTCGGATCGGCCCTGCCATCGGCCGGGTTGCTACACCCTTTTCACGCCGTCCCATGAACATTCGTGCAAGCGTTTTTGCAGCGTGGTGTGCCGATTGGCTTTGCGTCGTGTGCTGGATCGCGAAGCGCGTTATCGAGCGCGGCGTCGTCGGCTGCGTCGGGAGCGGGTGACGAGGCGAGCGCGGCCGCCCAACACGTCGTGAGGATGTCTTTGCAGATAGTTTGTTTCGTCCAGCCCACTTAAACTCGCCTCGACCCCAAGACGGAGAGAGGAGCGGGCGGTCGTGAAAGCAATTTCGCGTCCCCCGTTTCCTTTCTTCGAATGGGGCAACGGAGAGAGTACGTCATGCGTGCCTTGGTGGAAGGCGAGATCGGGGCTTGGCCGGTGGCGACATTGGGTCTGCGTTATCGGCGTTATCGTCTGGCGGACGAAGCCGGTTGTCAGTTTTCATTTCCGGCCGAGCCATTTTTCCGGCCAGGAGAGCCAATGGGGA
>JADMIO011346956.1_pt1 | contig 49812 bp, 39 predicted proteins | sample 8958161 | NCBI WGS metagenome assembly JADMIO01 (sample SAMN16585339, study PRJNA669376) | soil metagenome | isolation source: Crop rotation soil | place: USA: Cullars Rotation, Alabama | collected 2011
CCTGTGGCTGGTCATCGGCGCGGCGGTCCTGTTGCTCGCCGTGCATTGGCTGGGCCCGGTGCTGACGCCGTTCCTGGTCGGCGCGATCCTGGCGTATCTCGGCTCGCCGCTGGTCGAGCGCGCGGCCGCTCGCGGCGTGCCGCGTGCGCTCGGCGCGTTGATCGTCGTCGTCCTGGTCGGCCTTGCGATCCTCGCGCTGTTCCTCGTGCTCGTGCCGCTGATCCAGTCCGAGGTGTCGGTGGCCGCGAGCCGGCTGCCCGATCTCGCCTCGCAGTTCCTCGCGCACGTCACGCCGTGGGTCGAGGAGCGGCTCGGCGTGCGCCTGTCGTTCGATTTCGACACCGTGCGCAACTTCATCACCGAGAATGCGCAAGGCGCGCAGGAGCTGTCGCTGAAGCTGCTGTCGGGCGTGCGCGCCGGCGGCCGCATCGTGCTCGCCCTGCTGATCAACGCCGCGCTGATTCCCGTGGTGATGTTCTTCCTGCTGCGCGACTGGCCGCTCCTGCTGAGCCGCATCGAGGAGCTGCTGCCGCGCCGCTGGCAGCCGAAGGTGCGCACGATCACCCGTGAGATCGACGACGTGCTCGCGGAATTCCTGCGCGGCCAGCTCATGGTCATGGGCGTGCTGGCGGTGTATTACGCCATCGCCTTGTCGGTCGTGGGGCTCGATCGCTCGGTGGCGATCGGCGTGCTGACCGGCCTGCTCGTGTTCATCCCCTACGTCGGCTTCGGCCTGGGTTTCGCGCTCGGGGTCATCGCGGCGCTGCTGCAATGGCACGGCTGGCCGGCGTTCATCGCGGTGCTCGCCGTGTACGGTGTCGGGCAGCTGGTCGAGAACTACGTGCTCGTGCCGTATCTCGTGGGCGACCGCATCGGCCTGCATCCGTTGGCCGTGATCTTCGCGCTGCTTGCGTTCGGGCAGCTGTTCGGCTTCGCGGGCGTGCTGCTCGCGCTGCCCGTTTCGGCTGCGCTGCTGGTGTCGCTGCGACATCTGCGCGCGGCGTACGTCGGTTCACCCGTGTACCGCGACGGCTGAGCGCGCAGTGCCCGAGCAGCTGACGTTCGAGCTGGCGCCCCCCGAGCCGCCGGCCTTCGACAATTTCCTGGCCGGCCGCAACGAGGAGCTGTGCGACGTCCTGTCCCGGGCGAGCCAGGGGCGGCTGGCCGAGACGGCGGTGGGCCTGTGGGGGCCGCCCGGAGTCGGCAAGTCGCACCTCCTCGCGGCCGCCGTTCGCGCGGCGGACGAGGCGGGCCGGGCGGCGCGCCTCTATCCGTCGCCCGAGGCTGCGCCGACGCAGCCGCCGGTGGACAAGGCGCTGCTCGCCATCGACGACGTCCACTGCGCTTCCGCGGATGCCCAGGGTCGGCTCTTCACGCTCTACAACGCGCTGGCGGCGACAGGCGGTCAGCTGCTGGTTGCGACCGATAACCCCCCGGCGCAGCTGCCGCTGCGGCCGGACCTGCGCACGCGGCTGGGCCACGGGCTGGTCTTCGAGGTGCTCGCGCTCGAGGATGCTGCCAAGCCGGCGGCGCTGGCGCGTTACGCGGCGGCGCGGGGCTTCCGGCTGGACCACGAGGTGATCGCATACCTGCTTGCCCACTATCCGCGCGACATGACGAGCCTCATGCGCGCGCTCGCCGCGCTCGATCGCCGGTCGCTGGCGGCCAAGCGGCCGATCACCGTGCCCTTCGTGCGCGAGATCCTGGGCATTCGCTAGCCGTCGCCCGCCCTGACGGGCACCCTCTGCCCGCGTGCCCGGGACAGGCGTGTAGCGCGCAATGTCAACCGGGCACCCGGTCGGCCGTTAAGGGCGGCGACACGTCGTTTGGTGTCGAGAAGACCAACCCACTCACCCGAGGATTTGATGACCAAGCTGCTGACCGCCCTGATCGCCGCCGCCTTTGCGGCCACGTCGTTCGCACAGGGCACCGCGCCGGCTCCGGCGACCCCCGCACCCGCGACGGCTCCCGCGCCGTCGACCACGACCACCACCACGGCGACCACCAAGGAAACCATGGCGATGCCCAAGACGACCAAGGCGACCAAGAAGAAGAAGGCGAAGAAGCCCACCCATGCGGCGGCCTCGGCGTCGACGACCGGCGCGTCCAGCACGGCCACGGCGACCACCAAGAAGTAGGCGAGCCCGAGCTCCCGGCGGGTGCAACGCGGTTTTCACCACGTTGCACCCCGTCAACAACCTATTTAGCATCCGTTGGTTACATGAATTCAGGGGCCGCCAGAGCCCTCCCACCCGGTTCGGGAGCGCAACCGGGCATCCATCACCATGAGAGGACCCGCAATGAACCGTTTGATCGCCATGCTGATTGCAGCTGCTTTCGCTGTCGGCTCGACGGCGGCGCTGGCACAGGGCACGACGCCCGCGCCCAAGTCCGACGCGATGAAGTCGTCCGACTCGATGAAGAACGAGAAGGACAAGTACAAGGACTGCATGAAGAAGGACGCGATGGGCAAGGAAACGATGGATCAGGCGTGCAAGGACAAGATCGACAAGGGCGCGATGTCGAAGAGCAGCGATTCGATGTCCAAGAGCAAGGACACGATGAAGAAGTAGTCCGCGGCATCCTGTCGGAAAGGCAGGGCGCTCCGGCCCTGCCTTTTTTGCGTCCCATCGCTTCGCATGTTCATGGCCGAAATCAGCTCGCGTCCCGCAGTGACCGTTGCCACCATCGTCGAGCGCGACGGGCGCTTCCTGCTCGTCGAGGAGGAAACGCGCTTCGGGCGCAAGCTGAACCAGCCGGCCGGCCATCTGGAGTCCGGCGAAACGATTCCCGACGGCGCGGTGCGCGAGACGCTCGAGGAGACGGGATGGCGCGTCCGGCCCACGCAGCTGGTCGGCATCTACACGTGGGCCGACGCCGGCAACGGACTCACGTTCGTGCGCTTCGCATACGCGGCTCGTGCGGAGGCGCACGACAGCGACCGTCCGCTGGACGACGGCATCGTGCGCGCGCTGTGGCTCACGTACGAGGAGCTCGCCGCGCGGCGTGCCGAGCATCGCAGTCCGCTCGTACTGCGCTGCGTCGAGGACTACCGTGCGGGCCAGCGCTGGTCCGGCGCCATCATCACGGAGCTGTGACGGCCGCGCATGTGTTTGCGGCGCAACGCTTTCTCACCGGCGCGCGGCCCAGGCGGCCTGCGTCGATTGCAATGCTGCAACAATGTGTTTACGATCCGCTGGTTATCTGCAACAAAGGCACCCAGGCGCGCATTTGAGCCGGTAACGATCCCACCCACTCGAGGAATCCCATCATGAACAAATTGCTCACGGCGTTGATTGTGGCCGCTTTCGCGGGCACGTCGGCAGGCGCGATGGCGCAGACGCCTGCGCCCGCTCCGTCGGACACGGCGAAGATGGACAAGGCCGACAAGAAGGCCGCGAACAAGGCCAAGGCCGCGGACCTGGAGAAGTCGGCGCAGGAGCAGTCGAAGTCGACCGCTTCCGGCGCGGCACCGACCGGCGGTGCCGGCCAGGCCGAGAAGATGAAGAGGGGCCCGACCGACAAGGCCACCCGCAAGAGCGACTTCGCGGCGCGCCAGGCCGCGTCGACAGCGGAATCGAAGTCGACGGCGTCGGGCCCAGTGGCCGGCGCGGACACGGACAAGAGCAAGGCCAAGACCACCAAGGCCGAGAAGAAGGCCATCAGCAAGGACGTCGGCAAGGGCGAGAAGGGCCAGTAACCCGCCCGCAGCAAGCCGCAGCCGCGCGCGCTGCGCGCGGCGGGTACGAAGGCAGGGCCTCGGCGCCCTGCCTTTTGTTTTGGATGTACAGGTGAGTCGATGAGGCGCAAGCGCGTCGTGGTGGGCATGTCCGGGGGTGTGGATTCCTCCGTTGCAGCCTGGCTGCTCAAGCAGCAGGGCTACGACGTGCTCGGCGTGTTCATGAAGAACTGGGAAGACGACGACACCGACGAGTACTGCACCTCGCGCGTGGACCTCGTCGACGCCGCGAGCGTGGCCGACGTCATCGGCGTCGATCTGACGGCCGTGAACTTCGCCGCGCAATACCGCGAGCGCGTGTTCCGGCTGTTCCTGCGCGATTACGAGGCCGGCCGCACGCCGAATCCGGACGTGCTGTGCAACAGCGAGATCAAGTTCCGCGCGTTCCTCGATCACGCGCGCACGCTCGGCGCCGACTGCATCGCCACCGGCCACTACGCGCGCGTGCGTCGCGCGCACGGCCGTGTCGAGCTGCTGATGGCGGCCGACCGCGACAAGGACCAGAGCTATTTCCTGCACCGGCTGACGCAGGAGCAGCTCGAGCCGGTGCTGTTCCCCCTCGGCGGGATGGCCAAGCGCGACGTGCGCGCGTTGGCGCGCCGCGAAGGCATTCCCACGCATGCGAAGAAGGATTCCACGGGCATCTGCTTCATCGGCGAGCGGCCGTTTCGCGATTTCCTCGCGCGCTATCTGCCGCGCACGCCGGGCCCGATGGTGACGCCGGACGGCACGCGCGTGGGAATGCATCAGGGCCTCGCGTACTACACGCTGGGCCAGCGCCAAGGGCTCGGGCTGGGCGGCACCCGCGGTGGCGAAGGGGCAGCGTGGTATGTCGCGGGAAAGGACCTCGCGGGCAATCGCCTGATCGTCGTGCAGGGCGATCGTCATCCGCTGCTGCGCCGCCACGACGTGGACGCGAACGACTTGCACTGGATCGCGGGCGCCGCGCCGCGTCTGCCGGGCCGCTATGCCGCGAAGACGCGCTATCGGATGCCCAACGCGGCATGCGATCTTGCGCTGCGCGACGGCGTCGTCCACGCGCGCTTCGACACGGCGCAATGGGCGCCCACACCGGGGCAGTTCCTCGTCGTCTATGACGGCGAGGTCTGCCTGGGCGGCGGCGTCATCGCGGCTGCGAACGCCGCGCGCACAGCTGCGCCGGTGACCGACCCCGTCGGCACGCCGCACGCGCGCCGCGAGCGCAACACGACCTGCTGAAACGCGCCGCGCGGCGCGTCAATTGCCCCCGCTCTGGTAGCCGCCGACGATGGCGATCGGCTCGGGCTCGAGCACGGTGAAGTCCTCCCAGGGTTGCGTGTCGATCTGGTTCTGGCAGTCGAGGACGGGACCGTTCGGCGACGTCGTGAAGCTCTTGTAGATCGAGACGAAGCTGTCGGAGATCACGTTGCGCCAACGCTCGATCTTCCGGATGTGGAAAAGGTTAGCCTTGTAATCGAGCTGGTTGTCCACCGGCAGATAGTCCGTGGCGACGTCCATCCCGCAGTGCGCCCCGGGGCCACAGAGGTTGGGCATCGTAACCGTGAGCGGCGCGGGGTCCGCGCGGTCGGTGAGCACCGCGAAACGGACGAAGCGCCGCGGCGGAAGCGAGTCGATGCGCGCCAGCGTGTTCGCGGGATCGCCGCCGTTGTCGGCAAAGCGGAACTCGACGGCTTCGAAGGGCCAGGGCCGTAGCGGATCCCAGATGTTGCCGGCGTCGTCCGCCCAGTAGATGTCGCGCAGGCGACGGGTGATGGCGACGTTGTCGATCTGCTTGTCGTCCGGGCCGAAATGCACGAACGTTCCGTCGACGCACAGGTAATCCGTGATGTTGAGCAGTGCGATCGAGCTCGGCTCCGCGAGATCAAGCGTGGCGACGGCGACGGCGTCGCGCTCGTTGCCGATGGGTCCGCGATAGACGACCTGGAGATACAGGTCCGACGAACCGAACGGCAGGGGACTGTCGCTGAAATCGAAATCCAGATCGACCGGCTGGTCCTGGTTGGCGGGCAATGTGAGCGACCGCGGCCGCGAGACGACGATGCTCTCAGTCTCTTCGCGGCAGTCGTCGGCGGCGGTGACGTCCGGCGCACCGTACTCGCCCGACAGGTCGGCCTCGTAGCACGTGTTCTTGTGATACCGCACCACGGCCCACGCCTGGCCGCCGTCGAACGACTCGCCGGTGTCGGTGATGTTCCTGAGCTTGAGCTTCACGCGCTTGAACCCTTCGTCCAGGCCCTGGTCCGCGATCGCGAAGACGCCCTTGTCGGGCCGGCCGATCTCCATGCGCGGGCGGAAGAAGTACTGCAGCAGTCCCGCGCTGTAAGCCACGGCCTTCGGCACCACGAACAACGCCATGGCGTCGTAGTTCGCGCGCACCAGCGTGTAGGTCGGACGCGGGCGGAACGCGCCCCACATGCTCTCCGCCGTGAGCGGTATGTCCGTCCAGATCACGTTGCGGAAGCTGTCGTTCACGTCGCCGTAGAGCAGGGCATAGCGCACCGAGTCCGCGTTGCAGGGCAGCGCGACGGGCTGCATGACGCGAGTGTAGGCGATCGTGTTGTTGGACGGCTGGGCGTACTGGTTGTCACCGAGGTTGGTGCCGGCCGAGAAGAAGCCGTGATTCGTGAAATCGGCGAGACCGGACTGGCCCGAGTTGGTGAAGAAATCGCGGTACCGGTCAAACGTCGGCAGCCGTTCGCCCGTGTACGGCAGGCCCGGGGCCTGTCCCGCATACTCGAGCGGGGCCTCGTTGCTGTTCGAGCAGATGATCCGAGTGCTGGCATCGGCGAAGAGCGCACGATTGTTGATGTACTGCTCGAAGACGCTCAGGTGGCCGCCGATGCAGATGGGACTGCCGTTCGGGCAGAGCACGCCCGAATGCCGGTCGTCGCGCGTATGCTGCGGCTGGCCCATGTCCTGGATGAGATGCACGACATCGCCGAGCGACCGGAACGTCGTCGCCCAGTAGCGGTTGCGTGCCTCGTCGGTCGCCGCGATCACGGTGCCGTCGACGTTCATCCCGGTGAGCGCGCGGAACATGGCGTCGCGCGCGTCATCGATGCTGAAATGGTTGTAGTGGTTGCGGTCGGCCGTGTCGCTTCCGCCTTCGCGATTGAGCGCCCAGTCGTCGGCGCGCGTGGTGTCGACGAACGCGCCCATTCCCAATGGAAGCGTCAGCCCGCGACGGTTCACCGGGTCGAGGAAGTGGTTGATGACGCGGAACTGGTAGCGCGGCGGGCCGGTGAACGGGTCGTCGGCGGGATTGGGGCCGAACACATAATCGTCCTCGCGGACCGCGCCTTGCGCAACCCATTCGTCGGGACGTCCCTCGATCGCCGTCACGACGGGGCCCTGGGCGTTCTCCCCGAGGATCTTGCCGAGCTCGAACAGGCGGTGGTAGCGGACGCTCGGGATCTCGGTGTCCGGCATGCGCAGGACATCGAAGTATGCGTGAAACTTCTCGTCGGTCTTCAGCGCGGGACGCACGAGGCCCAGGTCGTCGAACAGCGTGGGCCGCGCGACGATGAAGGCATCCCATGCGGCCCGCGTCATGCGCGCATGGGTGTCGACCTCGAATGCCGCCGCGGATGCGAGCCACGAGACGGCCGCGATCGCCACCGACGTTTTCAGCGTGCGTTCCATGTTGTGCCTGTCGCTCAGCGTGTGGCCTCGTCGAGTTCGCCGTCGCGCGCGTTCTCGAGCGCGCGGATGACCGCATCGAGGTCGTGAGCGACCGTGTCGGGCGGGCTCATGTGCCGCGCGGCGCGGTCGATCCGGTCCTGCTGCTCGGCGCGCTGCAGCGCCTGACCCTCGGGCGTGGCGAGCAACGCCTTGATCTCCTCGTTCATCGCGCGGTAGTACGGCACCGCGCGCCCGCGGCTCGCCCCGCCTTCGGCGCACGCGGCGCGCGCGGGCGGCCGTGTCAATGCCGTGAGCCGCTCGGCGACGCTGCCCGTGAACGGCCGCAGCGTGATGCGTACGCCATCGGCAGGCACGCGGCCGATGCCGCCCGCCCAGGCGCCGCTCTTCTGGCCCTCCGGCGCGTTGAAGCCGCGCTTGAACACGCGGATCTCGTAGTCGTAGATCGTCGCGTTAGTGAACGACTTGTCCCATCCCGGAACGGCGAATCGCCCGCTGTCGTCGGTGGTCGTCGCAAGCGCGAGCAGGCACATCGCGCCGCTGCCGTGGATCGCCGTGCGCAGCGTGCCCTGCCACAGCACGACCACCTGCGCGCCGCCGACCGGCGCTCCCACGGGATCGACGACGCGTCCGAACACGGAGGGGCCCGACAGCGCCGCGGCGCAGGGCGACACCGCGGCACCAAGGGAGGCCAGCAGAGCAATCGCGAGACCGCGCACGTGCATTACATGCCCTCGATGCGCCACAAGCCGTCCTCGCCGCGAATGAAGTAGATGAAGAAGCCCTGCCGGCCGGTGCTCGTGGTGCGGACCAGCACGTATTCGGCATACCCCTCGCCGATGGTGCCGCCCCGCAGCTCGCCAACGCTGTCGAGGATGCCGGGAAAGCGCGGCGCGACGTCCGTGAAGATCGACTGGTATTTCGCGTAGACGCCGGCGCTCACGGATGCGAGCGCGCCATTGACGTCACGCGCGGACAGCCGCGCGATCATGCGGCCGTAGATGGCGCGCAGCATCGCGTCCATCTCCGCGAGCGTGCGCACCCGCACGACTTGCGTCGCGTTGAACGTTGCACCCGCGGCGTTGGTGACGCGGACACGCGGCACGAACACGCCGGAATCGGTATACGGCACGCTGAGCACGGAGACGGGGCCGTTGCGCACGACGTCGAAGAAGCCGCTGCCGCGCGTGTCCACCTCGACGCGCGTCACGGGGCTGCCGCTGTTGTTGAGGATCATGAAGCGCACGCTGCGCGGCGCGATGACGTCCGACGGCTCCGCGAGCACCTCGACGAGCGGCGGCGCGGTCGCGACACCGGTGACATGGATCGTGTGGGTCGCGCTCCTGCCGTCGGGAGTGGAGAGCACCGCCGTGAGGCTGGTCGCAGCGTGCGCTACGGTGACGTTCGCAGCCACGAACGTGCTGCCGCTGACCGCAGCCGGCACGCCGTTGATGGCCACGCTGGAATCGGGTGGGCCTGCGAACGTCCCGCGCACGAGCGTCGAGGTTTCGGACAAGCTCGCGCCTTCCAGCGGATCGGTGATGGCGACGCCGACGTCGGCCCGCGTCACGTGCAATACCTGGCTTGCCGGCCCGGACGACGTCGTCGCCTGCACGGTCAGCGCATTGCTGCCGAGGCCGAGCGGCACGCGCGCGGTGAACTGGTTCGCCGCGACGAACCCCGCGACGCCGTTGACCGACACCGTTCCCCCCGACGTGCCGTCGATGCGGCCCGACACGACCACGCTGTCGTCGTAGACCGTGATGCCATCGGCGGGCTGCACGATGGCGAGCACGACGTCGGGTCGGAAGACGGTGATACGACGCGAGATGCTGAGTCCGCTCGCCGAAGTCGCGATCGCCTCGATCACGTTCGCGCCGGCATGCAGGGGCACCGTTGCGGTGTAGTCCTGGATCAGGTAGCGCGATGCATCTCCGAACGGTGGATTGCCGAACGGGGGGTCTGGAATCCACGGTCCCCGGTTGCCGGAGCGCGTGGCGGTGACGCCGTTGACCGTCACGATCGTCGGCTCGCGGTTGGGCCCTTGCTTGCCGGTCACGACACCCTTAACCGTGACGGAAACGGCGGCGATGGTCGCGCCGTCCAGCGGTGCATCGATGGTCAGCGTCGGTTGCAGGTTCTTCACCATGACCGAGCGCATGACCACGCGGCCGGTGGGCGACACGGCCTTCACCGTCAGCGCATTGCGGCCGTGCCGCAGCGGGACGGCCGCCACGGAGAATTGATTGCCGGAAATGGTCGCCGTGATGTCGTTGACCGTGATCGGCGTGCCGGGCAGTCCCTGGAAGGTGCCGCTCACCCCGATCGATTCGGCGGCCAGCTCGAGGCCCAGCGCCGGCGCGGTGATCTGCAGCACCGGCAGCGTGTCGCGCACCGTCGACTGCGTCGAGTTCGTCCGGGCGTCCGCCGTGACCACGGTGGCCTGCAGCACGTTGGTGCCGAAGGTCAGCGGCACGAGCGCGCTGAACGTGGAGCCGTTGACGCGCGCCCGCACGCCGTTGACCGTCACGCTGCTGTTCGGCGGTCCTTCGTACGTCCCGCCGACCAGCACGCTGTCGTCGTCCACGTCGGTGCCTTCGGGCGGCGATGCGATCGCAATGCGCGGAACGGCGTTGTGGACCAGGATGCTGTCGCGCGCGGTCGCCCCCGACTTGCCGTACGCGATGGCCGTGATGAGGTTGTCGCCGAATGCGAGCGGCACCGCGGGCGCCACGAAAGTTCCCGCCCCGAGCTGCGCGGGCGTACAGGCGTTCACCACGACCACGCGCTGCGCGCCGGTCTGGGTGCCCGAGACGGGGATCAGCGACTGCGCGAAGATCGTGCCGTCATCCGGATGGGTGATCTTGATCGCGAGCGGATCTTCCCCCGTGGTTGTCTGCGCGCTGGCCAACGTCACCGCGAGCGAAAGCGAGTTCGACAGCGCGCCGTCGGGATTGCGCACCAGCACCGGCAACGTCGCGGCATTGGAGAGCAGGCTGCCGGGCACGTCCACGACCAGCAGCGAAGCCGAAGATTGAACGGCGGTGAGCGGCATGCCGCCGATCACCGCAACCGCGCCGGGCGCGAAGCCGCTTCCCGAGAGACCGACGCGATGCCCGAAGCCATACGCCGGCAGCTCGTCGGGGGTCACATGGTCGAGCGCCAGCGCGCCCGCCGGGACCACCGGCACCGAGACGGTGTTCGAGGTCTGTCCATCGGGGTTGCGGACCTGCAAGGCGATCGAGCCTGGCGCACCGACGAGCGCGCCTGGCAGCGTGATCGTGATCGTCGTCGCCGACACCGAGCCGGGCGTGAGCGTCGTCATATTGGCGCTCACCGTCGCGCCGGCTGCGAAATCGTGACCGGTCAGCGTGAGCGTGTGCGCCTGACCGTCCACCGGCAACGAGCCCGGGGTCGTCGACGTGATGACCGGTGGCGGCGCAGGAGGCGGCGGGGGCGGGGGCGCGTCACAGGCCGACGTGATCAGGCGCACGTCGATCGAACAGGCCTCACCGGCGGCAAGCGTGCGAGGGCAGTCGTCGGTGTGCGCGAAGCTGCCTTGGACGGCGATGCTGCCGAGCGTGACCGGGCCCGCCGACTGGTTGCGGATGCGCACGCGCTGCGCCGCGCTCACACTGCCCAAGTCCTGTGGCGCGAAGGTGAGCGACGGCGGCGTCGCGTCGAGCGCAGCGGTGCCTTGACCGACGGCGTCCATGATCGCGGGCCAGTGCCATGCGACGGCCGCAGCGGCGACCGCTGCCACCAGAAGCGCAGCGCTACCGCGTTGCGAAACGCGCAACGCGCGCCATGCGGCGATCGCCAGTAACGTCGCGAGCAGCACGAGCGATGCGCCGCCGAGCGCGTCGACGGGTATGACCGCCGGCGGTGGCGGTGCGGTCGCCACGGGCGCGGCGGCACCGATCTGCACGGCGAGCGTTCCATTGGCCGCGAGGTCGCGATCGCCGCTGCCGCCGTCCACCGCCGCCACGACGACGGTGTTGCCGCTGATCGTTCCCGCGAGCTCGCTCCAGTGCGGACTCGGGTCGCTCGACGTCGCGCCGTATTGAAACAGCCGCGTACCTTCGGGCAGCGCGGCGGGGAACGTGTAGACGAACTGCACGCTCGTGCCGGGCGTGCAACCGGCGACGACGCCGGTGAAGATGCCGTGCGGGAACGTGTAGCCCGGCACGCCCGGCGCGCCGAGCGCGGCGGGGCTCAGCATCGCCGCTTGCGCGATGCCGCAGCGCGAGGCCGTACAGGCCACCGGACCGCTCACCGACAAGCTGCCGATGCCGCCGCCCACCGTGGACAGCTGCGCCTGCGTCGGCAGAGGGGGCGCGACATTGGCGGTCACCGCGCCCGTGAGACTCACCGTGAGCGTGCCGGCGGGTTGCGACGTCGCGATGGTCAGCGTGCCGTTGCGCGTTTCGGCGTCGGCCACCCCGCACGCGAGCACGAGCAGCGCAACCGCGGCGCGCAGCCAACGCGACGAGCGCGGCATCGCGCACGCAGACGTCACGGGCAGTCCACCGTGAGATCGAGGATTCGCTGCAGCAGCGCCGGCGACGTCAGCACGGCGCCGTTGCCCGGCGGCGTGTACACCGCCACGAGCGAATGATCGCCGGGGAGCAGCGTCGCGAGCGTGAACGTGGTCGATGACGCGTTCGGCGTGAGCGACACTCGGCCGAGGCTCGCGCTGCCATCGCGCAGCTCGACGCTGCCGCCGCTGCCGGGCACCGTCACCGTGAACGTCACCGGCGCACCGTACGGCGCGGGATTCAGCGACGACTCGAGCGTCAGCGCCGTCGCTACGGGTTGCGCGAGGATCTTCGCGACGAAGGCATCGCGAAAGTAGCTCGGGCCGCCACCGATCGAGGGTTGCACCGCACCGACCGCGGTGATGCCGTCGGCGTAGGTTTCGCCGGCGACGTACACATTCGCCGCTTCGTCGAGCGCGATCGCGTTGCCGGCGCTGCGCGCGGTGGACGCGCCGCCGAGCGTCGTGAAGTACAGGATCGCCCGGCCGAGCGGGTCGAGCTTGGTGACGATCGCCTTGCCTTCCGCCACGCCCGCAACGCAATTCGACGAGCCCGTGACGTAGGCATTGCCGAACGCGTCGGCGGCAACATGGCCCCAGATCTCGCCGCCGCCGCATGCGCCGAGGAACGTCGTGTAGATGAACTTGTCGCCGCGTGGCGCGATCTTGACCAGATAGCCCGCTGCGACGCCGGGCCCGAGCGGCGGCACCGGCGTCACCGAGTTGATCAGCGGGAACTCACCGTCGCCGCACGGCGGCGCGTACACGTGGCAGTCGGCCGTCAGGATCTGTCCCGTCGCATACGCATTGCCGGCCGGATCGACCGCGATGCCCCAGCCGTACGAGCTGTAGTCGCCGCCGATATACGTCGAATAGACGAGGCCATCCCCCTGCGGCGTCAGCTTCGCCACGTACGCGGCAAGGAGCGGGATGTCTTCCTTGCCGGGCAACAGTTGCGGCTGAATCGCGTTCACCGCCGGGAAGTCGATGCTCGACGTCACGCCCGACAGATACGCATGTCCGGCGTCGTCGACCGCGACGGCGAGCCCGTTGGTGGCCGCTCCACGCGCCGTCTCCTGCGTCGGGCTGTTGGCGGGGCCCGTATCGCCACCCACGCACGTCGAGTAAACGAGCTGCGTACCGTCGCTCGAGAGCTTCGCGACGAACGCCTTGCCCACCAGCGTGCAGTCGGAGATCGACGCCGTGCGCGGGAAGTCGGTCGAGCCGTGGTCTCCGGCGACATAGACCTCGCCGTCGAGGCCCAGCGCGATCGCGCGAATGCGGTCGGTGCCCGAACCGCCGAAGTACGTGGAGAATACGAACGCGTTACCGGATGGCGTCAAGCGTGCGACGAATCCGGTGAATCCGAACGCGCCGAGGTGCGTCGCCTGCAGCGCATGGACGACCGGGAAGTCGTGCGCAGTGGTCTGTCCCGCCACCACGACGCTGCCGTCGGGCCGCGCGGCGAGGCCGAACGCGATGTCGTCCCCGGTGCCGCCAAGATAGGTCGAATAGAGGATCGCCGTGCCGGCCGCGTTGATCTTGGTGACGAATGCATCGGTGCCGTCGGTGTCGGGCTGGAGCGGATCGACGCGGGGAAAGGTGGACCCGAACTGCGTCGTGCCGGCGATGTAGGCGTTCCCCGCGGCATCTACGCCGATGGCCCGCCCCATGTCGTCGCCGTCGCCGCCCAGGTACGTCGTGTAATCCACGACGGGATCGATGACCAGCGTTCGCGAGGCGTCGTACGGCCCCAGGCGCAGCGTGACGGTGCCATCCGCGTTCAGCACGTACTGCGCGTCGACGCGCTCCCGAGCTGCGCCGTCCTGCCAGGCGACCGGCTTGCGATGTCGCACGGCGCCCCCCGCCGTGCCGACGATAAGATCACCCGAGGCGTCGAGCGACAGCTGCGTGCCGTTGCCGAAGCGGATCCGGATGCGGGAGGGATCGGCGCCGGGGTGCACCACGAGGTCGTATTCGAGCGCGAGACGCTCGCCGTGGAAGACCTGGTCGATGCCGGGATAGACGTCGCGATACGCGATGCGCGCGAAGTGCGGAACGTCGGTGACCCATTTGCCCGGATCGTCGCCGTGCAGGTAATGGCTCTTGCCGGGCAGGGGATCGAGCGCTTCCATGCGCGCGCTGCCGGCCGCGCCGGCCAGCACGATATCGAGCCGCGCCGTCTCGTGCCGCGGCGTGATCGCCTGGATGCGGGCCAGGGCCTTCTCGCGCGCGTCCGGGGTGTCGGGTAGAGGCGCCGAGCGCCGCAGGGCCAGACGCGCGCCGCCCCTGTCGAGCGTCAACGCCACACCGCGGCTGCGCGCGACGAAACGCACCTCGGCAGGAGCCTGGCCGAGGTTCGGCTCGAAGGCAGTGGGGATGGCCCCGTAGGAGGGCACGACGCGCGCCGTGCCATCGGCGGGCAGCGCCGCGGGCGCCGCCCGCGCGCCGGCCTGCAGCCCGAGCGCGACCAAGGCCGTCAGCACGAGCGTGCCGAGCCGGTGCATCACGTCCACCTCCCTGATGGCGTTCTGCGCTACTGCTCTTGTAAACCGCTTGTGACGCCGACGTTAACACGAAGTCGGCGGCGCGCAACGCGCGCGCGACGAGCGTGCAAAGGCTGTCGCAGCTCCCGCGCGGGACGCTAGCAGGGCGCCGGAATCGACGGCACCTCGGAGAACTGTCAGGGTGACGCGAGCGCGCCTCGCGCGCGTCGCGCCCTAGAACGGGATATCGTCGTCGAAGTCGTCGACATTCTTCTTGCCGCCGCCCTTCGGGGCGCCGCTGCTCTCGCGGCGCGCGCCGCCGGCCGACGCGCCGGCGTTGGCGAACTCGGCATCGCCGCCCGACCCGCCGGCGTCACGGCCGCCGCCGATGAGCTGCATCCGGTCGGCGACGATCTCGGTGGAGTACTTCTCCACGCCGTCCTTGTCGGTGTACTTGCGCGTTTGGAGCCGGCCTTCGATGTAGACCGAGCGGCCCTTCTTGAGATATTCGCCCGCGACCTCCGCCTGGCGCCCGAACAGCACGACACGGTGCCATTCGGTGCGCTCCTGCTTTTCGCCGCTCTTGTCCTTCCACTGCTCGCTGGTGGCGATGTTGAGGTTGGTCACGGCGTCGCCGCCGGTCGTGTAGCGGGTTTCCGGATCGCGCCCGAGGTTGCCGAGCAGGATCACCTTGTTCACCGAGGCCATGCGCCTCCCTCCGATCGGTCCGTTGACGGGTCTTGCGGCCGTCGCGCGCGAGGCGTCGATCCTCGCCGGAATGCGACTTTGAAAAGCGGCGTCGCGGCCCCATCTTCGGATGTTCGGCCGTCCGCCGCCGCGGACCGTTTGAACGGCGAGCAATGCGCAGTTCGAACGGGAACGCGAAACGCAATATACTATCAGGTTCGCCTTTCGCCGCTTAGGTCGCTCGGATGAGCTCCCGGGACGCGACAGGCAGGGATTTTGGAATCGCAAATGGATCTGATCCGCATCCGCGGCGCACGCACGCACAATCTCAAGAACCTCAATCTCGACCTGCCGCGGCAGCGCCTGATCGTCATCACCGGGCTGTCCGGCTCGGGCAAGAGCTCGCTCGCCTTCGACACGCTGTACGCGGAAGGGCAGCGCCGCTACGTGGAGTCGCTGTCGGCGTACGCGCGCCAGTTCCTCCAGCTCATGGAAAAGCCGGACGTCGACCTCATCGAGGGCCTGTCGCCGGCGATCTCGATCGAGCAGAAGGCGACCTCGCACAATCCACGGTCGACGGTGGGCACGGTCACGGAGATCCACGACTATCTGCGTCTCCTCTATGCGCGCGTGGGCGATCCGTACTGCCCCAACCATCCCGAGCAGAAGCTCGCGGCGATGACGATCTCGCAGATGGTCGACGCGACGCTGGCCATGGCCGAGGATACGAGGCTCATGATCCTCGCCCCCGCGGTGGTCAACCGCAAGGGCGAGCAGGCCGATCTGCTGGTCGAGCTGCGCGCCAAGGGCTTCGTGCGCGTGCGCATCGACGGCACGGTGTACGAGATCGACGCGGTGCCGAAGCTCGCCAAGAGCACCAAGCACACCGTCGAAGTGGTGGTCGACCGGCTCAAGGTGCGCGCGGAATTCAAGCAGCGTCTGGCCGAATCGTACGAGACGGCGCTGCGTCATGGCGACTCGCGCGCCATCGCGGTCGAGATGCCCGCGAACCCGAACGAGCGGGGCAAGGAGCACCTGTTCTCCGCCAAGTTCGCGTGCCCGATCTGCAACTACTCGCTGTCCGAGCTCGAGCCGCGCCTGTTCTCGTTCAACAACCCGGTCGGCGCGTGCCCGCGCTGCGACGGCCTCGGCACGATCAGCTTCTTCGATCCCAAGCGCGTGGTGGCGTTTCCCCATCTGTCGCTGGCGTCCGGCGCGATCCGCGGCTGGGACCGCCGCAACCAGTTCTACTTCCAGATGCTGCAAAGCCTCGCCAAGCACGTCGGCTTCGAGGTCGACAAGCCGTTCGCGAAGCTGCCCGAGCGCGTGCAGAACATCGTGCTCTACGGCTCCGGAGAGCAGAAGATCCCGTTCACGTACCTGTCCGACCGCGGCCGGCCCATCGTCAAGGAGCACGCGTTCGAAGGCATCATCCCGAACCTCGAGCGGCGCTACCGCGAGACCGACAGCGTGATGGTGCGCGAGGAGCTCGCGAAATACCTGAACGACAAGCCGTGCCCCGAGTGCGACGGCACGCGTCTCAAGCGCGAGGCGCGGCACGTGAAGGTCGGCTCGGACGAGGATGCGCGACCGATCTACGAAGTGTCGAGCTGGCCGCTGCGCCAGGCGATCGAGTTCTTCTCGCGCGTGAAGATGGACGGCCAGAAGGCCGCGATCGCCGACAAGATCGTCAAGGAGATCGTGTCGCGGCTGCAGTTCCTGAACAACGTCGGTCTCGATTACCTGTCGCTCGACCGCTCCGCGGAGACGCTCTCGGGGGGTGAGGCGCAGCGCATCCGGCTCGCGTCGCAGATCGGCTCGGGATTGACCGGCGTGATGTACGTCCTCGACGAGCCGTCGATCGGGCTGCACCAGCGCGACAACGACCGGCTGCTCGACACGCTCAAGCACCTGCGCGACCTGGGCAACAGCGTGATCGTCGTCGAGCACGATCACGATGCGATTCTCTCGGCCGACTACGTCGTCGACATGGGACCCGGCGCGGGCGAGCACGGCGGCCAGGTCGTCGCGCAGGGCACGCCCGAAGAGATCCGGCACGCGCCTCATTCGCTGACGGGCCAGTATCTCGCCGGACGCCGGCAGATTCCCATTCCGGCGCGGCGCCATACCCGGGATCCGGACAAGATCCTCACGATCACCGGCGCCACCGGCAACAACCTCAAATCGGCGCGGCTCGATCTGCCCGTCGGCCTGTTCGTGTGCGTCACGGGCGTGTCGGGCTCGGGCAAGTCGACGCTCATCAACGACACGCTCTATCACGCGGTTGCGCGGCATCTCTACGACAGCGCGGAGGAGCCGGCGCCGTACGCCGAGATCGAGGGCCTCGAGCATTTCGACAAGGTCATCAGCGTCGATCAGAGTCCCATCGGACGTACGCCGCGTTCGAATCCGGCGACGTACACGGGCCTGTTCACGCCGATCCGCGAGCTCTTCGCGCAGGTGAAGGAAGCGCGGGAGCGCGGCTACGGCCCCGGTCGCTTCTCGTTCAACGTCAAGGGCGGTCGTTGCGAGGCGTGCCAGGGTGACGGGCTCATCAAGGTGGAGATGCACTTCCTGCCCGACGTGTACGTGCCCTGCGACGTGTGTCACGGCCAGCGCTACAACCGCGAGACGCTCGAGATCCGCTACAAGGACAGGAACATCCACGAGGTGTTGTCGATGACCGTGGAGCAGGCGTACGCGTTCTTCGAGGCGGTGCCGGCCGTCTCGCGCAAGCTGCAGACGCTGCTCGATGTCGGTCTGGGCTACATCACGCTGGGACAGTCGGCGACGACGCTGTCGGGCGGCGAAGCGCAGCGCGTGAAGCTCGCGCTCGAGCTGTCCAAGCGCGACACCGGACGCACGCTGTACATCCTGGACGAGCCGACCACCGGCCTGCATTTCCACGACATCGAGTTGCTCCTCACGGTGCTGCATCGCCTGCGCGACCACGGCAACACGGTCGTCGTCATCGAGCACAACCTAGACGTCATCAAAACCGCTGACTGGATCGTCGATCTGGGTCCGGAGGGCGGCGCGGGCGGCGGGCAGATCATTGCCGAAGGGCCACCCGAGCAGGTGGCCGATGCGCCGGCCAGCCACACCGGCCGCTACCTGCGGCCCGTGCTCGATCGCCAGGCGAGCGGCCGTGCCGCCAAGCCGCGCGAGGCCGCCAACGGCGCGCGCAACGGGCGGCGCAAGGTCTCGAGCGACCTGGTGAGCTGAGCGCGCGGCGCGCCTTACCGCGCCGTACAACCGCGGGCAACGCGGTCGGGTTACATTTCGCCTGCCGACGGCCTGCCGTCGACGCAACGCTCGAAACCTGACCTAGATCCCGTTCATCGAGGTGTTCATGTCGCATCGCTGGTCCTTGCGCCCGGGTCTTGCGCTCGTCTGCCTGCTGTTCGCGTGCGGAGCGGTCCTTTCGGTCCATGCGCGCTCCGTGCTGCCGCAAAGCGCGGCCAAGAGCACGTCCACCAATCCACAGGCCAAGTTCACGTTCGACTTCGGGCCGGCGGCGCCCTGGACCGCGCCGATCCATTGGCGTTACAACGGCGCCGGCGAGCCGCAGCAGTTCCCGACGACGCTGTCCGTGGCGGCGCTGCAGAATGCGATGGCGAAGTGGTCCGCGGTGTGCAACGTCGCATTCGTGTACGACGGCCCGACGGCCATACCACCGCGGGCGACGGTGATCGATCCCATCCAGGGCACGGTGCCCGACAGCATCAACGTCATCGGCTGGGGTGCGGCGGCTCCGTTCATTGCGGGCGCAGCCGGCGTGACGTTCCCGGTCCCGTACCTGGACGACAACGGCAACATCACCGTCGGCGACGCCGACATCCTCCTCGACAACACGGGTCGGATTCCCAGCAATGGCGTCCTCGACCAGATCGCGCTGCACGAGGTGGGTCACATGCTGGGGCTCGGCCACTCGGAGATCCTCACCAGCATCATGTCCGGACCCCCGGTGGCGCCGTACAGCGGGTTGTCCACGCTGCAGACCGACGACGTGCGTGGCTGTCGCTGTCTCTATGGTCCGGCGCCGGGCCAGGGCGCCGCGTATACGTGCTCGCTGCCGAAGAAGGTCGAGTTCGGGGACGTTCCCACGGGCGCGCAATCGACGCCGCAGTCGTTCACGATCTTCAACGACGGCAACGTGCCGCTCACCGTGAACGACATCACGAGCAGCGGCACCGAATTGCGGCTGCTCGGCGGCTGTCCCGCGGGGATCGTGCTGCCGCCGGGCGCGCGATGTACCGAGCAGCTCGCCGTCGTGCCCGCGAGCAGCGGGTTCCGCGCCGAGATCCTCACCGTCGCGACCAGCGACGGCAACTATCCGGTGCCCACGACGTTCAACGCGCTCAGCGCAACGGCGCCTCATGTCGCGGCGGTCGAGTACTACAACCCCGTGCTCGACCATTACTTCGTCACGTGGCTCGCCAACGAGATCGCGATCCTCGACGCCGGCGTGAAGATTCGCAACTGGGTGCGGACGGGCCGCACCTTCCGCGCGTTTCCGGTGGAGCAAGCCGGCGCTTCGCCCGTGTGCCGGTTCTACATTCCGCCCGACAAGGGCAATTCGCACTTCTACGGTCGCGGCACCGCCGAATGCACCGCAACCGCGCAGAACAATCCCTCGTTCGTGCTCGAGGACCCGGCGTTCATGTTCATGGTGCTGCCTGCCGCAGGGGTGTGCCCGGTCGGCACGACGCCGGTGTATCGGGTGTTCAGCAACCGCGCGGACGCCAATCACCGCTACATGACCGATCCCGCGCTGCGTGATGCGATGGTGGCGACAGGCTGGCTCGCCGAAGGCGATGGGCCCGATCGCGTGGTGATGTGCGCGCCGTAGGCGCGACTGCACGAAAGACCGCTACGGCGCGCCGCGCGCGGCCCGTTTGAACGGGCGGCCACCGCAGCCCGTGTGCGGCGCGCGGCGGCAATCAAAGGGGCGCGAAGGCCGCGCCCCGAGCTTCTTTATTTCTTTATGCCCTTGTTGGCATCCGCCAGCAGCTTCGCCGCCCCCTTGTTGCTGACCTTGTTGCCCAGCACGATGTCGGCGGGCTGCACGTCCTTGCCGTAGTAGCTGCGGTTCCAGTCGTCGGCGACCGTCACCGCGGTGCCGTCGAGATTCACGCCGCCGTACACGCCTTTCGAGCGGCTGAACGACACGAGGTCGCTGATGAGGTCCTGCTGCGCCCCGGCGCCGACCGGTCCCGCGGCGATGCCGACATCGGGCCCGAGCTTGACCGACGTCGCGAGCAGCGAGCGCAAACCCTTGTCGGTCATCACGAGCGTGACGATCTCGGACACCTGCACGCCCGCCTGAAAGCCGACGCCGGCAGTCGCGAGCGTGTAGAAGGCCGGACCGTGCCAGCGGCCGGTCTTGTCGTCGCGCACGATCAGGACGGCGCGTCCGCCCGAGCCGCCGAGGATGAACCCGGCCTTGACGACGTTCGACGCGATCAGCACGCCCTTCGCGCGCCCGATGTTGTTCTGCAGCCACGTCATCTGCGGATCGCGCAGGAAATTGTTGAGGGTGGTGTCGGCGAGATCGACGACCTTCTGCTGCTCGCTTTGCGCCGCCGCGATGGCGCCGACGCTGGCGAGCACGACGAAGAGCGAGACTTGCAAGCTTTTGATCAGGGAACGCTTCATGCCGGCCTCCGCTGATGGGGGGTGAGAACGGGGAGTGTACACCGCCCCCGATGCACCCTGGTTCGAGCGCAACACCGTGTCCGCCCAGCCGAGACGGCCGGGCGGACTAATGCGACTTGCGCAGATCCTTGCGCACGCTGGCGATGCGCGACGCTGCGACCGGGTCGGCGGCGTTGCCGAACGCTGCTCGCGTGTAGGTCAGCACCGCGGCGATCTCGTCGTCGGTGAGCTTCTGCGCGAAGCCCGGCATCGCGAAGCCTTCGGGATGTTGGGGCGTGCGCGCGCTGTGCGCGCCCTCGAGCACGAGACGCACCATGGATGTCGGATCGCGGGCATGCAGGCCGGTGTTGCCCTTGATCGGCGGGAATACGCCGGCCACACCCGCGCCGTCTTCCATGTGGCAGCCGGCGCACTGGTCGAGGTACACGAGGCGGCCGCGATCGAGCAGCGCGCGATCGTCCGACGCGCGCTGCGCGGCGACCTCGCCCTCGTCGCCAGGAAGGTCCTTGAGATAGACGGCCATTGCGTGCAGATCCGCGGCGCTCAGATGGCTCGTCGAATGCTCGACGACCTCGGCCATGGGACCCATCGCGCGGGCATGCGCGTTCGCGCCGGTCTGGAGGTAGGCCACGACGTCATCGCGAGACCAATCGCCGATGCCTTCGCCGTGCGTGTTCCGCAGGCTGGTCGCGTACCAGCCTTCGCCCATGCCCCCTTCGAAGCGCTCGCCCTTCTTCACCGCGCCCAGCACGTTCTTCGGCGAATGGCAGGCGCCGCAATGGCCGAGCCCCTCGACCAGATAGGCGCCGCGATTCCATTCGGCCGAGCGCGTGGCATCCGGCACGAATTCGCCGTCCTTGAAGAACAGCGTGTTCCAGCCCGCGACCGAGCCGCGCCAGCTCATCGGCCAGGGCAGATCGGGTGCGCGCACGGCTTGCCGTACCGGCGGCAGCGTGTCGAGGTATGCCTTGATCGCGAGGACGTCGTCGTGCGAGAGCTTGGTGTACCAGGGGTATGGAAACGCCGGGTACAGATGCTGATCATTGGGACGGCGGCCCTCGTGCATCGACCGCCAGAAGTCGGCGTCGCTCCATGCGCCGATACCCGTGTCCTTGTCGGGCGTGATGTTGGACGAGTAGATCGTGCCGAACGGCGTTGGAATCGGCCGGTCGCCGGCGAACGGCGCGCCGCCATCGGCCGTGTGGCAGGCTTCGCAATCGCCCGCGGCCACGAGATAGCGGCCGCGCATGACCTCGGCATGCGACGTGTCGCGCGGCATCGATGCCGCCAGCGCCAGGCCGGCGCTGCCGACGAGCAGCGCCGCGATGGCGAGATGGATGCGTCGTGGCATGTGCGCGCTATGCCGACATGAGGCGTCCCGGGTGCCGGACGTACTGCCGCAGCGCATCGACGCCCCAGTACGTCAGCGCGCCCACGGTACCCGTGGGGTTGTAGCCCGCGTTCTGCGGGAAGAGGCAGGCGCCCATGACGAACACGTTGGGCACGTCCCACGACTGCAGGTAGCGGTTGACGACACTCGTGCGGGGGTCGGTGCCCATTACCGCGCCGCCGGTGTTGTGCGTCGTCTGGTACGGCACGATCGAGTAGTGGCCTTCGCGCTTCTTGGCGTGGATCGACCGCGTGCGCATGTGCTTCGCGACGTCGGCTGCGCGTGCGGTCAGGAAATCGGACATGCGGTGCTCGTTGTCGTGATAGTCGAACGTCAGGCGCAGCAGCGGGTTGCCGTACATGTCGCGGTAGGTCGGATCGAGGTCGAGATAGGCATCGCGATAGCTCATCACACTGCCGTGGGTCGCGATGCTCGCGCTCTTGAGGTAGTTCTCGGCGAGCGCGCGCTTGAACGCGCTGCCCCACTTCGGCGTGTCCTTCGGCACGTGATGCTGCAGGATGGGTCGTCCTCCGGTGGTCCAGAGGGCCAGGTATCCGCCGCCGATGAAGCCGTGCGGACCGTGGTCGAACAGATCCCCGTTGAAGTCGTCCACGGCCTGCCCCAGCGCGCCCGCTCCCATGAACGGGTTGAGGACGTCGTCGACGAATACGTCGACCGACGAGGTGATCTGGTAGGCGTAATTGCGGCCCACGACGCCCTGGTTGGCCACTGGATCGTAAGGGGCGCCGATGCGCGACAGCAGCAGCAGGTGCACGTTGTGCGTGGTGTATGCGCACAGAACCACGAGGTCGGCGGGCTGCTCCCACTCGCGGCCCGCCGTGTCGACGTACGTGACGCCGGTGGCGCGCGTGCCCGAGCTGTCGAGGTTGACGCGCGTCACCTCGCAGCGCGTGCGCAGCTCGAAGTTGTCGCGTCCGAGCACCACCGGGAATACCGTCGTCTGCGGGCTCGACTTGGAATAGTTGCCGCACCCGAACCATTCGCAGTAGCCGCAGTACGTGCATTCGCCCATCTGCACGCCGTAGATGTTCCGGTAGGGCTTCGAGGTGTTCGCGGCCGGGCAGGGGAAGGGATGAAATCCCGCTTCACGTGCCGCCTTGTCGAAGAGCGCGGTTCCCGCGCTGCGCTTGAGCGGTGGAAGCGGGTAGTCGCGCCGGCGCGGCCCTTCGAAGGGATTGCCGCCTTCCTGCGGCTGGCCGCCGACATTGCCCGCCTTGCCCGAGATGCCGCACAGGTACTCGAAACGGTCGTAGTGCGGCTCGAGGTCCTGGTAAGTGACGCCCCAATCCTGGATCGTCATGTCGGCGGGAATGAACTTCGCGCCGTAGCGCCGCGTGATGTGCGTGCGCAGCTCGAAATCACTGGGAAGGAAGCGCCAGGTCTGGCCGTTCCAGTGCACGCCCGCGCCGCCGGCGCCGGAGCCCGGGCGAAAGGATCCGAGGTGGCGCATCGGCAGTGCGACCTGCTGGAGGTTGTTGCGGAACGTCAGCGTCTCGCGGTCCGGCTGCTCGAAGATCGAGTTGCGCACGGCGTAGCGCAGCTCGTCCTGCATGAACGTGGGGGAGAAATCGGGAATCGTGTCGCGGAATTCGCCGCGCTCGATGGCGACGACCTGCAGGCCGCTGTCGCACAGCTCCTTGGCGACGATGCTGCCGGTCCAGCCGAAGCCGACGATGGCGACGTCGACGGAGGGAAGGCGCGTCGCCATCGTCAGCTCGCGCCGCTCTTGCGCACGCCGGCGTCGCGTCCGGCGATGCTGACGAACGGCATGTCGTAGCGCGTGCCGTGCCGCTCGATCTCCGCGACGTAGTTGTACCGCGGACCCGGAAAACCGATCAGCTTCCACCCGATGAAGTCGCGATTTCCGCCGTACATCGGATCGGCGAGAAAGCCTTCGACCGTGTTCTGCACGAGCATGTCGAAGAACGCGTCGGCCGATGCGTGGAGCAGCTCGAGATCGCCTTTCTCGAGCGAATGCAGCACGGCGTCCTGGATCTTCGCATCGAGCTCGGCGAACGTCTTGCCGCCGTGCTCCTTGCGCGCGTGCGCGTCGATGTCGGCGATCGCCGCGCGGTAGAGCTGCGCGGGTGTGAGCTTGAGCTGGTAGCCCTGCTCCTTTTCGCCATGCCGCCAGGGACCTTGCATGTACCAGGCTTCCGCCCGCCCATACGGACCCGCGAGCTGGCGATCGATGAAGTCGGCCACGCCGGCTTCCTTCGCGCCGGGTCCAAGCTCGTCCGCTGGAATGATCCGCGCGACGGCGGCCTCGACGAACGATGTTTCCGTGCTCGAGAAGAACCGTTCCGGCGGCTGCGCATAGTTCGGCGCGGCGGCCTGTGCCTCGGAGACTGCTACGAAACGCAGCGGCAGGATCGCCGCAGCGGGGGTGAGGGCCGCTGCCTGAAGCAGCCTGCGGCGATTGGGCGAGTGCATGGCGTGTCCAGTGGGCGGAACGGCCGGCGCATGTCACGCGGCGAGCGGACCGCGCGCGGCAGCGCGACCATCACCGGGGGCGGCCTGATGCAGCGTCCAACGCGCCCGGGGCCGTTCCATACGAGCATGGACGCCGGAAGACGGCGGCGAGTTCCGATATATTGGAACAAATATGTTTGGCAATGGATCCAAGCTCGCAGATGGCGCGATGCATCGGCGGCACGCCGTGTCGCGCGCGCCGCGCGGATTGGAGGAACACGTCATGACCCGAACCCGTGACACGAAGACCCTGGTGTCGGCGCTCGCTCTGATCGCCGCCGCGGCGGTATGCGCGCCGCGCGCAGGTGCCGCGACGGCGGCACCCGCGGACCGGGCGTTCGTCGACGACGCCGCTCATGCAGGGCAGGAGGAGGTGGCGCCGGGCCGCGCGGCGGAAGACCGCGCGGCCGCGGGCGCGGCGCGGCATATCGCGTCCCGGCCGGCGACGGACCCCCTGAAGGCGCACGCGCAACGCGAACGGCGGGGCCTCGACGCGGCGAAGGCCGGCACTGGTGCGAGCCGCGTCGCGACACAGCACAACGATCGCATCACCGTGGAGGAAACGGGCATGTAGCCTCGCGGCGTGCGCGCGCCCCCCTCCGGATCGCGCAACCGTGTCGCCGCCGCCTTCGCACGGAGCGACCGGCTCGAACGATCGGCCGTGTCCGCGTCATTGCGAATTCGACAGGGACCGCGTGAACCTTGACGACGCGTACGCGGTCCGATGGTGGTGCCAGAGATTCGTGTGCCGCCGCGCTCGCTGAGCCTGGTCGTCCAGTGAGCGCGCCGCTGCCCGCCGTCGTCGTGATCACCGGGGCCGGCGCCGGCCTGGGCCGCGCGACGGCCCGGGAATTCGCGCGGCACGGTGCCGCAGTGGGACTGATCGGGCGCAGCCTCGAGCGGCTGCGCGATGCCGCCGACGAAGTGCGCGCCCTGGGCGGTTCCGCGGCGGTCTTCCCATGCGACGTCGCGGATGCCGAAGCCGTCGCGCGCGCCGCACAGGCCATCGAGGCACGCCTCGGGCCCATCGACGTGTGGGTCAACAACGCGATGGCGACGATCTTCTCGCCGGTGCGCGCGATCTCGTCGGAGGATTTCAAGCGCGCCACCGAGGTCACGTACCTCGGCACCGTGTATGGCACGATGGCGGCGCTCAGGGCGATGCTGCCGCGCAACCGCGGCACCATCGTGCAGGTCGGATCCGCGCTCGCGTATCGCGCCATCCCGCTGCAGGCGCCCTATTGCGGCGCCAAGTTCGCGATCCGCGGGTTCACCGACGCGCTGCGGGCGGAGTTGCGACACGAGCGCTCGCGCGTGCACCTGACGATGGTGCAGATGCCCGCGCTCAACACGCCGCAATTCGATTGGGCGCGCAACCACATGCCGCGGCGTCCGCAGCCCGTGCCGCCCATCTTCGCGCCGGAGACCGGGGCCAGGGCGGTCGTATGGGCCGCGACGCATCGGCGCCGGGAAGTCTACGTCGGAATGCCGGCGCTGCAGGCGATCTGGGCGAACAAGGTCGTTCCCGGGCTCCTCGATCGCTTCCTGGGTCGTTTCGGCTATCGGTCGCAACTGTCCGCGCTGCCGACCGATCCGATGCAGCCCGACAATCTGTGGCAGCCGGTCGAAGGCCGCTACGCCGCGCACGGGCGCTTCGACGACCGTGAGCGCAGCGGCCGAGTGCAGGTGTGGCTCACGCTTCACCGCGTGGAGCTGCTGGCGGGCGCTGCCGCAGCCTGCGCGCTGTATTGGCTCAGGCGGCGGATGAGCGCCTAGCCGCGCGCGGCGAAATCGGTCAGGCTCAACACCACCAGAAAGCAAAGCCACATCACGCCCGCCAGCGCGACGATGCGGATCATCGGCGTCCCGCGCCGCAGGTGCATGAAGACGATCACGACCAGCGCGGCTTTGGCGAGCGCGATGCCGAGGTTCACCACGACGTTGAAGCCGCGCAGAGGCACGAATGCGCTCGCGGTGGTGAGCGCGAGCAGCGCGAGCAGCGCGAGCCAGGTCACGATGTACGCGCGCCTGCCGGGTGTCTTCATGCGCGTGCCACCAGATACAGGCAGGGATAGAGGAAGATCCACACCAGGTCCACGAAGTGCCAGTAGAGACCCGCGGTCTCGACCTGCTCGGGCAGGCGTGCGCCGCTGCGGCGCGCGCAGCGCCACGCGAACACGATTGCGATCACCACGCCGATGGACAGATGCACGAGGTGCAGGCCGGTCGTGGCGAAGTAGAGCCAGAAGAACATGAGCGCGCCCTGCGCGTAGGGCGGGTCGAACGCGAAATCGAGCACCGGCACGAGATGGCCGCGATAGTCGAGCGCGTATTCGGCCAGCTTGACGCCCGCGAAAGCGAGGCCGAGCACGGCCGTCACGACGAGCAGGAGCGCGCTCGCGCGCAGCCGCCGCAGCTGCGCCGCATGAACGGCCAGCGCCATCGTGAAGCTGCTGGTGAGCAGCACCGCCGTGTTCGTCGTGCCGAGGAGCAGGTTCGTGTGACGGCTCGCCGCGGCGAACGCATCGGGATAGCGCGCCCGTGCGACGCCATAGGCGAAGAACAGCACCCCGAAGAAGAGCACTTCGGTAGCGAGGAACAGCCACATGCCGAGCGACGCGGCCTCCGCCTGTTGCGCGGCGTCGTCGAACTGGGGCGCCACCGGGAGTCGCGCGTCGGTTCCTTCCATGTTCACCGCAGCGGCGGTCATCGCGTCCCCTCGCGGGCCTCGATCACGGCGCGCCCGACGCGCCCGGCACGATATGCATAGGGCGGGGCGTCGACGACCGGCGTCGTCTCGAAGTTGTGCTGCGGCGGCGGCGAGGTGGTCTGCCATTCGAGGCCGGTCGCGTCCCACGGGTTCGCGGGTGCGCGCGCGCCGCGAAACAGCGACCAGCCGAGGTAGAGCAGCGGCAGCAGATAGCCCAGCGCGAGGATCACGGCCCCCGCCGAGGACAGCACGTTGAGCGTCTGGAATTCCGCGGGGTAGGCGTGATAGCGGCGCGGCATGCCTTCGATGCCCAGCAGGTACTGCGGAAAGAACGTGAAGTTGAATCCCATGAACAGCAGCACGGCCGCGAAGCGCGCCCAGCGGTCCGAATAAAGCCGCCCGGTGATCTTGGGCCACCAGAAGTGGATGCCGCCCAGATACGCGGCGACGCTGCCGCCCACCATGATGTAGTGGAAATGCGCGATCACGAAGTAGGTGTCGGTGAGATGCACGTCGAGCGCCAGCGACGCCAGGAACAATCCGGTCATCCCGCCGATGGTGAACAGGCCGACGAATCCCAGCGCGTAGAGCATCGGGGCGTCGTAGCGGATCCGTCCGTGCCACAGCGTGGCGGTCCAGTTGAACACCTTCACGGCGGATGGGATCGCCACCAGGAAAGAGAGCAGTGAGAACGCGACGCCGGCGTACATCGACTGGCCCGACACGAACATGTGGTGGCCCCACACCAGAAAGCCGATCACGGCGATCGCGATGATCGCGTAGGCCATGGTGCGGTAGCCGAAGATCGGATTGCGCGCGAAGCAGGCGAAGAGCTCGCTCACCACACCCATCGCGGGCAGCACCATGACGTACACCGCAGGATGCGAATAGAACCAGAACAGGTGCTGGAAGAGCAGCGGATCGCCACCCAGCGCGGGATCGAAGATGCCGATGCCGGCGATGCGCTCGAGCGCGAGCAGCACGAGCGTCATGGCGAGCACCGGCGTGGCGAGCACCAGGATCGCGGACGTCGCGTACTGCGCCCACACGAAGAGCGGCAGCCTGAACCAGTGCATGCCGCGCGCGCGCATCGTGTGCACCGTCACGATGAAGTTGATCCCGGTGAGGATGGACGAGAAGCCCACCACGAACACGCCGGCCAGCACGTAGATCACGTGCGTGTTCGAGAACAGGGTGGAGAACGGCGCATAGAAAGTCCATCCGGTGTCGACGCCTCCGGCCACCATCGCGGCAAGCGTGAAGATCGCGCCGCCGACGTACAGGTACCAGCTCGCCAGATTGAGGCGCGGGAACGCCAGATCGCGCGCACCGATCATCAGCGGCAACAGGAAATTGCCGAGGGTGGCGGGAATCGACGGGATCAGGAAGAACCACACCATGATGACGCCGTGCATCGTGAACAGCTTGTTGTACGTCTCCGCGGAAACGAGGTCGCCCGCGGGCGTGGCCAGTTCCAGGCGGATGAGCGTGGCGGCAATGCCGCCGATGAAGAAGAACGTCGTGATGCTGATCGCGTAGAGGATCGCGACGCGCTTGTGGTCGGTGCTCGTGAGCCACGACCGCAGGGTCATGCCCGACGTCAGGTAGCTGCGCGGCGCGTAGCCGGCCGGTGCGGCGTCGCCGGATGCGCGTGCGGGCGGGGGTGCGGCAAGCTCGGTCATGGCTTTGCGGCCGTATGTCGCGTCGTCATCGCGGCCGCTCCGTCGCATGCGCCAGGCCGCGGATGTAGGCGATCAGATCGAACACGTCTTCTTCGCCGATCCGTCCGGCGAACGACGGCATGATCGGCGCGTAGCCGGCGGCGATCTCCTTGCGCGGCAGCAGGATCGCGTCGTGCAGGTAGCGGTCGTCGGCGATCACGGTGCTGCCGTCGGAAAGCGGAACCGGCTTGCCGTACAGGCCGGCAAGATCCGGTGCGTGCACGGCGGCGTTCGCGCCGTGGCAGCCGCTGCAGCCGAATTCCCGGAACAACGCCGCGCCCCGCGAGGCCGCGTCGGGCGCACCGTCCGCCGCGGCGAGCCAGCGCTGGAAATCCGCCGGCTCCATGACGATCAGCTCCCCGCTGCCCATGCCGGCATGATCGGTGCCGCAGTATTCGGCGCAAAAGAGGTGATAGCGGCCGGCCGCCGTGGCGGTGAACCAGAGCTCGGTGTAGCGGCCGGGCAGCACGTCCTGCTTGGCGCGAAACGCCGGCACGAAGAAGCTGTGGATGACGTCCTGGGAGGTCATGACCAGCCTCACCGGCTGGCCGCGCGGCACGTGCAGCTCGTCGATCTCGCGACGCCCGCCGGCGTGCTGGAACTTCCACATCCATTGCTTCGCCACGACATCGACGGGCAGCGCGTCGGCCGGCGCCGTGCCGCGCTCGACATACAGCGCCGCCGCCCATCCGAAGGCGCACAGAAACAGCAACAGCGGCACCAGCGTCCAGACGAGCTCGACGCGAATGCGCGCACGCCGCTGCGCCTCTGCGATGTCCTCGTGACGCGGGATCGGGTTGCCCGCGCGGTAACGGATGCCGAAGTAGATCAGCGCGATGAACACGGCGAGCGCGACGGTCGCCGTGGTTGCCGTGACGGCATAGAACAGCGCGTCGACGCGCGGCGCCATCGTGGAGGCCGATGGGGGCAACGGGAGCAGCGTCATGGCGATCGGCGTGCGAAGGCGAGCGCGACGTAACCGAGCAGTGCGCACAGCGCCGCCAGCGCGACGAGGCGCACCGCGAGCAGCACGGCGGGCGTATGCCGCCCGGTCTGCGGATCGAGGGCGAAGCACAGGAGCCAGGGCGCATGCGTTCGCGCCCCCGCGCTCGAGGCACTCGAAAGCTGAGCACGCAGATCGGCGGGCGCATACGAGACGCCCGGCAGGGTCGCGTGGATGCGTCCCTGCGCGTCGACGATCGTGATCCCGGCCGGGTGCGCGAACTGCGCGGCGGCGTCGTCCCAGGCATAGCGATAGCCCAGCGCGTGCGTGACGGCATCGATCGAGCGTTGACCGGCGGTGAGGAAGTGCCAGCCCGCGGCCTCGCGCGGGGCGAGCGCGTTTCCGAGGACGTCCCGGCGCTTGGCGCGCGCCATTGCCGGCGTTTCCTGCGGCGCGATGCTGATCACGACGACGTCGACGTCCCGGCCGGCGTGCAGGCCCGCCGCATCCAGTCCGCCGCGCACGCCCTGCAGCACGAGGCTGCAGAGGTTCGAGCAGCCGTAATAGCCGAGCACCACGACCGCGGCGCGCCCGCCCAGCGCCTCGCCGAGCGTGATGGCATCGCCCTGCTCGTCGCGCAGCACGACGCCGGTGGGCAGCGACGACGCCGGCTTCGCGGTGACATCGATCGTGGCCAGCGTGCCGGGTGTGAGTGCGCCGGCCGGCGGCGCCACGAGCAGCGCGATCGCGATCAGCCAGCGCATCACGGCGTGCTCCGGCGCGATTGCCGCTCGACCAGCAGCGTCATAGCGCGCTCGATGGGAATGCGCACCACGCCGTGCGCTCGATCGACCCATGCATAGCCTTCGAGCAGCTTCAGCTTCTCGCGATGGAACGCGGGAAAGTCGCGCTCGGGGGCCGGCTGCAGCGCCGGCGCTGCGCTGCGCACGGCGGAGCCGTGGGGCACACCGCGTTGCGGTGTCAGTCCCTGCACGATGAGCACGGCGGCAAGCACCGTCGCGATGACGACGCCGAGGATCGCCGCTGCGCCGATGACGAGCGCCCGGACGCGGGGAGCGTCGGGCTCGTGCGCGAGCGCCCGTGTCTCAGCCATGGACGGACACCGCCGATGGCACGGCGGCTGAGCGAACGGGAAGCCGGTCGGCGATCGCGAGCAAAACGAGCAGCCAGAGGCTCCCCATGCCGAGGAGCGCCACCAGATCGATCCAATGCAGCGCGAAACCCCGGGGTTCCAGCGATGGGGCGATCAACCACAGCAGGTCGAGCCACTGGCCTGCCAGCGCCAGCAAGCACACCACGGCCATGCCCTGCGGGGTGCGTTTGACCGCACGGAACAGCATCGCGATCACCGGGATCGCGAACTCCAGCGCCACGACGACGATGACGAGCCCGCGCCAGCTCGTCGTCGCGCGCGGCCAGTACCAGGCCGTTTCGACGGGCAGGTCCTCGCCCCACACGATGAGGTACTGGGTGAAGGCGATGTACGCCCACATCATCGCGTACGTGAGGAGCAGGTTGCCGAAGTCCTGCAGGTCGCGAGCCGGCGGCCGTGCACGGGCGTTGACGCCGACGAGCACGAACGGCACCGCAAACGCCAGGGACGCTACGAATTGCGCTGCGCCCAGCCGCACACCCATCGCGGTCGAGTAGAAGCCGGGCACCATCGACACGATCCAGTCGAACGCGGCGAGCGTCACCGTGAAGAGATAGATGAGCAGGCCGGCGATCGCCAAAGGGCGCGCACGAGGCGAGGCGGCGTTGGTCGCGCGCACGAATGTCACGGCGAGCACGCTCCATGCGATGAGCAATGCCGCGTTGCGCAGCAGGAAGAACGCCGGTGACAGATACCAGCGCTGCGCCTCGAGCGCGGCGTCGTGCGCTGCGCCGTGCTGGGCCCAGGGAAACAGGTACGGCAGGCCGAACGCCAGCGGCAGCGCGAGCGCCGCGAGCAACGGCAGGGTTGCCGCAGACGCTTCGAGCGGCGGCCGCAGCACGCGTCCCCACTCGCCGCCGGTCAGCTCGTGGATCATCACCTGGGCCATGCCCGCGAGCGCGATGCCGAGCAGAAACAGCCACGACACGAGCCAGGCGGGGAAAAAACGGGCAGGGTCGAGCCAGCCGAGGACGGCGGACGCCGCGAGCCCGAGCGCGGCGCTCGCCGCGAGCGCCTGGCGTGAGCGCGACATTCGCATGCGCCGGCCGCAAGTGCTCATCGCTGCGCCTCCAGCGCGGCACGGCGCTGCGCGGGCACCGCGTCGAGCGTGGCGTGCTGGCTCAGCTGCAGCGCCCGGACGTAGGCGACGACCGCCATCCGGTCGTCGGGGGTCAGCCGGTCGGCGTACGAATACATCGCGCCGTACCCGTCGCTGATCACGGCGTACAGGTGCGCATCGCTGGCGTTGCGCAGCGCGTCGGAGTGGTACGAAGGCGGATGCGGAAAGCCGCGGCGCGCGATGAAGCCGTCACCATCGCCGGCAACGCTGTGGCACGGCGCGCAGAAGATGTCGAAGCGCTCGCGCCCCCGTTCGAGCATCGGCCGCGTGATCGGCGGCAGGTGGAAGGCCGCAGCCGTCGCGTTTGCCTGGGGACGCAGCTCGTCGCGGATGCCGGCGAGCGGCGGAAGCGTCGGCTCCGGCGCTGCCAGCTGCTGGCGGCCGCTGCTCGAGCCGGCGAACGTGCCGGCGGCGTGCGGGATGGTGCCGGCCACTCTTGGCCGCGACGCGCGCGTGTCGCTCCACAGCGGGCTCGCGGCCAGCGGCTTGTAGCGGGGCTGGTCGTACATGTTGCGAAACGTCTGCTCGCAGCCCGCCAGCGCAACCAGCGCGAGCAGCGCGACGATGAGCCTCATTGGGGCACCTCGATGATGCGCAGCGGGTGGAGCGTCTGAAGGAAGGTGTGCGCATCGCCCGGGTCGAACGCCGCGTCGGTCGCCCTGATGCCCACGAAAAAGCGGTTGCGTGTGGCGAGATCGAAGTCCGCCGCGCCGAAGATGGGATGGTGCAGGCGCGGCAGGCCATTCAGCGCCAGCATGCCGAGGAATGCGGCGAGGCACGCGCCCAGCACGGTGAGCTCGAACGTCGGCACGACGAAGGCGGGCCAGCTGTGCAGCGGACGTCCGCCCGCGTTGATCGGATAGTCGATCACCGCGCTGTACCACTGGAGGAAATACGCGCCCGCGCCGCCGACGAGGCCGCCCAGCAGCGTGCACAGCGGAACGGCATTGCGGTGGAATCCGAGCAGCTCCGCGAGCCCGTCGATCGGATACGGCGTATAGGCATCGACGTCGCGGTAGCGCGCGCGGCATGCGCGCACGGCCTCGAGCAGCGCGGCCGGATCGGAGAACTCCGCGAGCACGGCATAGGGGTCGCGCGTGGCGGCCATCACGGATGCATCGGCTCGTGGTGCGCTTCCTTGCGCAGCTCGGCCATCGAGATAGCCGGCAGGAAGCGCAGGAACAGCAGGAACAGCAGCGCGAAGGCACCGATCGAGCCGGCGAGCGTCGCGAGATCCCAGAACGTCGGCGCGTAGAGATGCCACGCCGACGGCAGGAAATCGTGGCTCAGGCTCTGCACGATGATCATGAAGCGCTCGAGCCACATGCCGACGAGGACCACGACGCCCAGCGCGAACAGCGCACCGGCGTGACGGCGCACCCAGCCGATCCACAGCGCCTGCGGGATGACCACGTTGCACAGCACGACCGCCCACGCAATCGGCGCGTACGCACCGACATAGCGATCCTCGATGATCGCGATCTCGTGGGCGTCGCCGCTGTAGTACGCGGTGAACACTTCCACCGCATAGCTGTAGGCGACGAGCAGGCCCGTCACCAGCAGCAGCGTGGCCATGCGCGCGAGATGGCGCTCGGTGATGAAATCGCGCAGGCGGAATGCAGCGCGCAGGGGCACGGCCAGCACGAGCGCCATGGCGAAGCCGGAATACAGCGCGCCCGCGACGAAATAGGGCGGGAAGATCGTGGAGTGCCAGCCGGGCACGAGGCCGAACGAGAAGTCGAGCGACACCACGCTGTGCACCGAGATCACCAGCGGCGTGGCGAGCCCTGCGAGCAGCAGGTAGGCCGTCTCGTAGCGATGCCAGTGGCGCGCCTCGCCGCGCCAGCCCAATGCGAAGAGACCGTAGGCGATCTGCCTGCCGCGCGTGCGAGCGCGATCGCGCAGCGTCGCGAGATCCGGCAGCAGGCCCATGTACCAGAAGACGACGGAGACGATGATGTACGTACCGATGGCGAAGATGTCCCACACCAACGGGCTGCGCCATTGCGGCCACACGTTCATCACATCCGGATACGGCGCGAGCCAGTAGAAGAACCAGGGCCGTCCCAGATGCAGGATCGGCATGAGGCCCGCCATTGCCACCGCGAAGATGGTCATGGCCTCGGCGAAACGATTGATCGACGTGCGCCAGTGCTGCCGCAGCAGGAGCAGGAACGCCGAGATGAACGTGCCCGCGTGCCCGATGCCGACCCACCACACGAAGTTGGTGATTGCGAAGGCCCATGCGACCGGCTGGTTGACGCCCCAGATGCCGACGCCGACGGCGAAGAGATAGCCGATGGCGACGAAGAACAGCAGCGTGAGCGCGCTGGCGGCACCCAGCCCGAGCCGGAAGCCGAGGTGCGCAGGACGCTCGAGAACGATGCCCGCGATGCGATCGGTGATGATCGCGCCGCTGTAGCGCGGGCCGGGTGCCGGGGCGGAACCGGCGATGACGGCGTCAGGCGGCATGCTCGTTGGTGACGCGCGCGAGATAGGTCGTGCGCGGCCGGGTGTTGAGCTCGGCCAGCAGCGCGTAGTCGAGGGGCGAGCGCTTCCGCCGGCTGACCTCGCTCGCAGGATCGTTGAGGTCGCCGAACACGATCGCGCGCGTGGGGCACACCGCCTGGCACGCCGTCACCACGTCGCCGTCGCGCAGCGCACGGCCGTCGCGATCGGCCGCGATGCGTGCGGTGGTGATGCGCTGCAGACAATAGTTGCACTTCTCCATGACGCCCCGCATGCGCACCGTGACCTCCGGGTTGCGCTGCGCGTTCTGTTGCGGCTCGTCCTTCGCGTACTGGAAGAAGTTGAAGCGCCGCACCTTGTAGGGACAGTTGTTCGAGCAGAACCGCGTGCCCACGCAGCGGTTGTAGACCTGGACGTTGATGCCCTGCGCATCGTGCACCGATGCTTCCACGGGACAGACCACCTCGCAGGGCGCGTGCTCGCATTGCATGCACGGCACCGGCTGGAACACGGTGCGCGGGTTGTCGATGGCACCTTCGTGATAGCGGTCCACGCGGATCCAGTGCATCTCGCGTCCACGCAGCACTTCGTCCTTGCCGACCACCGGGATGTTGTTCTCCGCCTGGCAGGCGATCGTGCACGCGGCGCAGCCGATGCAGCTGGAGAGGTCGATGCTCATCGCCCACGCATGCGGCCCCTGCGGCGGCGCGTCGTACAGGCTGCGCGCGCTGCGATAGTCCGGCGTACCGCAGGCCGCCGGGGTGCAGGCCGCGGCCTGCGCTGCCGCAAGGACGCGCACGAGATCGCGGCCTTCCATGCGTCCGTGCGTCTGCGCCGACGCGAGCGGGTAGCGGCGGCCGGTCGGAACGACGGTCAATCCGGCGGCGAACCACGGCGCCGCCGCGGTGCGCAGGGCGTAGGCGTTGGTGCCGCGCCCTGTCCCGACCGCGCCGGCGTGCGTGCGGCCATAGCCGAGTGCGAGACCCACCGAGCCGTCGGGCATGCCGGGCGTCATCCACACCGGCGCGGTGACGCTGCGCGCGCCGATGCGCAGCTCGACGATGTCGCCGTTGCTCACGCCAAGGCGACCTGCCAGCGCGGGTGCGACCAGAGCTGCGTTGTCCCATGTGAGCTGCGTCAGGGGCTTCGGCAGCTCCTGCAGCCAGGCATTGTTGGCGTGACGGCCGTCGCCGATGCGCGGATCGGCGTCCATGACCAGCTCGAGCGTGGTGTTCGCTGCGGCCGAGGCGCGCCCGGTGACCGCAGCATCGATGTCGCGCAGGGCGGGCCGTTGCGGCGCCGCCGCGGTGCCGGGCACGACACCGCGACGCAGCGCATCGTCGAAGAAGGCGTCGAAGTCCTCCGCTGCGCTACGCTGCCAATGCGCTCGCAGCAGGGTGCGCGGATCGCCTTGCACATCGCCGTTCACGGCCGCAAGCAACTCGGCGATGGTGCGGCCGCCGTACAGCGGCGCGATGCACGGCTGCTGGAGCGTGCACGTGCCGTCGAACGCGCGCACGTCGCCCCACGCTTCCAGCGCGTGCGCGGCGGGCACGTGCCAGTCGCAGCGAACGGCCGTCTCGTCCTGGTACAGGCCGAGATGCATCTTGAAGGGAACCCGTGCGAGCGCTGCCGCGAATTCGCTGTCGGCGGGCGCGGCGTACAGCGGATTGGGCTGGAGGATCAGCAGCGTGTCGACGCTGCCGCCCTCCATGTCGCGCACCAGCTCGCTGAGCGACGCGGCATGGTCGACCGGCTCGGCAGCGCCCGGCGGAAGATGCAGCACCGTCGCGCCGACGTTGCCGAGCCGCTCGTTCATGGCATGCGCCAGGGCATGCACCCACGCCGGTTGGCGCTCGCCGGCGACGACGATGGATTCGCCGCGGCTTTGCACCAGGTCCGCCGCGATGGCGCGCAGCAGGTCCGACGGCACCGGTGCAGGAGAGGGCGACCCGCGCACGACGCCCAGCGCGTGCGCGATCGCGTATGCGGCCGCACCGACGTCCTGCGCCCGCAGTGGCAGGCGATGATCGGCCGCGGCGCCCGTGAGGCTCGGGACGCATTCCAGCGCGTACAGCCGGCTGCGCCGTGTCGGTTGCGCGTCCGCGGCGCGCGTCGTCGCGAAATCGTGCGCGTAGCGGACCGAGCCCGGCAGTGCGTCGAGGAAGTCGGCGTCGAGCGCCAGCACGGTGCGCGCACGATCGAAGCGATGGACCGTGTCGAACGGCGCGCCGTACGCAAGCCGTGCGCCCGCGTACGCGTTGTCGCGGTTGAGCGGCTGCCACTGATGCCAGCGCGCTTGCGGAAAGCGGGCCAATATGCTCTGGAGCTGCGCGTGCAGCGACGGTGAGGTCACCGTCTCGGTCAGGATGCGCAGTCCCGCACCGGCCTGGAGCTGGCGCAGCCGCTCCTGCAGCGCGGCAACGAAGGCATTCCATGTGCCGACCGCGCTGCCCGCGCGCACGCTTTGCGAGCGATCGGGATCCCACAACTCCAGCACGGCGGCCTGCGCGAGCACGTCCGTTGCGCCGAGGCTCGCAGGATGCAGCGGGTTGCCCTCGATCTTGGTCGGCCGACCCATGTTGCATTCGACCAGCACGCCGCTGCCATAGCCGTCGCGCGCCAGCGCGGTCGCGTAGAACACGGGCTCGGCGGACGCTTGCTCCGCCGGGCCGTCGCGATAAGGCACGATCTTCTCGAGCGGCGGCCGCGCGCAGCCACCCATTCCCGCGAGCGCCAGCGACGCGCCCATGAGGCGCATGAACGCGCGGCGGCTGTGCGGCAGCCCGAGCGACGCGTCGTCGGGCGTGTCGGACGCTCCCTGCGCTTCCGCCACGCTGCGCCAGAAGCGCACCGGGACAACCTGTTGCGCGGGACCGGCTGCCGGATCGCTCATCGTGTCCGTCGTGGGATCAGCGATGGCACGTGGAGCAATCGGTCAGCTCGCGCGTGGTGCGCAACGCGTACGCCTTGCGCAGCTCGGTACCGCGTGCAAGCTGGTCCGCGGGCGGCTGCCACGCGACATCGAACACGCGATCGCGCGGCCGCAGGAAGCGCTCCGGCTCGCGATGGCATTCGAGGCACCATTCCATGTACAGCGGCGCGACCCGGCGCGTGAGCGGCATGCGATCGATGGCGCCGTGGCAGGTCGTGCACCCGACGCCCTTCGCGACGTGAATGGAATGGTCGAAGTACACGAAATCGGGCAGGTCGTGCACGCGGTTCCATTGCAGCGCAGCGTCCCCGGCGTAGGCGCGCCGCAGCGGATCGAGGATGGGCGCGGTTGCGAACAGCTGCGAATGGCACGTCATGCAGGTGGACAGCGGCGGAAGCCCGGCGAACGCCGCCTTCTCCACGGAGGTGTGGCAGTAGCGGCAATCGATGCCATCGTCGCGCACGTGGTGCTGGTGGCTGAACGGTATGGGCTGCGCAATGGGTGCGCCGCCGGCCGCATCGGCACGGGCGGTCACGCGATAGGTCACCGCCGCCGCGACGATCGCAACCAGCGCGCCGAGCGAGCCGACGCGCAGCAGGAGCACGAAGCGGCGGGAGAAGACCTGCGCCATCGGTGCCGGTTGCGTGGCAAGTTTCGAGCCAACGCACCGGCGAAGGTGCGAAACGCGGTCCGGCGCTAACGGGCCTTGCGCCGCATGCGCTTCGGCCGCCCGGCCCCGGCGTCGGGGTGCAGCAGCCACTGCGACATGAGCTCGCTCTGCGCGTCCTTGTCCCGGCCTCGCATGTGCTCGATCACATCTCCGAGGTCGCGGTGCAGCGCGGCAAGGCGGGCGGCCGGTAGTGCCATCAACGCTTCCTGGAGCGCGCCGCGCAGCGGCCGCGGCGCGCGGGCCACGACACGCTGGCCGGCGCGGGTCAATGCGAGCCTGACGACCCGCTGGTCGTCGGCGGGGCGCTCGCGCACCAGCAGGTCGGCGCGCTCGAGCTCCGCGATCAGATTGCTCGCGGTCGATTGATGGACCGCGAGATCCCGCGCGAGCTCGCCAACCGTCATGCCCGGCGACGCATCGATCTGCGCCATCGCCCAGAGCTGCGCGCCCGTCACGCCGGACGCGCGCTCCACGGACTGATAGTGGCGGCGTATGGAGCGTACGACCACCCGGAACTGCATCAGCACGGACAGCATCATGCGGTACTGCGACTGCGCGTCGCTGCGGCGTCGCGCCGTCATGTCCCGCAGCCAGTCGCGCGCCGGCGCGCCGCGGGTCGCGACGGAAAACAATTCAATGTGCCGGAAATTATTGCCATCGTGGTTGGCGGTGGGCTCGACTCCGTTTGGATGCGGCACCGTGCGGCCTGCGCGCCGACGCCTACATGTTGTCACAAATATATAGGGCCGCAAATCGCCGGGCCGGCACCGACCGCGGCGCTCCCGCCCGGCTCCGGGGCGCGCCGTGCCTCCGGGCGCGGCATGGCCCGGGCGCGCAGCGGGAGACGTGACCAACAAACATTCGAACAAATGTTATTTGCAGAAATTCAACCGCCGGCGCGAACCGTCCGCCGGCGCGCACCGCCTGCTCGAGATCCCGGCGCCCATGATGCGGGCCCGGCCCCTCCGATGTGGCCGCTTGCGGCCGCCTTGCGCGCGACTGTCGATTGCAGCGTCGGAGCCGGCTCTCGAACCGTGGAACTTTCGCGCGCGCCCCATCCTCCCACTCTTGCCGGCCCGAGAGGGGAGCGTTTGTCATGGCAAGCACCGTCAGCGATTTCCTGGTACAACGCCTGGCGCAGTGGGGCGTCGAGCGCATCTTCGGCTACCCCGGCGACGGCATCAACGGCATCATGGGTGCGCTCGGTCGTGCCGGCGATCGCCCGCAGTTCATTCAGGCGCGCCACGAAGAGATGGCGGCCTTCATGGCGACGGCGCATGCCAAGTTCACCGGCCGGACCGGCGTGTGCCTGGCGACCTCGGGGCCTGGTGCGATCCACCTCCTCAACGGACTGTACGACGCGCTGCTCGATCATCAGCCTGTCGTTGCCATCGTCGGCCAGCAGCGGCGCGCCGCGCTCGGCGGACACTACCAGCAGGAGGTCGACCTCATCTCGCTGTTCAAGGACGTCGCGCACGAATACGTGCAGATGGTCACCACGCCGGCGCAGATGCGTCACGTCATCGACAGCGCGTTTCGCACGGCCGCGGCGCTGCGTACCCCGACCTGCATCATCGTGCCCAACGATCTGCAGGAGATGCCGGCCGAGGCTCCGCCGCGCGAGCACGGCACGGTGCATTCCGGCATCGGCTATGCGAATCCGCTTCTGGTGCCCAGCCAGGACGCTCTGGAGCGCGCAGCGGAGGTGATCAACGCGGGGAAGCGCGTCGCCTTGCTGGTGGGCGCGGGCGCGCTGCATGCGACGGACGAGATCATCGCGATCGCCGAGCGTGTGCAGGCCGGCGTCGCCAAGGCGCTGCTCGGCAAGGCCGCGGTGCCCGACGAGCTGCCGTTCGTGACGGGGTCGATCGGGCTCCTCGGCACGCGACCCAGCTTCCGCATGATGACCCAGTGCGACACGCTGCTCATGGTGGGCTCCGGCTTCCCCTATTCCGAGTTCCTGCCGGAAGAGGGCAAGGCGCGTGGCGTGCAGATCGACATCGATCCGCGCATGATCAGCCTGCGCTACCCGATGGAGGTCAACCTGGTCGGCGACAGCGCCGCGACGCTGCGCCTGCTGCTGCCGCTGCTCCAGCAGAAGGAGCGCGGCGACTGGCGCGAGGGCATCGAGCGCGAAGTCCGCGACTGGTGGCAGACGCTCGAAAAGCGGGCGCACGTCGCCGCGAACCCGATCAATCCCCAGCTCGTGTTCTGGGAGCTTTCGAAGCGCCTGCCCGACGGTTGCATCCTGACGGCAGACAGCGGATCGGGCACCGACTGGTACGCGCGCGACGTCAAGCTGCGGCGCGGGATGATGGCCTCGCTCTCCGGCGGGCTCGCCACCATGGGTCCCGGCGTGCCGTACGCGATCGCCGCGAAGTTCGCATATCCCGCGCGGCCCGTCATCGCGATGGTGGGCGACGGCGCCATGCAGATGAACGGCATGGCCGAGCTGATCACGATCGCCAAGTACCGGCATCAGTGGTCCGATCCGCGGCTCATCGTGATGGTGCTCAAGAACGGCGACCTCAATCAGGTGACCTGGGAGCAGCGCGCCATGGCGGGCGATCCGAAGTTCGCGGCGTCGCAGGACCTGCCGATCGTGCCGTTCGCGGCCTTCGCGGAGCTGATCGGCCTGCGCGGCATCTCCGTCGAAACGCCGGAGGACGTTGGGCCAGCGTGGGACGCGGCGCTCGCCGGCGATCGTCCCGTCGTGCTGGACGTGCGCACGGATCCCGACGTGCCGCCGCTCGCGCCCAACGTCACGATGAAGCAGATGCGCGCGTTCACCGAGTCGCTGCTCAAGGGCGACCCCGATTCCGTGGACGTCGTCAAGGCGACGCTGAAGCAAGTGTTCGCGTGAAGCCGCATGAAGTCGGTCGAGGCACCCGTCGGGAAGGTCGACGTGGCGGCGTACGTCATTCCAACTTCCTCGCCCGAATCGGATGGCACGCTCGAATGGCGCGCGACGACGCTCGTGACGGTCGAGGCGCGTGCCGCTGATCGCGTCGGCTTCGGGTACACGTACGCCGACACGGCGACGGCGACGCTGATCCGCGACAAGCTCGCGGGCCTCGTGACCGGCCGCGATGCGCTGGCCGTCACCGAATGCTGGGACGTCATGGTCCGCGAGATCCGCAACCTCGGCCGTCCCGGCATCGCGTCGATGGCCATCGCGGCCGTCGACAACGCGTTATGGGACCTAAAGGCACGCCTGCTCGACGTGCCGCTGGTGCGCCTGCTCGGCACGGTGCGCGCGGCCGTGCCTGTCTACGGCAGCGGCGGGTTCACGTCGTATTCGACCGGCCAGCTCGCCGCGCAGCTGCGCGCATGGGTCGAAGAAGGCATCGCGCAGGTCAAGATGAAGGTGGGCCGCGCGCCGTCGGACGACGCGGCACGCGTGCGTGCGGCGCGCGCGGCGATCGGTGCGGCGGCACTGTTCGTCGACGCAAATGGCGGCTACAGCCGCAAGCAGGCGCTCGGCCTCGCGCAGGAGTTCGCGGCGCAAGGCGTCACCTGGTTCGAGGAGCCCGTGAGCAGCGACGATCTCGCCGGCTTGCGCATGCTGCGGGACCGCGCGCCCGCGGGCATGGACATCACCGCGGGCGAATACGGCTACGATCTCGGCTACTTCCGCGCCATGCTCGAAGCGGGCGCCGTCGATGTGCTGCAGGCCGATGCGACGCGCTGCGCGGGCATCACCGGATTCATGCGCACGGCTGCGCTATGCGAGGCATTCCACGTGCCGCTGTCGAGCCATTGTGCGCCGTCGCTGCACGTGCATCCCTGCTGCGCCGCGACGCCGGTGCGGCACGTCGAGTATTTCCACGACCACGTGCGCATCGAGCAGATGCTGTTCGACGGCGGCGCGCGCGCGCGCGGCGGACGGCTCGCACCCGATCTCACGCGCCCGGGACTCGGGCTCACACTGAAGCGCGCCGATGCGGCTCGGTACGCCGTCTGAGCACCATCCGCTGCGTGCGCGCCGGGACGCCACGGGCGAAGCGCGCGGCGCGCCGGCATTCGTCGGCAGGCGCGGCGCAGAGGCGGCCGCGGCGTTGGCTGCCGAGCTGCGCAGCAGCATCGAAGGCGAGGTGCGCTTCGACGCCGGCAGCCGCGCGCTGTACGCAACCGACGCGTCCAACTATCGCCAGGTACCGATCGGCGTCGTCATTCCGCGCAGCGTCGACGACGTCGTCGCGACGATCGCGGCGTGCCGCCGCTGCGGCGCGCCCGTGCTGCCGCGAGGCGGCGGCACCAGCCTCGCGGGCCAGTGCTGCAACGTGGCGGTGGTGATCGATTGCTCGAAATACCTCGATCGCATCGTCAGTCTGGACCCGCACGCGCGCTGCGCCGTGGTCGAGCCGGGCGTGGTGCTCGATCAGCTGCGCGATGCCGCCGAGGCACACCATCTCACCTTCGCGCCCGATCCGTCCACGCACACGCACAACACGCTGGGCGGCATGATCGGCAACAACTCGTGCGGTGTGCATTCGGTCATGGGCGGCAAGACGGTCGACAACGTCGAGGCGCTCGACGTGGTGACGTACGACGGCGTGCGACTCCGGGTCGGCCGCACCGACGCCGCACGTCTTGCGGCGATCGACGCGGCCGGCGGCCGCGCCGCCGACATCCATCGGCGCCTCGAGGCGCTCGCGCAGCGCAATGCCGCCGAGATCCGCGCGCGCTATCCGCGGATTCCGCGGCGGGTATCGGGCTACAACCTCGACCAGCTGCTGCCCGAGAACGGCTTCGACGTCGCGCGCGCGCTGGTGGGAAGCGAAGGCACGTGCGTGTTCGTGCTCGGCGCAACGGTGCGTCTGGTCGACAGTCCGCCGGCGCGCACGCTGCTGGTGCTGGGATATCCGGACGTGTTCAGCGCGGCCGATCACGTTCCGGCGGTGCTCGAGCACGGACCGATCGGTCTCGAGGGCATCGACGATCGTCTCGTCGACGACATGAAGGCGATCGGGCTGCATCCCGAGGACGTACGGCTGCTGCCATCGGGCAAGGGCTGGCTCATGGTCGAGTTCGGCGCCGACTCCCGCGAGACTGCCGACGCCAAGGCTCGCGCCTGCATGCGCGCGCTGCAACGCGCGTCGCACCCCCCGGCGATGAAGCTCTTCGACGATCCACGCGAGGAGCGCATGTTGTGGACGGTCCGCGAATCGGGCCTCGGTGCCACTGCGCACGTCCCGAACAAGCGCATCACCTGGGAGGGCTGGGAAGACGCTGCCGTCGCGCCCGAGAAGCTCGGCGCGTACCTGCGCGAGTTTCGCGCCCTGCTCGAGCGCCATCGCTATCAGGGCGACCTCTACGGCCATTTCGGCGACGGCTGCGTGCACACGCGCATCGACTTCGACCTCGAGACCCGTGCCGGCATCGATCGCTTCCACGCCTTTCTCTCCGATGCGGCGGACCTCGTGGTGCGCTTCGGCGGCTCGTTCTCCGGCGAGCACGGCGATGGCCAGTCCAAGGCCGAATTCCTGCCGCGCCTGTTCGGCGACCAGCTCGTCGGCGCATTCCGCGACTTCAAGACGATCTGGGACCCGGATGGCGGCATGAATCCGGGCAAGATCGTCGATCCGTGGCGGCCGATCGACAACCTGCGTCTCGGCACGCACTACAACCCGCGCGTCGTCGAGACGCATTTTCGCTATCCGAAGGACAGCGGGCGCTTCAACCGCGCGCTGCTGCGCTGTGTCGGCATCGGCAACTGCCGACAGCAGCACGGCGACACGATGTGCCCGAGCTACCGCGCAACGCGCGAGGAGATGCATTCGACCCGCGGCCGCGCGCGCCTGCTGTTCGAGATGATGGCCGGTGACGTGCTGCAGGGCGGGTTCCGGGAGCCGGCGGTGAAGCAGGCGCTCGATCTGTGCCTCGCCTGCAAGGGCTGCAAGGGCGACTGCCCGGTGCACGTCGACATGGCGACGTACAAGGCGGAGTTCCTCGCGCGCTACTACGACGGCCGGTTGCGTCCGCTGCGCGGCTACGTGCTGGGCTACCTCGACCGTTGGGCGCGCGCGGCGACGCACGTGCCCGCGCTCGCGAATGCGCTGACACAGACATCCGTCGCCGCCCTGGGCCGCGGTCTGCTGGGCATGGCATCGCAGCGGCCCTTGCCGCGCTTCGCGCGCCGGTCGTTCCAGGCGGGCTTTCGGCGGCATGCGCCGCCGACCGGTCAGCGGCCCGGGGTGCTGCTATGGCCGGATACCTTCAACAACTATTTCCATCCTCAGGTGGCGCACGCGGCGGTGAAGGTGCTCGAAGCCGCGGGCTGGCGCGTGAGCGTGCCGACGCAGCACCTGTGCTGCGGACGCCCGCTGTACGACTTCGGCTTCCTCGACAGCGCGAAGAAGTACCTGCGGCGCATCCTGGCCGTGCTGGGCGAGCAGATCGACGCGGGCACGCCGGTCGTGGTGCTCGAGCCGGCGTGCGCCTCCGTGTTCCGGGACGAGCTCGCCAACCTCTTTCCCGACGATGAGCGCGCGATGCGCCTCGCTGCGCAAACGTATTTTTTCGACGAGTTCCTCGACCGCCACGCGCCGACGTTCCGTCCGCCGGCCATGGGGCGCAGCGCGCTGGTGCACTCGCATTGCCATCGCAAGGCGCTGCTCGGCAAGCAAAGCGGCGGCACGCTCCTCGCGCGATGCGGTCTCACGGGGACGGTGCTCGACTCCGGGTGCTGCGGCCTGGCGGGCTCGTTCGGGTTCGAGCAGGAGAAATACGCGGTGTCGATGCAGATCGCCGAGCTCGCCCTCGCGCCGCGCGTTCGGGAAGCGGGCGACGACGTATTGATCGTTGCCGACGGCTTCAGCTGCCGCGAGCAGATCGCGCACTGCACCGGACGCACGGCCTGGCATCCGGCGCAAGTCCTGGCGCTCGCGCTGCATGCGGGCGCCGAAGCCCGGTGAATGCAGGAGGACCACGATGCGCAGCAAGCTGATCAACGAGGCATCCGAGCGCACGCACGTGCTCGTGTTCGAGACCGGCGACGACGTCATTCCTTTGCTGCTCGCATTCGCCCGCGAGCATCATCTGGACGCGAGCCACTTCAGCGCCATCGGCGCTTTCCAGCGGCTGACGCTCGGTTATTTCGACTGGGCGAAAAAGGACTACGAGCGCATCGCGATCGACGAGCAGGTGGAGGTCGTCTCGCTGCTGGGCGACATCGCGCGCAAGGGCGAGGAGCCCCAGGTGCACGCGCACGCCGTCGTTGCCAAGCGCGACGGCACTGCCCACGGCGGCCATTTGCTCGAGGCCACCGTGCGTCCCACGCTCGAGGTGATCCTGGTCGAATCGCCGGCGCATCTCGCACGCCGGTTCGATCCGCGAAGCGGGCTTGCGCTGATCGATCCCGACGCCTGACGTCGCGCGCGAGCCCCGGTCAGCGCGGGGTGCGGCGCCGCCGTGCGCGCACCGTGTCGAGATGCGCGGGCGCGACGTGCGCCTGAGGCGATGAGCGCGCTGCACCCGGGCGCTCCGTCGTCTGCCGCGACGCAGCCTGTGGCGGCGTGGCGCGGCGCCCGCTGCGATGCTCCGACGGTCCGCCGGCAGCGGTCAGGTTGCGCGCCGTGTTGACGATCGCGACATGACACAGCGCCTGCGGGAAGTTGCCCAGCATGCGGCGCGCGCGCGGGTCGTATTCCTCCGCCAGCAGGCCGACGTCGTTGCGCAGCGCGAGCAGCCGCTCGAACAGTCGCTCCGCATCACGCCTGCGGCCGGTGAGGTACAGCGCATCGGCGAGCCAGAACGAGCATGGCAGGAATGCCCCTTCGCCAGCCGGCAGGCCGTCCGGCGTTTCCTCCGTGCGATAGCGCAGCACCAGACCGTCGCTCATCAGCTCGCGCTCGATGGCTTCGACCGTCTTGCGGATGCGCGGATCGCGGGGCGGCAGGAACCCCACGATGGGCATGAGCAGCAGGCTCGCGTCGAGCTCGTCGGCGCCGTAGCGCTGCACGAAGACGCCCCGCTTGCGGTCGAAGCCGTGCGCGCAGACATCGCGATGGATCCGCGCGCGTGCAGCGCGCCAGCGCGCCACGGGTCCGGCGAGGCCGTAGCGTTGCGCGTCCTTCACGGCCCGATCCATTGCCACCCACGCCATCACCTTGGAGTGCGTGTAATGCTGCGGCGGCCCTCGCATCTCCCAGATGCCGTTGTCCGGCTCGCGCCACGCGGTCTCGAGGTAATCGAGCAGGACGCGCTGGAACGCCCACGCGTCGGCATCGACCGTCAGGTCCGCCCGGCGCGCCACGCATAGCGTGTCGATCAGCTCGCCGTAGATGTCGAGCTGCAGCTGCGTCGCCGCGGCATTGCCGATGCGCACCGGGGCGGAGCCCGCGTAGCCCGGCAGCCACGACAGCTCCGCTTCCCCGCGGATGCGCTCCCCCGCGACGCCGTACAGCACCTGCAGATCCTGCGGGCGGCCGGCTGCCGCGCGCAGCAGCCATTCCCGCCACGCGTGCGCTTCCTCGCGGTAGCCCGCCAGCAGCAAGGCATACAGGGTGAACGTCGTGTCGCGCAGCCAGCAGAAGCGATAGTCCCAGTTGCGCACGCCGCCGAGGCGTTCGGGCAGCGAGGTCGTCACGGCGGCCACCATGCCGCCGGTCGGCGCGTAGGTGAGCGCCTTCAGCACCGTCAGCGAGGCCAGGACCTCGGGAGCATAACGTCCGTCGTAACCGCATTGCCGGCACCACTGCGTCCACCATTGCTCGGTGGCCTCGAGCGCCGCCTCGCCGTCGAGCGGCACGGGACGCGGCTCGTGCGACGGCGAATGCGTCAGCACGAACGGAATGCGCTGCCCGGCGCGCACGGTGAACCGCGCGCGCGTCGTGAAGTCCTCACCATGCAGCTCGACCGGCGTGCGCAGCTCGAGCGTGTCGGGGCCGCCGGTGGCGACGAGCGTGTGGCCTTCGCGGCGCACCCAGGGCACGACGACGCCGTAGCCGAAGCGGATCACGAGCTCGAGCGTCATGGGCACGGCGCCGCTCATGCCCTCGACGATGCGCACGATGTCGGTGCGGCCGTTGCGCAGCGGCATGCAATCGACGATGCGCACCGAGCCGCCCGCCGCGTGCACCTCCGTTTCCAGCACGAGCGTGTGCGGTCGATAGCGCCGCACGATGCGGCGCGCCGCGCCCGCCGCGCCGATACGCCAGCGGCCCTGCGCGGGGGTGCCGAGCAGCGCAGCGAAGCATGCCGGCGAATCGAATCTCGGCACGCACCACCAGTCGATCGATCCGTCGCGGCTGACCAGCGCGGCCGTGCGCGTGTTGCCGATCAACGCGTAGTCTTCGATCGGCGTCGACGTGCTGGTCGGCTGCGAGTGCGCCGGGCGGGGCGTGTGACGCGCGGCACGCCGGTGTCGCGTCGTCATGCGGAGAGCGGGTCGTACCAGCGCTCGCCCGGCCGGAGCAGCTGGTTCGCCTCGGCAGGCCCCCACGATCCGCGTGGATACGGATGCACGGGAAGCGCCGCGTGCACGACGTCGTCGACGACGCGCCACGCGGCCGTCACGCCGGTGGCCCGCTCGCTCATCGTGTGATCGCCGCGCAACGCTGCGTAGAGCAGATTGACATACGCGTCGCGATCCTCGTCGGCCGGCAGTTGACCCGCAAGCCGCAGCGGCGCCGCTGCGTCGATGGAGCCCGGCACGAGCCGACGCGTCGCGAGGACGATGTCGACCGTGCCCGGGCCCAGCCGGAAATGCAGGTGCTCGGGCGCGGTCACCTCGTCATCGCGCAGCGTGCGCGCGCGCACGAGCTCGAGCGACAGCGTCGTCGCCGTCAGCGGCAGGCATTTGCCCGCGCGAATGTAGAACGGCACCCCGGCGAAGCGCGGCGTGTCCACGGCGAGGCGCGCGGCGAGGTAGGTCTCGGTGCGCGAGTCCGCGGCCACGCCCGGCTCGTCGCGATAGCCTTCGTATTGACCGAACACGACGTCTTCGGGCGCGAGCGGCGCGATCGCGCGCAGCGCCTCGATGCGCGCCGCGCCGAAAGCCTCGACCTGCGCGAGCGATGCAGGCTCCATCGCGACCAGCGCGGCCACTTGCAACAGGTGATTCTGGAACACGTCGCGCAGCGCGCCGACCTCGTCGTAGAACGCGCCGCGCGCGAGGATGCCGAACGCCTCGGCCATGGTGATCTGCACGCTGCGCACGTTGGCCTGCGACCACAACGGCTCGAGCCATGCCGAAGCGTGACGCAGCCACGCGACATTGCGCACCGGATCCTTGCCGAGGTAGTGGTCGATGCGCAGCACCGCCGAAGGATCGGGGAAGGCCTGCTCGACCGCTCGCTCGAGCGCACGCGCCGACGCGAGATCGTGCCCGAAAGGCTTTTCCAGCGCGATGCGCGCGCCCTGCGCGAGGCCTGCGCGCGCGAGCGCGGCCGTCACGGTCGCGAAGAGCTCGGGCGGGATCGCAAGGTAATGCAAGGGAAAGCGCGCGCCCGCCAGCGCGCGCTTGATCGCATCGTATGTCGCGCCGTCACCCAGGTCGCCTTCGACGTACCGGATCGGGCCGCTCAGCGCATCGAGCGGCGGCACGGCGGGCGGATCGTCGCGCGCGAGGCGCTCGCGCACGCGCGCGAGGATGGCGTCCGGCGACTCGCGATGCCGCCCGACGGCCACGATCGGGATGCGCACGCCGCGGTCGCGCGCCAGCGTGCCCAGCGCCGGGAAGAGCATCTTGGCGGCGAGATCGCCCGTGGCGCCGTACAGCACCAGGGCGTCGCACATCTGCGGAGCATCCAGTGGCATCGTCGCGGCCCGGCTTCCTTGCACCCGCAGATTCGTCGCCTGCCGCGGCGTTTGGTTCCCGTCAGGGCGGTGCCGACTCGGGCACGGAAACGCTGATGGCGGCCAGGATGCCCTGCAGCAGCGCGATCGGCGCAGGCGGGCAGCCGGGTATCTCCACGTTCACCGGCAGCACGTTCGACAGGCGCCCGAGGCTCGCATAGCTCTCTCCGAAGATGCCGCCCGTGCCCGCGCACGCGCCCGCCGCGACGACGATGCGCGGCTCGGGCATCGCGTCGTAAGTGCGCTGCAAGGCAACCGCCATGTGTCGCGAGACCGGGCCCGTCACGAGCAGGAGGTCTGCGTGCCGCGGACTGGCGACGAAGCGGATGCCGGCGCCTTCCAGGTTGTAGTACGGATTGAGCAGCGCGTGGATCTCGAGCTCGCATGCGTTGCACGAGCCTGCGTCGACGTGACGGATCGTGAGCGCGCGACCCAGGATGCGGAGGATCCGCGCGTGCAGCGTGACCGCGACGACGTCCTGTGGAGCGGCATCGGGCAGGGGCTCGCTCGCGATGCCGGTGCGTGCGAGCTGCAGGAGCTGTTGGAGCATGGCTCAGAGGTCGTGGCCGCTATACGTCAGGTTGAATTTCCAGCACATTGGGATCCTAAGCTTAGAATTCCACGTGGACAAGTTGTCGCGG
>JADMIO010001123.1_pt1 | contig 49804 bp, 56 predicted proteins | sample 8958161 | NCBI WGS metagenome assembly JADMIO01 (sample SAMN16585339, study PRJNA669376) | soil metagenome | isolation source: Crop rotation soil | place: USA: Cullars Rotation, Alabama | collected 2011
AGGTGAGCCAGTGTGATTACATTTGCGGCCTAACTGTGGCCAGTCCAGTTACGCTGGAGTCACTAGTATTTAGGTGACACTATAGAAGCGGCCGCGACAACTTGTCCACGTGGAATTCTAAGCTTAGGATCCCAATGTGCTGGAAAGATAACTCGCAGGCGCTTGCTCTACGCTGGCGCCGTTGTCGGCGCCTTCCTGATGCTGACGCCGATTGTGACGTATGCCTACTTTGCGCATGACATATCGGACCGCGAACGACTGATGAACCGCAACAATACCGGACTCATATTGCGCGACCGCAACGGCAAGGTGTTCTACGAATTCGGCCACGTCAGCGTAAACGACGATGTACCCTTGACGGCCATATCCGATCAGATGGAGCATGCGCTGGTCGCCAGTGAAGACAAGGACTTCTACCAGCACGATGGCTTCTCGCCCAAGGGCATCGCTGCAGCGGCCTACGCCGACGTCATGAACAAAGACGCCACCCGGTATGGCGGCTCGACCTTGACGCAACAGCTGGTCAAGAACAAGCTGCTGTCGTCGAACAAGAACTTTTTACGCAAGTACCAAGAGGTTGCCATGGCCGTGGCCGTAGAGCGCAAATATACCAAGGAGGAGATACTCGACATGTATCTGAACTCGGTCTACTTCGGCGAAGGGGCGTTCGGCATTTCGGATGCAGCCAAAGTGTATTTTGATAAAAAACCACAGGACTTGACCCTGGCCGAGAGCAGCATGCTGGTTGGGCTGTTGCCGGCCCCCAGCGCGTATTCGCCGATATCGGGTAACCCTAATCTGGCTAAGGCAAGCCAGGCAAAGGTGCTGCACCGGATGGCCGAAAACGGCTACATCAGCGATGCGAAGGCCGAGGCAACGGTGGCCACCAAGCTGTCGTACGCTGATGCTAGCACTTCTACCAACGAATACGGACAGCATTTTGCCACCATGGTCATCCGTCAGTTGCAGGCCAAATACGGCGAAGAACGGGTGACCCGTTCTGGTTTTGACGTCACGACCACGCTGGATCTTGGCAAGCAGAAACAAGCCGAGCGCATCATCAAGCAGCGGGTCGAAGTCATGAAGGCAAATGGCGGGCGCAACGCCAGTTTGGTCGCAATCAATCCTCGCAACGGCGAGGTCCAGGCACTGGTGGGTAGCGTCGACTGGGACAATAAACAGTTCGGTCAAGTCAACATGGCGACCGAGCTCCGCCAGCCCGGCTCGAGCTTCAAACCAATTTATTACAGCAAGGCGCTCGACGACCATGCCATCACGGCGGCGACCGTCCTGAACGACCATCCAGTGACGTTCGGTGGCACCTACCGACCTGAAAACTTTGATCACGTCTTCAAAGGCCAGATGGCCGTCCGCGACGCTTTAGCACAGTCGCGCAATATCCCGGCTATCGAGGTCATGCAGAAAGTCGGCGTTAGTGCGGCTGCCACCGACGCCCAGAACCTTGGCCTTACCAGCGTCAACCAGCCGGACAAGTATGGTCTGACCCTGGCGGTCGGTACGGCGGAAGTCCGACTTATCGACCTCACGAATGCCTACGCCACCTTCGCGGATCAAGGTGTCCAGCATCAGCGGACGATGGTATTGAACGTCAAGGACAAGTTCGATCACACCGTTTTTAAAGCCAAAGACAAGAAACATAGCTGGCGCAGCCCCGAAGCTTCATTCGTGTTGTCGTCAATCCTGTCGGATAACGCCGCGCGGGCACCTTTGTACGGCAGTGCCCTGAACCTGCCTGGTCGTCCTGGCGCAGTAAAGACCGGTACGACCAATGACAATGTCGATGCCTGGACTGTCGGATACACCCCACAACTTGTAACCGGTGTGTGGGTCGGCAACAACGAACACGAACCGATGATCGGGCTGGCCGGCGGCACCGCCGCAGGTGTCATCTGGCGCATGGCCATGACCGAGTTCTTGCGCGGGCAGCCGGTAGAGCAGTTTTCCAAGCCGGACGATGTCGTACGTGTTTCTGTCTGTAAGGGCACCGAGCGTCGAGCCCAAGGCGGTGGCGGTAATACATTCAGCGAATACTTCATAAAAGGGACGGAACCGACCGTCTCTTGCGTAGCCACCGTTGCGCCGCCGAAGCCAAAAAATGAGGACAAGAAACCGCCAAAAGAAGAAAAGCCTAAGCCTGTGAAAGACGACAACAAGGGACCAGGCAACGCTGACGACGAAGAGCCGGAGCCACCCGAGCCTGGCGACGATGGCGACCCTGACGACGATGGACCAGGGCGCGGCCCCGGCGGTGGTCCTGGCCGTGGCGGTGGTGACGAAGAGCCACCGACTACCCCCGAACGCCCGGATTAAGCTACGCAAGTGCGGGGCAATTAGCTAACAGGTTATAACGCCCCATTTACAGATAGACTGTTTCCGGTTAGAATTACCTGGTATCTCGTTTCGGGGTAAGCACTTTTTATCTATAAAGATGGTTTCGCGTTCTTCCTGTTTTTGGGAAGAGCAGCCGGACAAAATCTATTCGATTTTGCCCGCGCGACGAGAAACCCTGAAAGGGTGTCTTGTCAGGCGAAGCCGTTGTTCCGGGGTAGCTCAGCGGTAGAGCGGGTGGCTGTTAACCACTAGGTCGCTGGTTCGAATCCAGTCCCCGGAGCCAAGCATAAGCACTTTGCGCAAGCAGAGTGTTTTTGTTTATGCTTGCATCCAACACGGACAGTAGTAACATATGGACAACACAAGGAGTGAACTATGCCAGTACTCGGTCCAGAATTCCAAACATTTGAACGACAGGATAACATCCGTCTGCGAATGATAGAGGCAAAAGAAAAAGCTGCAGTTGAACTGGCTCATAGCACATTAGAAGCCGTAACTGAGCCTGGCAGAGTCGAAAGAATTGCAAGACGTATCGGCGAGATTAGTACACGGCGAAGGATGTATCCAGAACATCGCCAGAGTGTGTTAGCGTTCTACGAACCCGACGATGATGCTTCGGAAGCGGGTCGAGAGCCTTCGATGGCCGCATATTTCTCTGATATCATGGGCGGCGTCCTGTTTACTCGACCAGTGCTGCCAGGCGAAGGCCCTATTGAAGAAAGGCTGGGAGTGTTACAGACAAGGGCAGTGCTTTCGAGAAGTGGTTATTATGGCCACCCGGTTGTTGCGGTTGGTAGAGACGGTCACGAAGTATTTCCTGACAGCATGTCCCTGGAGGCCCGCGAACAATTTATTGACCAAGTCTCAGAAACATTGACAATAATTAGCGCTCAAACCTACCGAGATCGATCTGGACCTCAAGTAAGTTACCCTAGTCCAGTTCGTCCTGGCGGAGCATAGTTCGAAGTACGTACACTAGGGGGAGCCATGAAAAATCCGTCAGTTTTTGCTGACGGTTTTTTCATTGTTTTAAGGCCTGGATTATTCGAACGTTCGTCGTATGTGAGCGCAGTGAACGGAGAAGCGACGAGCCGCAGGCGAGGGAAGCGCTATCCAGTCCCCGGAGCCAAGTTGAATTTTCAACACAAAAGCCATCGTTTCGAATGGCTTTTTTAATATAGTCAACTGCTTTGTAATTTTAACTTCCAAATGATTTTTTATATTAAGATATAAAATATTATTATTATAAGTAGCTATATTTGCAATAATGTTATGAAAGAGTATAGTAGGCATATACTATTCACTACCTACTAAGGAGATACCGTATGCCTAAAAATAATTTTGATATTCTTACTAATAACCATAAATTTGCAGCCGCTGTACTCGCTGGGTCGCTACTGCTGACCTCGGCATGTGATGCGAAGGAGGCGGGCTCAAGCACCAGTGAACCTGCAAGTAAGAGTTCCGCCGCTGTTGCCGACCAGAAAAAAGTTGAGTTTCATGAGCCATATACAGATACTGAAGGAGACTTGTCTGGAACAATGCGCATAGCACCAGATGGTTCCGCTGATTTGTTTCTCCATAACGATACAACGTACAACAATTTTGCAATCGACAACTTTGAGTTTCGTAATCTACATTGTTTCCAGTCTGGCGAGGTAGGCGAAAGTGACGATGCTGGACTGGGTTATTACGAAGTTCTCTGGAATAAAAATGGTGGCCCTCAAGATGAAATGAGTGCCACTTATTTTGAACTTAGCGATTCTTACGTGCAAGACGAGGGCATTTGTAGAGACGGTGAGCTAAACATAAATCCTTCTTTGTCAACAAGAGCAGGTGAGATTGCTATGGACATAACGATGACCGATGGTTCTAAAGTTGCACGCCCCTTCGATATCACAACAAATCCAGAGCTTGGACCACTTCCATCTTCACCTCTTTCAAATCAGCATCAATAATCTTGCTATCTCTACCTAAAGTTTCGAAGTTCGGCCACTAGGTGAGCCAAGATGCTTATGCTTAAAAGACCTCTGTTGCGAGGTCTTTTGTTATACTTGGCGCATGTTTAATCATCAGCCCGAAAATTACGAATGTCCATTCTGCAACCTCTTAGCCGGAAAAGAAAGTGAGCTGGATAGACAAGATGACATTGTCTTTCGAAATGAGTGGGCGACAGCTTTTGTAGCTCCAAAATGGTGGGTAAAGAACCCGGGTCATGTTCTGGTGGTCCCCAATGAGCATTACGAAAATCTGTACGACATTCCGGACGATGTGTTGGGTGAGGTCTACAAAGTAGTCAAAAAACTAGCCGTTGCCATACGTAGCACTTACGACTGCGAAGGGACATCTACCCGCCAACACAATGAACCTGCAGGCAACCAAGACGTTTGGCATTTTCATGTACACGTGTTCCCGCGTTACGAAGGTGATGATCTTTACAAAAATCATGACCAGAAAAGTTTTGTCGATGCGTCTGAGCGCATACCTTACGCTGAAAAGCTTCGTGCTTTCCTCACTGCTAGCTGACACATATTCTCCATCTCACTAGCAATCCGATTCCAAGTAACCCCACTCGATAGAGCCAAGTTTTGACGAAATACAACTTTTGTGGTATTTTTAGTTAATGACAAGTTCAGGCTCAGAAAGCGGTTCTACACCTACTCCTTTTGAGAGCGAGTATCAATTACTTCCCCTTGGGAATGATTTTGAAGCACGCGCACAGCGTGCTGAAGCTATTGCTAGTGCGGTATTAGCTGAGCTGTTCGACCTGGACAGTGGCGTCCTCCCGCCTAGCATCGTTAGGATGAGGGGTGTGAAAAGAGTTACTCAAGAAGCGCTTGATCCATATCGTGACCCCAAGGCTGTAGAGGCAAGGCAAGCTTGGGAGCGAGCTGATGCTGAGCAAGAGTCTTACGACTACTAAAGTTGCGAAGTACGTCCAGTAGGGGGAGCCTGCGCTCACCCAACTTTATTTGGGTCGAATTCCACCGTCCACTCAATACCATATTGGTCTCTGAACATAGCAAAGTAGGTGCCCCATGGGCTCTGGTCCATAGGCATTTCAACAGTTCCGCCTGCAGAAAGACCGCTGAATATCTTCTCGGCTTCTTCACGGCTTTCCGCAGTTACGGCAATTTTGGATCGGTTCTCGTTTTCATTGACGGGGCCCAAGGCTGCCGGCACGTCGTTGGCAATGAGCAGGTTTCCACCGATGGGTAAGGTGATGCGCATGATTTTATCTGCTTCTGTTTCTGGCACAGGGAATTCCGAACTTTCGAGGTCTTTGAAGCGGACAATGCTTTCGAATTCGCCCCCGAAAACGGATTTGTAGAAATTGAAGGCTTCTTCGGCATTGCCGTTAAAGTTGATGTAAGGATTGATAGTCGTCATAGATTATTCCCTTCGGTGAAAATTTTGTGTGCTATAGGTATCTTAGCAAGATCTGCGCTTGAAACTCCGGTTTACCTGACTCGAAATAATTGCGAGGTACGTTCGTAATTGAACCTTGGTAAACAATAATCATTACTTCGTCGTAAGCATAAAAATGAACCGTCGGCACACGGATGGGGCACAAAAGTGTTACCATGGCATGGATGAACAACGACCTTACGCCTGCACAGAAAGTTAATGCCGAATTAGCAGCTCGGGCCAGCAACAAGAAATCTGCCAGCAAACTGAAGCATCATATCCCTAGCGAAGAACAGGATGGCCTGAAGATCGCCTTCGACTGCGAATGCTCAGACCCCGGTTGCAAAGAGAGAATTTCCTTAACGCTGAAAGAATACGACAAACTCCACAATAATTTTGCCCAGTTCGTGATTGCACGAGGCCACAGTGAGCCTGCGATAGAAAAAATTACCAAAAAAGACGAGAACAAATTAGTCGTCGAAAAGTACGCCCTGGCAGATTCATAGTAATACAACCTGACACATGCATAACTGACAGAAGCAGGTCATTCTACCCTCTGCGCGGTTACGTGATTGCACGCAGTAAGCCCGCCTCGTTCCAAAGCGTATCTCGTGTGGGAGAGCAATGTATAGGCCCACCTAAATTGATTTTTGTGGTTAGATGTTCTATAACAATGCCATGAGAGAGCGTTTGGCTACCCCTGTAATCGTGTTGGGTTTGGCTGTGGGTACAGCTGCATGTAGTGGGAGTAGCAGGGAACCGCAGCCGCTTGTTCCGCAAGAGGTGGCAGACATCCACGAACGTGTACTGCAGGAATACGGCTGCGACGTTCAGCCCGCCAATCTTCGCATAGAAGACCTTACGGAAGTGTCCGAAGAAGTCTATGGCAAGGGGACAGTTATCAAGGCCATCACCACTGAGGATGGCATCTTCTTTAATGCGGGTGAAACGCAACGACGGATGGGCGAACTTGTGGTCCATGAGTCGGTTCACTGGTGCGCCGACCCAGAACACTCCCGAAGCTTGTCGCCGCCGATAAAACTGCCTGGCGTAGGCACGCTTACCGCAGTCGAGGGCTTTCGGCTCTTTGCTGAGATACGTGGTGACTCAGAAGTATACGGAACTATCGACGAAGGGGTCGTAGAGTGGCTTGCCAGACAAACAAGCGAGCACGCAACCCCTAACGTTGCATACGATGGCCCGTCAGATCTTACCGAGTCAATCGTCAAGTTGAGGCATTCGGACAGCACCACGATTGTCGATTTACTCAAAGCCGATGACATAGTCGGTCTGGTGGGCCTCATGAAAAACAAGCCGAGCGAAGCGGTAACGGGACAGGATATTGGAGACATTGTGAACCTGTACATGCACAGTGTTGCTGCATACCCGGTACCTGACAAGAACTCGCTGCAGCGTATTCTCAACAACTAACGGGGGCAGTCATTTGCTATCATTGAAGTATGTCAACGATTAATTTTGAGGCAGAACCATTCACCATAAGCAAGACCACCGTCGTCTTGTTGCCTAAGGATGCCAGTGCAAGGCTGCCGTCCCGCGGCATGGTGATGATAAAGGGCACGATAAACACCCAACCTTTTTCAGCTGCCCTGGAACCAGATGGCCGCGGCAGCCACTGGTTCGAACTCGACAAGCATCTTCGGCAACGAGCTGAGGCAGAAGCAGGCGATGTAGTGACGCTCGAAATTGAATCAACCAAGGAATGGACCGAGCCCGAGGTACCCGAGGACATCGCCAAAGCGCTGTCAGGAGATAAGAACGCACAGGCTACCTGGGCAAGCGTGACCCCTATGGCGCGCCGAGAATGGATCCGCTGGATACGCGCTACCAACAACCCGGACACGCGCCAAAAACATATCGAAGTAGCCTGTTCTAAGCTCGGCAAGGGCATGCGCCGCCCGTGTTGCTTTAATGCCAGAATGTGTACCGTACCCGAAGTTTCTAAGAGCGGCATGCTCCTTCAGCCTGTTGCTGCCACCGCCTAGCACTCCGTAGCCTGTTTTATTACAGACAGTCTCCAAGCATAAGCTTACAGTTTGGATTATCAAGCAAAGGAGGCGACATGGATGTATTTTCGGGAATAGCATTTTTTTGGATACTGGGCATAATAATCTGGATAGCTATCGCGTTTTGGCCTGCACGCGTGGCCGGGCGGAAAGGGCATAGCTTTGTCGGCTTCTTTTTGCTGAGCCTGCTATTTTTCCCGTTGTCATTGCTCCTGGCATATCTGGTAGATGACCGCACCCGCCCGATGGCACCGACCACACCATTACCTCAGTAAGTAGTAGGGCTGTTGTCGGTGATGTGTATAAAACATTTGCATTTAGCGTAAGCTGGTCTACAATTGCGACCATAAAACTGGGATGTTATGTCGCAACTAGAGACTCCGGCTCCACAACTGGACATTTATCCGCTACTCGGGACAATAGAGCAGCTTCATGAGATTGCTAATACCAACCCTGACCCCTTAGAAAAACTCCGTATCTATGCCGCCGTCGGCAAGATGGCCACGGGCGCTCTTGAAGTCCGCGATCTGTTAATGAATACGCCCAGCAGTACAGAGTTGGGTCGCACTGCTGTCAACGGCGAAGTGAAACACTCCGATCACCCTCCTTCGAGTCCTTTACATTTGGTCGATACGTCTACCAAAGAACCTTACGAACCAGAGCCAATGGAGCCGGTAGAAGCAGAGGCACTACCCACCCTTGCTCAAGAGATATCCGACGACCCTACGCACATTCTCTCAACATACTTTCCGGGCCTCCGCTTTCGACCAAGAGACAAGCTCATGATGCTCAATCTGATGAGACGCCCTGGTGAAGTACTAAAGAGTGCGGACATCAATGCCGGCCAAGAGTGGGACGGGGATTCGGCTCGCAACCAGGCAACCTCGACATTTATCCGAAAGCTCGTGGATTCACCTTACGGCAAGTATCTAGAAAGGACCGGTACCCGCGTCCATACGCGCTATATTTGGAGTGGTCCGGCCCTGTCAGAGGCAGTAACCTTAGCCGACACACCGGCGAGTGCGCCCAGCGAGCCTGAGGTACAGCCCGCTGCAAAGTTAGACGCTGGAGCTTCTCAACCCTCGGCGACTAAAGAGCGTCCGGAGGAGGCTGAATCCGAGATGGACATCATCAGTAAATTCAGACAGCATGGCCTGGAGTACGATGATAAGAACGGTCAGCTGAACGTCCGGGGAGTCCCTGTCCGCATGAATGCCCTGAGTAGAGCCATCCTCAAAGTTATGGTCGAAGCCGGTGGCAAGACAGATTTTAAAACCTTGCTGCGCGATGAAAACCTTACTGGTTATGGCACCTCCAGCAATTTTGCGCACGACCTAAATGCCGCCCTCGTTGCCATTGATACTGAGCTAAAACGCCATGAGATTACATGGTCAGACCGCCAATTTGTAGATGATGGTAAAAAAATACGTAAGTTGCAGCTGGGCACTGGTGTCCCCACCCCAGCTGACCTAGCACCCGCGCCCAAAGATAGTACACAACCCGATTTTTTAGCCACAGGGCTCTAGGGGGGCCCGCCGACACACTGCCAGCACCCCTTGAGCGCACCGCCAGTCAAACGACGAATGAACCGACGCTTCTCTACGACGGAAGTGCTAATCTACGCACCTTGCTGTTCGGCGAAGATCCTGATGCCGAAGCGGAATCTTGGCAAAGCCGCGCTTTGTGTGCCCAGACGGACCCGGAATCGTTTTTCCCGGAAAAGGGTGGATCTACCAGGGAAGCGAAAAAAATATGCCTCAGATGTGAGGTCAGAGATGATTGCTTGGAGTATGCACTGTATAACGACGAACGGTTTGGTATATGGGGCGGACTATCTGAGCGTGAACGGCGTAAGCTAAAGAAAAAAGCCGGGAGCGAACCAACCTTATTGAATAACCGCCCCTGATAAGAAAAGCGATAATGCTTGACTTTTTGTATGTTTTGTAGTATTATTAGTACACATGAGCCCTGTAAGGAATACATCCCATAAGATTTCTCGTGCTTTCTGTGCGCTGCTACTGAGTGTCATCTTATTGACGGTGGCCCAGCCAGCACTGGTAACGGCCTTTGCGCGTCTGTCAAAGCCCCAGACCACAGATCAATCAACCCTGGTCGTAAAGCTAAAGCCAGGCACGGATATCAACCTTCAGGACGACACTTTTATCGGGGAGGGGACAACCTCTGCGACCGAGCTGAATACGACGTTGCACCGCCACAAAGCAGGCAAGAAGCGTATGCTGCTGAGCGACAACAAGGCAACCATCCGCCAGAACCTGCAGCACGCCCGCAGCCGGGCTAAAACAACCAAGCCGGCGCTTGATAACTACTACACTATCCGCCTGGGCGAAGGCGAGCGCGCCGACGATGTCGCCAAGCAGCTTACGGAGCTGGATGTCGTCGAGACAGCCTATGCCAAGCCACTGCCAGCGCCTACACCAAGTACCCCCAACTACGCCAACCTGCAAACGTATCTGAATGCTGCCCCGACTGGAATGGACGTCAATGCCCGCGTCGGTACGACGGCCAATAAATACCCCGGAAGCCTCGGTGCCCAAGTCCAGGTGGCCGACTTGGAATACTCGTGGAATGCTAACCACGAAGATCTGTCTCGCTTGCGCCAGACTGATTCGATCTGGGCATATAACACACCAGTTGACCCCTTTGACGACACCGACCACGGTACTGGCGTAGCTGGTGTGGTGGCGGGAGACCGCAACGGCACCGGCATAGACGGCATCGTCCCGAGTGCACAGTACCACATGGTCAATACTTACAGTGCCGAGACTGGCTGGAGCGTTTCAGACGCCATCTACTTGGCAGCCAACAAGATGTCTGCCGGCGATGTAATCTTGATAGAGCAACAGGCCTGGGCACCCGATGGCAATGGCTACGCCCCAATGGAAATCTACCAGGACGTGTACGAAGCCATCGTGTACGCGACAAGTTTGGGTATCAACGTCGTAGAACCTGCCGGCAATGGTCGCAACACGACCGGACAAGGATACAACCTGGACGATGCGATGTTCGGTGGTGCCTTTACGACCGCCCGACCAAACTCAGGCGCCATCCTTGTCGGAGCCGGCGGCAATGGCTGCGGCATGCCGACCCGGGCACGTATGCCGTTCTCTAATTACGGCAGCCGCGTCGATGTCCAGGGTATCGGCGAGTGTGTGACGACTACAGGCTATGGCGACCTCTATGGATCGTCAACGAACATGTTATACACCAGCAGCTTCAATGGTACCTCCAGCGCCAGCGCGACTATTGCCGGATTGGTAGCCGAACTAGCCAGCTCGTACGAGAAGGTCAACGGCGCAGCTTTAGCCCCGGCGACACTCAAGAGTATCTTGGCAACCAACTCTACTGTCCAAGCTACGACTTCCAGCCCTGGCAACATCGGCGGCCGACCGAACATGGCAGCTGCGCTGAAGGCTGTCGATATCACCACGCCTAATACGCCATCTAAGCTGACCGGTAAACGTGCTGCCAAGAACAAGATCAGCCTGAATTGGAACGCAGCGACTGATAATCTCGGCTACGTCCAGTACCAGGTTTATCGCAACAATACCAAGCTCGCGACGACCAGTTCGCTGAAATACACCGACAGTTCGCTCAAAAAGGCCGGAACGTACACCTATAAAGTCCGCGCTGTCGATGCCAGCGGCAACCTGTCGGCTTTCAGCAACAAAATCAGCGTCAAGAATTAGTCAGCGTACGGCCGCGTCCTCTGGTGTCTGCTACCATGGTCATATGGTATACGTCGCCTTGCTACGGGGTATTAATGTTGGTGGCAAGAACAAGGTCAGCATGGCAGAGCTCCGGCAAGTCTTTGAGAAGGCCGGCCTGGAACAAGCCACGACCTACATCAATTCCGGCAACGTGATATTTAAGAGTGCGCTACAAATGAATGGGCTCGCTGAACTACTGGAAACTGCGGTTGAGAAGGCTTTTAGCTTCCCGGTAAAAGTGCTGGTATGCGAGGGGTCACAGTTTGTCAGCATAGCCAGCGCCATACCCGCCGACTGGGTCAATGACACGACCATGAAATGCGATGTCATGTTCCTGTGGCAATCCATCGATAACCCAGACATCCTCAAACAGCTACCGATTAAGCCCGACATCGACCGGGTACGGTATAAGCAAGGTGCGCTGATTTGGTCAGTCGATCGCCCGGCTGTTACCAAGAGCGGCATGCTCAAGATTATCGGTACCGACGCGTATAAACAAATGACGATACGCAACTGCAACACAGTGCGTAAACTGGCGACCATGGTTGAGGCCCTCGGCAGGTAGCGGAACCGGAATGCTTGCAGCTGTGTAACGGGGGTGCTACACTTGATCCAATAGCATAAACATCATGGCAAGATTACCATTACCTGGATCAGATGACGGGACTTGGGGTGAGATCCTCAATGAGTTCTTAAACCAGGCACATAAGAGTGACGGTACTCTTAAGAACGGCGCAGTTACTGCCAGTAACATCACCGATGGCACGATTACCGAAGCCAAGCTCGCCAGTGCCGTCCAGACCAAGCTAAATACTGCCGCCGGCGTAACCAGCGTCGCCGGTAAGACCGGTGCCGTCACACTTGTGAAAGGTGATGTCGGGCTCGGCAACGTTGATAACACGTCTGATGCGACCAAGAATGCTGCCAGCGTCACGCTGACCAACAAGACCATATCTGGGGCTACGAACACACTCAGCAATATCCCCCAGAGCGCAGTGACCGGCCTGACATCTGATATGTCTGGCAAAGTTCCTACGACGACGACCGTCAATGGCCACGCTTTGAGCGCTAATGTGACCGTGACGAAATCGGACGTCGGTCTCGGCAATGTCGACAATACATCCGATGCCAATAAGCCAGTTTCGACCGCCGCCCAGACCGCTCTGAACGGCAAGGTAGATGCAACCACGACCGTCAATGGCCATGCCTTGAGTGCCAACGTGACCGTCACCAAGACCGACCTGAGCCTGGGCAACGTCGATAACACCTCTGACTCCACCAAGAACAGCGCCGTTGCCACCCTCACCAACAAATCAATATCCGGCACCACGAACACTCTCAGCAATATCCCGCAGAGTGCGGTTACGAATCTGGCCAGTAGTTTAGCGGCCAAAGCTGATGATGCAGGCTTGGTGCATGACACCGGCAACGAGACAATTGCAGGCACCAAGACTTTTTCGTCATCTCCCATCGTGCCGTCGCCTTCTGCAGGTAACGAGGCGGCAAACAAGACGTATGTCGACAGTGTAGTCGGCGGTGGTGGGGCAGTAACATGGGGCGGTATTAGCGGTAACCTGAGTGACCAGAGCGACCTCCAGGATGCGCTGGATAACATCGTCCAGCTCGATGAGGACTTCTTTATTACCGGTGACGGTTCTGCCGGCATCACCCACGCGACCCCAGGCATCGGGCTCGGTGTAGAGGTCGGGGGCAACAACAATGCCCACATGGAAATAAACTCGCCGACCAACGGTGTCGCCTACATGGACTTCACGACCGTCAACGTCGACTACCAAATGCGCATGGGGTGGCATGATGCAGATGGCGAGTTCAGATTTGAAAACCTCAGTGGTGAGCTCATGACTATCAATGACTTGGGTGAAGTCCACATTGCCGGCGATGTAACGGCGGCCAACTTGTCGGGTACCAACACCGGCGACCAGACGCTCGGCGACCTGGGCGTCACGGCCAGCGCGGCCGAACTGAATACGCTGGACGGTGTTACATCTTCGACGGCGGAACTCAACATACTTGACGGCGTCACGGCTAGCGCGGCTGAGTTGAACCTGCTGGACGGAGTTACCGCAAGCACTACCGAGCTGAACTTTGTAGACGGTGTTACCAGTGCGATTCAAACACAACTGGACAGCAAGCAGACGACGAACAGCGACTTGGGCGCAATCGCAGCATTGTCGCCAACCAATGACGATATCATCCAGCGCAAGGGCGGTGTATGGACCAACCGTTCCATGTCGCAGCTCAAGACGGACTTGGCGCTTACCAAGACAGATGTTGCACTTGGCAACGTTACCAACGACAAACAGATAAAATCAGTCGATTTTCCTACCGCTTCGATAGAAAGCGAGCTCGCGTTATTCTCCGGGACGACTGGCAAGGCGTTGAAGCGCTCTGCTGATACGGGTATCGCCAATCTTACAAGCGGCGTGTTATCGACCCTTACAGCTCCGTCGGGCGCTCTCGTCGGCACTACGGACACCCAGACTTTGACCAACAAAACGCTGACCAGTCCGGTCATCGGCTCTATCAGCAATACCGGGACACTGACCTTACCGACGTCGACAGACACGCTCGTCGGAAGGGCGACAACAGATACGCTGACGAACAAGACCGTCAGCCTTGGCAGCAATACCCTTAGCGGCACAACGGCACAGTTCAATAGCGCGCTTTCCGACAATGACTTCGCAACTCTTGCCGGTAGCGAAACGCTGACCAACAAAACTGTCAGCCTCACCAGTAACACGCTGACGGGAACGACCGCACAGTTCAATACTGCCTTGTCTGATAATGATTTCGCAACTCTTGCCGGTAGCGAAACGCTGACCAACAAAACGCTGACCAGTCCGGTCATCGGCTCTATCAGCAATACCGGGACACTGACCTTACCGACGTCGACAGACACGCTCGTCGGAAGGGCGACAACAGATACGCTGACGAACAAATCGATATCCGGCTCTACGAACACGCTCAGCAACATCGCCCAAAGCTCCGTTACGAGTCTAACTACGGACCTGTCTAATAAATTAGCGGTAAAAAACAGCACCGTATCGCTCACTGATTCCACGAACGACAAATTCACACGCGTCGATATAACCGATGACAGCTCCGCAACAAGCGGCTGGCCCGACAGGATGGCATTCTACTTCAGCGGCGTTCGCACCGGCTACCATAACGAGTACGGTGAGTTGCGCGCTCGACCAGCTAAAAGCTCGACCGTGGCATTGCGTGCCATGAAATGGAATGGCACCTCCACCAGCAATATTTTTGAGGTCACGAACCAAGACCAGACCGTCACGTATTTCTCGGTCAGTAACAGTGCCATGGCATCAACCGTGGCATTCAGCAGTACGGCCAATATCTCGACCACCGGGACCGTAAGTGGTAGCAACATCGGGGCCAAAGTCACCGCTTCGTCATCTGCACCCTCCAGTCCGGCCACCGGTGACGTGTGGGTGGACTTGAGCGCGTAGCATGGCTTGGGTCAAAGAATTCTCGGCTGCAAGCTCCGGAACTGGTAACTCCATCAATGTCACCGTACCCACCGGGGGAGTACCCATTGGGCACTTCTTGGTGGTGGGCATAGGTGCGGCAGTTAATACAAATTATCCTAACTGGCTTGTGACAGACACTCGGTCCAACAGCTGGACGAACGAACATATGATACCGCTCACCGGCTCATTTGGTGGCGCAACGTTATATACCTGCAAGGTCACAACGGCCTTACTTGCCGGCGATACGATTACGGTCTCCTCCAGTTCAGGTAGCGTGCAGCGGCTGGCGGTGGGGGTTGAAGAATTTGATGACAATGTGAATGCGTTTGACACAAAGGCAGTTAACGAGGATACCAGCACCACCACAGTCGTGACGTCGGGCAGCTTTACGACCAGCCATGCTAACGAGTTACTCGTCACCGTTTTATATTTCGTTAACCAAGCCAGGGTACTCACGCCATCTGCCGGCTGGACGCCAGGCACCAAAATCGTGACGACTGCTGGCTCTGGCAACCGAGCGGTTCAGCTGTTGTGGCGGAGTGTGAGCAGCACTGGTAGCTATACAGCAGGGGGTACGTTTGATTTGGGCGGAAACTACGCCATCATCGCAGCCAGTTATGAGCTCACTATCGGTGGGGGCGGAGGAAGTAGAACGGGTAATGCAAAAGTTTGGAATGGCTCAAGTTGGGTCAGCCATCCGGTCAAAGTTTGGAATGGGTCGGCTTGGGTTGATCACGACATCAAAGGCTACGACGGCTCAACCTGGATCGTTGGCAAATAACACCTTTCTTTAGCGCCAAGGGGAACGTGTCGCCTGTTTTAAGTAGGGAAGGCGCTTTTGCTATACTGACCGAATGAACCTGCATCGTATCAATGGCGTTGCCGACTGGGAGCACACACCTGTTGCCGAGCATAATTATTGGCAGCGCCTCGCCGTCTCCACACACGGGATGGTCACCCCAGGAAACCTTACGAGCCTCGCAGGATTCCTCATCAGTCTGGCGGGGATAGTTAGTCTTTTTTACGAAGCTTACTGGTTTGCATTGTTAGCAATACTGGTCGGACGATGCTTGGACCTACTCGACGGGTTTCTGGCGGAGAAAACCAGCACCAAGAGTCCGCTTGGTGAGCTGGTAGACGCCACCGTTGACAAGGTCATCACGCTTGCTGCTGTGTTCAGCCTGTACGTACTAGGCTTGGCATCTGGCCCGCTACTACTGGTACTGTTCGCGCCGCAAGTTCTCATCACAGTGTGCACGCTGATTGGTAGGACTCAGCAGGTACATCTACACCCGGCCCTCACGGGCAAGTGGAGCATGGCTCTTGTATGGGTTGTACTCCTGGGGCTGGTCCTCGCACATGCTGGTGACTTTTCGACGCAACGGATCCTCATAATCACCGCTTGGATAGTAGCTTTCACATCGGCCGCGCTGGCCGGTCATGCCCTATGGGGATATATCCGTCAGATCGCTCGCGATTAGAGGGGCGCTTCCTTAAGCCTCAAACGCCAGCCAATGTAGGTGGCGCCGATATGGGCCACGAAACCAATGACGAGTATCCACGCGTAGATAGCCAGGGGTAGAACCACGACAGGCAGTGTCAGTATGATTGCCCCCAACAGATAATCGAGCTGATCAAAAGGCATCCACGTCTTGCCCGACGGTATGCCGCGTTGGCGCTTAAAGAAGCTCTTGATAGCATCACCGCCAAGCGCCCCAATCCCAAACAATGGGCCGACGATTAACAGCGGTAGGGTGGTATAGTCCAGATAGGTGTTTATGAACTGTAGCCCGCTTACATGGGACAAGACCAGCTGTTCCAGCCACAAGAACAGCGTGCCGATGATAATTCCACTCACAATGCCTCGCCAGGTCTTATGGGGCCCAAAGATGGGCACGCCACGATATGTCCGTCCAAAATCCATTGGCGTATCCCAGCGCTTTATAGAGGGTAGATGAGCTGCCAACACCGGCGCGACATTCGCCCAGGCGGCTGGTATTAGGAACCAAGTCGCAAATAGTATATCCTGCAGCATATACCCTCATTATACGTACGAAGCCATGACCCGATATAGCGCAATCATCATAATCTATAACCCGAATAGCACCGGCCCCAGTAAAACCAAGGCACTTGAGGTCGCTAAAACCATACGCGAAAGCTTGCCACGAAGCATTGTAAAGACTATTGCCACGAAGCACCGTGGCCACGCGGAAACGATTGCATACCGGCACGCCCGTGCTACAGCGCGGCCGCTTATCCTATCTTCAAGCGGCGACGGGGGGTATCACGAAGTCGTGAACGGTGTGATGCGCGCCAGCTTGCAAGGCGCCCGCGTTACCACTGGTCTTATTCCAGCCGGCAACGCTAACGATCATTACCACAGCATCCATGATGGCGACCTTGTTGCCTCAATTGAACAGGGGAAGTCTCGCAAGATAGACCTTCTGCAGATTACGTCTCGGCGAAACGGCAAACCGTACAGCCGCTATGCGCATTCCTATATCGGCTTCGGCTTCTCGCCACGGGTAGGGCAGGCATTGACTCAGAAAAAACTCAACCGGTTAAATGAAGTCTGGATTACCTTCCGTACCCTTATTACCTACCGTAGCAGCCGCCTGATGCTCGATGGCACCGAACAGAAGTGCCAGAGCCTTATCTTTAGCAATGTCAAACACATGGCCAAGTACCTTACATTGAGCAAAAAATCACAGCCAGACGACGGTTTGTTTGAGGTCAGCCTGCTCAAGCCCCAATCCAAAATCAGCCTATTCTTTTCACTGCTGAACGCTTCGCTCCGAAGCTTCTATACCAGAACACAGACTAATTCGTTCAAGCTACGGACAGTCCGCCGAACCCTCGTCCAGCTCGATGGCGAGACGGTACGGCTGGATGCTGACTCGGGGGTCAGCATCGCCATCAAAAAGCATGCCTTACGTTGTATAGTCTAGCCCGCGTATTGACGAAGTCAGTGGCCTGTACTACTGTGGCACAATGACAAGGTCTGAAGAACAATCGACGCCAGTCGCCATTTACATGGAAGGTACGCTGCCCAAATCCACTGAGATAACATTGCTCCGGTATGCCGGTATACTCGGCTTACGGGTTGCCCAAGCCCCGAACATACCCGAAACCGCTGTTGCTGCTCCAGAGGCAGAGACACCCTCTGATACCTTCACTAACCTCGAGGATTTTCGCAATTATGCCCACTATGCAGAACGCCCTCAGGGGCTCGCAACTAGGACCTGGAAGCGACTCGAGGACTGCCGTCGCCACCCCCACCTGCGTAACGAAGTCAATGCAATCCTGCAATTTGGGACAACCTACGTAGACCCAGTCGTGCCGAACCGCATTGAGCGACTTGGAGATTTAAGTCTGGTCAGCATGGAAGCATTCATAGATGTGGTGGATAGACTCATTGCGGACAAACGAGAACATGATTCGTATGTGTTTAATGAATATGTCGGACGGGAATTTGGTCATAGTTCATATAATTTCTTAAAGGACTTCGTAGCATATCAACGCCAACAGCTGGATCAAGAAGCCGGCCATCCCGTAGTAGGTCTCATGACGGAAGGGGCTAATTCGCTCTAGCAATTCATGCCGTTGTTATACCGAAAAACCAGGCCCATCATTATGATTGCTGGCTGCCCGCGCAGCGGCTCTACTATCTTGGGCAAAATTCTATCTCTATCGCCTCGTGCAGGGTATATCGAAGAAGCTTTTAACCCCGAGACCGGTATCGAAGGTACGTCGCAGATGTTCGTCATCCCGGACACGCAGCCGGCGCAACAATCCTTGTATGACAAAATCGCAGCGGAGCTCGGCCAGGGCACGGCGCAGTATAAACAGAGTGTCTTCCGACCCCAAAAACTTGGGGCTGGCCGATGGATTTTTTATAAACTCTTTACGAACCGCTACCAGTTTCGTTACCGCCTGGATACGCTCAATCCATTCATAACCACTTATATCTCCAAAGATCCGACCGCCTCTCTGGCAGCCGAATATCTTCATCGGCGACACAACTTCAAAGTAATCCTGACGGTTCGTCATCCCTGTGGTGTGGTTGTCAGCCACAATCGGCTCCGTTGGGGGTCACCCATCGCCCAGCTCCTAGCTCGTCCCGAAATTCGGACATACATAGGTGAAGAAGCTTTGAGCCTTGACCTGAAAAAACTAAGCCCTAACGAAAAATTAGCGTGGTACTGGCGAGTCATCAACGAAGTACTGTACGAACAAGCCAAACGAAACCCGGATATCGTTGTGATAGAGCACGAGGAATTTTCCTTACGCCCACTCGAGGTTACGAAAGTGCTATATAAAAAAGCGGGATTACGCTACACGAAGCGCATCGACCAAAAAGTTCGGGTACTCACCGGCGCCGGCAACCCCACGGATCCCCGAAGCGACAGGGCACATACCCTAAGACGCAATAGCCGCGACAACATCGATCGATGGCGCAAGCATCTGTCAAAAGCAGACATCGCCGCGATTGAACGTATCGCTATGCCAACCTATAAAAAAATCCAGTCGCTACCCAACTTGGTTAAGATTTCCGACGCTAACGAAAGTTTGGACCGCTGATCAGGAAGTGAGGCATCCGTAAGTCAGGTTTGTTATAGGTAACCACTTCGCCAGTCTCAAACACTTGACATCGACCACCGGCAGCTCGTAACACTGCGTCGGCAGCGGCAATATCCCACTCGTGCAAATGCACATCCGGGCGGGGATATACGTCGGCGGTACCATCCGCCACATAGCAGACCTTGAGCGACGAGCCAACTGCTATGGTTTCATGAACAGCGTGCTTATCAAGCCATGCAGTAGCAACGTCGCTTGGATGTGACAAACTCCCGACTGCGACCAAGGGCCTCTTTTCTTCTTTGACGCGTATGGCTTTCGGTTCGCTCTCGGCTTCTTTACGCCATGCGCCAAGGCCCTCTCCACCGTAGTACCACAACTGCAGGGCGGGGGCGTAGACCACCCCAAGTACCGGCTTGCCATCCTTGATGAGTCCGATGTTAATGGTGAATTGACCGTTTTTCTTAATGAATTCTTTTGTGCCATCTATCGGGTCAACCATCCAGACGTGTTCGCTCGCCAGGCGTTCTTCGGCAGGTATCAGCGCCTCCTCAGATACGATCGGTATGGTGGGCTTAAGCCGTTGCAAGCCGTCGATGATGATTTCGTTGGATCTCAGGTCCGCCTGAGTAAGTGGCGAGTCGTCCACCTTGCTGGTAGTCGTAAAATCGCCAGATTCGTACAGCGGCATAATGGCATCACCTGCTTGCATAGCCAGTTCCATGGCACGGGCCAGGAGGTCATTGTAAGGGTGGTCGTGTCTCATACATATTTAGTATACTAGGAACTTGATAAGGAGGACCACCGTGTCACACCACATGATAGAGCCGCACGGCGGTACGCTCACAAACCTGATGGTCGGCTCGAAACGAGCTGCAGAACTGTTGGAAGCTGCTATCGAATGGAAAAGCCTCGATCTGACCGGACGGCAGTTATGCGATCTTGAATTACTGTTAAATGGCGGCTTTTCGCCACTTAAGACTTTTTTGAACGAAACAGACTATAAAAGCGTGCTGAAAGACATGCGGCTCGCCGATGGGACATTGTGGCCGATGCCAATTACACTTGATGTCAGCCAGGAATTCGCCGATTCTGTAAAAAAAGGCGAGTCAATCGCCCTACGAGACCCAGAAGGCGTCATGCTGGCCACGCTCAAGATATCCGGCAGCTACACCCCGGATAAAGAGACGGAAGCTCACGCCGTATTCGGCACGAACGACACGGCACACCCGGCAGTAAAGTATTTGCTCGAAACAGCCGGGCCGGTCTACCTGACCGGGGAGCTCGAGGGCTTACAGCTGCCTGTTCATTATGATTTTGCCGAAATGCGCAACACCCCCCAGGAATTACGCGATGTGTTTATCAAGCGCGGCTGGAACAAGGTCGTAGCCTTCCAGACGCGTAACCCCATGCACCGGGCCCATGTCGAACTCACCATGCGCGCTGCCAAAGAAACTGAGGCTAATCTGCTGATTCAACCTGTCGTTGGCATGACCAAGCCGGGCGATATCGACCACTTTACCCGGGTACGCGTCTACAAGGCACTGCAGGAACGTTTTCCGTCGAGCACCACCATGGTGTCGCTATTGCCGCTGGCAATGCGGATGGGCGGCCCACGCGAAGCGCTGTGGCACATGATAATCCGCAAGAACTACGGCGCCAGTCATTTCATCGTCGGCCGTGACCACGCTGGTCCTGGCAAAGATAGTAAAGGCAATGACTTTTACGGGCCCTACGACGCCCAGGAGCTTGCCGAAAAGCACGCTGATGAGCTCGGGATGACCGTCGTGCCGTTCAAGATGATGGTCTATGTACCGTCGCAAGACAGGTACATGCCGGTAGATGAAGTGCCGGAGGGCTTAGAAACCGCCAGCATATCTGGTACCGAACAGCGCGAACGGCTGCGTGATGGCCGACCACTCCCGGAATGGTTTACATACCCGGAAGTCGCTACAGAGCTGTACCGCACCACTCCGCCTCGCACCAAACAGGGTTTCACCATCTTCTTTACGGGGCTATCTGGCTCGGGTAAATCTACGATTGCCAATGCCCTCATCAACAAACTCCTGGAGCTAGGCGGGCGCAATGTCACCATGCTCGATGGCGACATCGTCCGCAAACATCTCAGCAGCGAACTGGGCTTTAGTCGTGAACACCGTGATCTCAATATTAAGCGGATAGGCTTTGTCGCATCGGAGATTTCCAAGCACGGCGGAATCGCTATCTGTGCGCCCATCGCCCCGTATGACAGCACGCGCAAAGCGGTTCGCGGGTTAGTAGAGGGCCAAGGTGGTGGCTTTATCCTGGCATACGTCAACACCCCGCTCGAAGCCTGCGAAAAACGCGACCGCAAAGGGTTGTACAAAAAGGCCCGGGCTGGCGAGATCAAAGAATTCACGGGGATATCTGACCCCTATGAGGTACCCGAGGATGCCGACATGACGCTCGATACCATCGAGTACACCGTCGATGAGCTTGCCCAACAACTGATATTACACCTAGAGCACGAAGGTTACATCGACCGCAACAACGCATAGTTTCATTTCACGCGCTGATTGACATAAGCATAATAATGTATTGTGACTTTTGTTACTGCCATCGCATCGTTTGTTTCGTATGATTACTCCCGGAGAAAACGGAGGAGTCTAGAGCATGCGTTATACATTGAAGGAAGGTTTTGATCGGCAGTTACGACAGAAAGTTGAAAAAGGGGCGTTGTTCAGTTTACCGCTGGCAATCGTGGCGGTTGTGTGGGGGGCCTCATTAACGAATAACAGCAGCTTTGGTTCCGGTACCGGGAGCCAAGGTACCACGCCGACCGAAACCGCCCAAAATGGGGGCGGCAACAGCGGGGACACATGGAAGAACGCCGCCAGTAATAACGACAAGACACAGCATAAGAATGGCACTACCGCCCAATCTGCATCGAGCAGCTCATCTAATACATCATCTGCGAGTAGCCAGGGCGGCTCGGGTGTTGCTGTAGGAGTTGGAGGCAGCAGCGTATCGGCGGGTACAGGTAGTGGGGGCGGACGTGGCTCCGGTGGCGTATCAGGTTCCGTCAGTACACCTGTTACTGGTAGCAAAGACGTCAAGGTAAAACCCCCCAGCACAGGTGGTGGTACTGGGGGTGGAGGCGGTACTGGTGGCAGTTCTGGAAGTAATCCGCCCGTCCAGGTAGACGCAGACGTTGACGTACCTGGGGTGGACGCTAATGCCGGCGTCCAAACACCGGTAGGCGGTGTATCGGTCGGTCTTTAAGCACATAAGACGGAGGTACTGACATGAATAAGTATGGCCCAAAGGCGCAGGCTAAGGTCGAAAAAACCATGCGCGAGTTCAAGAAGGGAGAACTGAAGAGCTCCTCGGGACAGAAGGTAACCAACCGAAAGCAGGCTGTAGCCATCGGCCTCGATGAGGCTCGCCGTGAAGGTGGGAAAGTACCTAAACGATAAGTGAGCGATTAGGTGTCCATATGGGCCATGTGGTGTACGACTGCATGGCCTTTTCCTTTGCCTATCAACCATTTATTAACCGGTACGGTCACCACAAACGCGACCAGCAGAGAAGCTGCAAGACTCCACCAAAACAGTGCCTCGTTTAGTCCAGCGTGAATCGCCACAGGTATGAGAAGAATAACAGCATTGTCTACAAGTTCCATCACACCGATAGATACCGTATCGGAGGCAAACGCCACCCGCAGCCGCTTGCCGAATCGCGCCATATGGTTCCTGAGCGAAAGCATAGTCAGGCCGTACCCAAACACAAACGCTAATAAAACGGCGAGCAACACGCTCGGTAGTGCCGACCACCCAAGCGCAGTGGAAATAATCATGCCCAAGATCTCGCCAATTGCACAGCCGGCGAGGCAGTGAACCGTTGCTCTTATAGCTGTATTCCAGTCGCTTTGCATGTCGTTTATTCTACCATTGACCCGTAATCGTTCCGTCGGCATACTAGCTCGCACTGTGCCGAACGAAAAACATTGGGACGAACTAGCGCCCCACCTAGATGCTGGCGGCCTCACGCTACATAGCTCGTATGAACATGCCCAGTATATGGATACCAACGACCGGAATGCGCCCTGGCGGCATGTCATGCATGCCCTTAAGCATACATACGGCCAGGTGCAGGCACATGCTTTTACCATCGAAGGGCGCCGTGAAGTGGGCCTGTTTGTTCCGCGCGAACATTTCCTTGGGCAGACCGCCCTGAATACCTCTTCTCAAAACGCTTAAGAAATGCTATAATTAAGAAAGTAAACGCTAGGAAGGCGTTATTTTTATGGCCCAGAACACTCAAGACCCGACTAAGATTCGGAATATTGCTATCATTGCCCACGTCGACCATGGCAAGACCACGCTGGTCGATGGTCTATTGAAGCAATCCAAGACCTTCCGAGACAACCAGGCCGAAATGAGTCAGGACTTGATTATGGACAGCGGCGACCAGGAACGCGAACGCGGCATTACCATTACCGCCAAAATTACGGCGGTACAGCACGGCGATTACCGTATCAACATCATAGACACACCGGGCCACGCCGACTTTTCTGGCGAGGTCGAACGCACGCTTAACATGGCAGACGGCTGTCTGCTCATCGTCGATGCCCAGGAAGGCCCTATGCCCCAGACCAAATTCGTACTGGAAAAGGCGCTTGAAGCCGAGCTGAAGCCCATCGTGGTCATCAACAAGATAGACAAACCAGGCAGCCGTATCAAAGAGGTTGAGGATGAACTGGCAGATTTGTTCCTAGAACTTGCCATTCACGAAGACCAGCTGCATTACCCCGTCTATTACGCCATCGGCCGTGAGGGCAAAGCCTGGGGTGCCGTACCGGCCGACCCGACACAAGCCGCCGACCTGTCTGTCGTTTTCGACGCGGTCATCGATAAGATTCCGGCGCCCAGCATCGAACTCGACAAGCCGTTCCAGATGCTGGTCACGGCGCTTGCCTGGGACACGTACAAGGGTAAGTATGCTATCGGTCGTATCACTCGCGGCCGCGTTGACGCAGGAGCACAGGTCGCATTGTGCAAAAAAGATGGCTCCATCAAGAAAGCCAAGGTCGAATTGGTTTTCATGAGTCAGGGCGTTTCTAAATTTGAAGTCCCTGGCGGCGTAGCGGGGGATATCGTCCAGCTGACTGGCATCGCCGACGCCCAGATTGGCGAGACTATCGCCGACGCCGAGCAGCCAGAAGCTCTGCCGGTCATCGAGGTCGAGGCCCCGACACTGCGCATCTACCTCGGCCCCAACACCAGCCCGTTCAAGGGATTGGAGGGCGAGTTCAACACCAGCCGGCAGATCAGCGAGCGCCTGCAAAAAGAGCTCGAAACCAACGTTGGTCTGCAGGTAGAGGACGACGGCATCGGCTTTACGGTCGCTGGCCGCGGCGAACTCCACCTGGGTGTTTTAATAGAAACCATGCGCCGCGAGGGCTACGAATTCGAAGTCGGTCGTCCGCAAGTCGTGACACATGAAGAAGACGGTCAGACCGTCGAGCCGGTCGAAGAAGTCAACATCGAAGTCCCAGCCGAACACGTCGGCACCGTCCAGATGGAACTTGGCCAGCGCCGCGCCACGCTAAAAGAACAGTTTGCCAGCCCTAAGGGTGTCACCAAACTTATTTACGAGATGCCGACTCGAGCACTGCTCGGTATGCGCAATATACTACTGACCAACACCAAGGGCACGATTGTCATGAACAGTCTTGTCCGAGGCTTTCAACCACTCGGTACGCCATTGCAGCAGCTCCGTAACGGCGTCCTCATCAGCTACGAACAAGGCACCACAACCCCGTACGCATTACAGAATGCCGAAGCCCGCGGCACGACCTTTATTGGCCCAGCCGAAAAGGTCTACGCCGGTCAGATTATCGGCCTCAACACCCGCCAGGAAGATATGGAAATCAACGTCTGCAAAGCAAAGCACCTCACCAACATGCGCAGTAGCAGTAGCGACGGCGTCGTCCAGCTGACCCCACCGACCATCTTCAGCCTCGAACAGTGCCTCGACTTTATCGAAAACGACGAACTGCTCGAAGTAACCCCCAAGAACTTACGCCTCCGCAAAAAGGAACTCGACCCCAACAAAAGAAAGCGGCTAAAGTAGCCGACGAACGCAAACGTTTCAAATAGCTTATACTTAAATCATGGCAAATTGGCGTGGGCATACGATTGGTGGAGCAATACTAGGCGTAGCGTACATCGCCGCGCTTGAAGCAGCGCCGTACAATATCCCAGAACATACCAAAGGTCTCCTGAGCGACTGGCAGATGCTGGTCGGACTGATGGTCATCTGTGTTCTATTCGCATTATGGCCGGACATTGATACCAATAGCAAAGGGCAGAACATATTCTTTGGCATTGCATTCGCAGCCGATATCTTGTTGATCGTCAACGGCCGGATAGAGGCAGCCGCATACCTCGGCCTTATCGCCATGACCCCGATACTGAGCAAGCACCGCGGCTGGACCCACAGCCGCTGGGCAATGTTACTCGTGCCGCTGCCGATAGTGATTATCCCGTACTTTTACCGGCCGGAAGTTCTGTTACCCGCAGCGTTGCTGTACGGAGCCGCGGTCGTGGGCTACTTTAGCCATCTGCTCCTAGACGGTCTTATTTTCAAGCATTTCCGTATCAAGACATAGGCCAACTTGACGCCAGGTGTATTACACCCGCTGTCAAGAGGCGTACAATAAGGGCATGCCTTTACAGTTACGAAAGGAGGCGCCCGATGACGGCGCCGAACTTCTATTAAGTACCCTCGAGAAGGCCGCTGCCACCACGCAAGTCCTGTGGATCGTATCTGGCGGTTCGAACATCGATATCGCCGTCGCCATCGCAAAACGTTTGGATCAGGCATGTGCCAGAAATATTCAGGCATGCTTGGCCGACGAGCGCTTTGGGCAGCTCGGGCACGCCGACTCCAACTACCAAAAACTTGTGGTAGCTGGCTGGCCCCTCGACAAGATCAATCTGGTACCTGTCCTGATGGATGGCGCCGACCTGGAAATTACCGCGCGCAACTACGCCCAGGCCATTGAGCAGCTTTTTAGTTCTAGCGATATAATAATAGCCCAGCTGGGCATCGGCGCCGACGGACATACCGCTGGCGTATTACCACATTCCGTTGCTGTCGAATCGTCGAAACCGGTCGATTTCTACAAGGGTCCGGATTTTGACCGTATAACGCTGACGCTTCGCGCCCTAGCGCAAGTACATGTTGCGTTTGTGTTTGCTTATGGCCCTGACAAGCAGGCGGCTTTGGCAGATTTGTCGACGCATGAAACGAGTCTAGCTGAAGCCCCATGCCAAATTCTGAAGCAAATTCCAAGCTGCAACGTTTATAATGACCAGGTAGAAGGAGGCAGTGCATGAAGATAGCAATTCAGGGCTTAGGAAGAATGGGTATACAGATAGCCGAGCGGTTGGTCGAGGATGGCCACACCGTGATCGCGCATAACCGCAGCCCAGAGCCTATTCACACAGCGGCGGATTTTGGCGCGCTGCCCGCACTTACCAAACACGACGTACTGACTCATTTCGGGGACGACCCCGTCATCATCTGGGTCATGCTGCCGGCTGATATCGTCGAACAACATGTCCGCGAATGGGCCGATCTCGTGCCGGAACATTCGATCATCATCGACGGCGGCAACTCGGATTTTCGCCTGGCTAAAAAACATGCCGAAATCGTCCAGGCCAAACGCTGTCACTTTATCGACATCGGCACCAGCGGTGGCGTACTAGGACTCGAAAATGGCTTTTCTATGATGGCCGGTGGTGAACAAGAAGCCTTCGGGACCATCGAGCCGGTGCTCGTAAGCTTGGCAAAACCGCACGGTAGCTACGCCTATTTTGGCCCCAGCGGAGCAGGTCACTACGTCAAGATGGTTCATAACGCCATCGAATACGGCATGATGGAAAGCTACGCCGAAGGCTACCGCATGCTTAAAGAAGGCGCTTATCCGAGCATCGACTTAGCTGCAGCAGCCAGCGTCTGGCAGCGGGGCAGCATCATCGAATCAAAACTGAATGACCTAACGATGCAAGCCTTACATGAAAGTCCCGAGCTAGAAGGCATCGAAGGCTACGTAGCAGAATCCGGCGAAGCCCGCTGGACGCTCGAATACGCCAAGGAAAAAGGCATTCCGCTGCCTGCCATACAGGCGGCTTTTGATGTACGGGTAGCCTCCCAGCAAGGCAATATCAGTTTTGCGACCAAGCTCCTGGCAGCAATGCGTCATAAATTCGGCGGACACAATCTCAACAAAGACTCATAAACGCATGCCAGCCTCAACCAAACCGGTCATATTCGTCATCTTCGGCATTACGGGGGACTTAGCCCAGCGTAAATTATTGCCCGCACTGTACCATCTGCTGAAGGACGAGGCACTGCACCCCGGCACCCGCATCGTGGGTTTGAGCCGGCGCGACGTCACAGCTGACGAACTTCTCGCTAAAGTCGAACTATGCGTCCTGGAGACTGACAAAGTCTGCGATCCGGAAGTGTTGAAGAAATTCAGGACCATCTTGGAGATGGTGCGGTTCAACCCTGCCGAGCTAGCTGAGTACAAGGAACTCCAGCAGCGACTCAATACAATCGAGGACCACAATGGGCATTGCATGGACCGATTATTCTACTTATCCATCCCGCCTAACGTCTACGGGGCCGTCGTTACCAACCTAGGCGAATCGGGCATTGCCGAGAGCTGCCCGCACGACAACGGGGTAGCAGCGCTGCTGGTTGAAAAACCTTTCGGCTACGACCTGACATCGGCCGAGGAGCTGATTGCCGACACAGCCAAGCATTTCGACGAATCGCAGATATATCGGATCGACCATTATTTGGCAAAGGAAACGGCGCAGAATATTCTGACGTTCCGGCACGAGAACCCGCTGTTTCAAGAACTCTGGGACAGCCGGAGCATTACGCACATCGAAGTCATGGCACTGGAGAAAATCGGGGTCGAAGGGCGGACCGCTTTCTATGATGATGTCGGGGCGCTGCGTGATTCGGTGCAAAGCCACCTGATGCAGCTGCTAGCGCTGGTAACCATGGAACTACCGACCGATATGAACGAACAGGCAGTGCATTTGGCCAAGCAGAACTTGCTGCAGGCCATCGAGCCGGTACCGGTCAGTATGGTGCATTCACGTGTGCTACGTGGCCAATACGAGGGTTACCCGGAAGAAATCCAAAACCTGCACAGCAAGACCGAGACATATGCCAGCGTTGATCTGCAGATACGGAACGACCGCTGGCAGGATACGCTGGTAACACTCACGAACGGCAAGGCCCTCGCTGCCAAGCAGACGCTTATCCGTCTGACATTCGGCGACAACGAAGCCAACTACAACCAGCTGACTTTCCGCCTGCAGCCCGACGAAGGAATCGCGGTCACGCTCCGAGTCAAAGAACCCGGCCTGGAAGACAAGACCGAACCGGACGTCATGAACTTTGACTACCATGTCGCCGGCCACCCCGATGCCTATGAGCGCGTCCTAATAGACGCCATGCGTGGCGATCATATGTTGTTCGCCAGCAGCGAAGAAGTATTGGCCTCGTGGCGTGTCCTGCAGCCAGTGCTTGATGTATGGGAGCAAGGCGCTGACGATCTCGTGCTGTACAAGCCCGGTGCGGAGGCAGTCGAACGCCCGTGAATATCGTCGACGTCTTCATAGTCCTGCTGCTGATCAGCTCACTCTACCGCGGTAGCGAGATAGGTTTTGTGCGGCAATTTTTTTCGACTGCCGGCTTCTTTGGCGGTTTATTCTTAGGGGCCTACCTGCAACGATTCACGGTCCATCTGGGCGATTCTGATCTTAGCAAATCGCTCATCACTCTGATGACGACGCTAGGGTTTGCGTTTTTGTTCATGGCGCTTGGTGAACAGGCCGGCATCTGGGCAAAACGCAAGCTACAGCAAGAGTCCGCCCAGAAAATCGATACCCGATTCGGGGCGGTGTTAGCCTCCATCTCGTTGCTCCTTATCGTTTGGCTGAGCGCGAATATCTTCGCCTCATTACCTTCGCCACCCTTGCAAGAATACATCCAGAATTCGCGCATAGTGAGCACTCTGAACGACCAACTACCCCCAGCACCGACCGTCATAGCCGGACTCAGCCGGCTGATTGACCCGAACGGCTTCCCGCAGGTGTTCACCGGCCGCGAACCAACACCCGATACTATCGACATCTCGCCATCGCTCGACGGTTTCGGCAATGCCATCGCCAGTACGAAAAAATCGGTCGTCAAACTGGAGGGCCAGGGCTGCGGAGGCATCGTCGATGGATCCGGCTTTATCGTCGGCCCAGGGTTGGTGGCCACCAATGCCCACGTCGTAGCCGGCATTCGGACCCCGTACGTTGTCGACACCAATGGCGCCCACCGGGCAACTGCCATCTGGTTTGACGCAAACTTGGACTTTGCGATTCTGCGTACTACCGGACTGGCTGGCGAAACCCTGGAATTCAATACCACCTACCAAGCCCGTGGCACCAATGCCGCCATCCTTGGCTACCCGGGTGGGGGAGCACTCCAGGCAGATAGCGCCGCCATTCTTGACCAGTTCGTCGCCACCGGTCGCAACATCTACGGCGAGGGGGTGACTAATCGAGATATCTACGAAGTGCAAGCCGACATCATACCCGGCAATTCGGGCGGGCCGATGATCGACAAATCCGGCAAGGTAATAGGGGTCGTCTTTGCCGAATCGACCACCTACGAAAATGTCGGCTACACCCTGACAGCCAAGAAAGTCCTGGCCGAAGTACAGCATGCGCGTGGCAGAACCGAGCAGGTAAGCACCGGTAGTTGTGCCGAATAACAAGCGTATTGACATAAGCGTTAATACACCTGCTGTCAATAGCTGCACCGTCATGCTAATGGTATACTGGTAGCAAATGGCAAAAGACAAGCCCCAGCGTCCTACTCAGAAGGCGCCAAAATCACTCGAAAAACCGCTCAGCATCCTCCTCATCGTGGGGGGTATAGTCGGTCTTATCTCATCCTTCGTTATCACCTGGGACAAAATGAAGGTACTCGAAAACCCGTCGTTTAGTCCTAATTGTGACCTTAACCCGGTCATCAGTTGCGGCAGCGTCATGGCATCGAAACAAGGTGCGGTCTTCGGGTTTCCGAACCCTTGGATCGGCCTGATGATGTTTTCAGCGCTTATTACCATTGGCGCTGCCATGCTGGCAGGCGCGAAATTCAGGCGTTGGTTCTGGTTGGCGCTTTGGGGCGGCATCGTACTAGGACTGACATTTGCATTCTGGCTGTTGTTCCAAAGTATCTACAACATCAACGCTCTGTGCCCATACTGTCTGGCGGTAGATGTCGCGGTTATCAGCATCTTTTGGTATACCACGTTATACTTGTTTGAAACCAAAATGTTGAGCCTATCGAAGAAATGGAGTGGAGTGCTCGGCTTTGCACGGCGACATCATCTGGATATCCTTGTTTCGGTGTTCTTACTCATCTTCGTGATCATCATGCAGCATTTTTGGTACTACTACGGTCAATTCCTGACGTAGTGGTATACTAGAACCAGCCAATAATCCAACACAAAAACACTACGACATATGGCAGCCCGCAAAAAAGATTATTTACGTAGAGGCGCCGAAGCCCCGGCAGTCTTGTTAGAGCGCACCGTCGTCACGACGGGAGCGATAGCTGCCCAGATGCCCAAGAATAAACTGACCAAGAAAACCAAGGACTACTGGCACATGTTGGGGCCTGGTCTGACCACTGGAGCCAGTGATGATGACCCATCAGGTATCGCTACCTACAGTCAGACTGGTGCCCAGACCGGCTACAGTCTATTGTGGCTCAGTACGTGGACTTTTCCGCTCATGGGCATCGTGCAGGAGATGTGCGCGAGGATAGGTCTGGTGACGGGACGAGGACTGGCCGGCAATATCCGCATCCATTACTCCAAGCGCATCTTGTATGCCTGCACCATGTTGCTGTTTGTCGCTAACTGCATCAACATTGGGGCTGACCTAGGGGCCATGGCTGAAGCAGCCCGCCTGCTCAACCCTAAGTTCAACTTCTACAGCTTGGTTATCGGCTTTACAGTCTTTAGTCTGGGACTACAGATATTCACCCCCTATGTCCGCTATGCAAAGTACCTAAAGTGGCTAGCCTTAGTGCTATTTTCGTATGTCGCCTCGGCGCTGATGGCTCATCTCGACTGGTCGACAGTATTCCATAATGCGTACACGCCGTCCTTAAGCTTTGACAAGGAGACCGTCGTTCTCATCTGCGCCATCCTTGGTACTACCATCTCGCCATACCTGTTCTTTTGGCAGACCTCGCAAGAAGTCGAAGAAAAAATCCTGCAGGGCAAGACGACTCTGAAACAACGGCGGGCGGCGGTGGTACCTCGCTCTGATATTCGCAGTATGCGGATCGATGTCTGGACCGGCATGTTCTTAAGCAACGCCGTCATGTTCTTCATCATCGCGGCCTGTGGCGGCATACTGTACGCCAACAACGTGCACGAAATAACCTCAGCCGCCCAAGCGGCCGAAGCCCTGCGGCCCTTTGCCGGTAACGCGACGTATTTCTTATTCTCGATAGGTATCATTGGCACCGGGCTGCTTGCAATACCTGTACTGGCTGGCAGCAGCAGCTATGTCGTGTCAGAAAGTTTCCGGTGGAAAGAAGGCTTATACAATCGCCTGGGCAAGGCCCACGCCTTTTACGGAGTTATTATCATCTCGATGCTTATCGGCATGGGCATGAACTTTTTGGGTATCGACCCCATTAAGGCGCTAATCTACGCAGCGCTCGCTAATGGCATGGTCGCGCCTATCGTGCTGTTCTTAATCGTCCGAATCGCTAGCAACAAGAAGCTGATGGGTCGCTGGAAGAACAGCTGGTTCTCGAGCTGGGTTGGATACGGCACCACAGCCGTCATGAGTGTCGCGGGTATTGCCGCTATCTTCGCTTTGTTTTAGTTTTATTCGTTACGAAGAGCGTCTATCGGATCTTTACGGGCTGCCTTGAGGGCAGGGATAGACCCAAAGAACGTTCCGACCGCTAGTGTAACGATGGCACTAAAGAACACGGTAGCCCACGGCACGACCGCCTCGATCGAGGTAAATAAGCGGATAAGGTAAATGCCCACAATCGCGAACAGCACAGCCAGCACCCAGCCAATCACACTGAGCACGACTGCTTCGGTCATGAACTGCGACAATATCTGTCGGTTGGTCGCACCTACAGCCTTACGGATGCCGATTTCGTGCATGCGCTCGGTAACAGACACAAGCATGATGTTCATGATACCGATGCCGCCGACCAACAGGGCCACCGAAGCCGATGCCAACACCAGCGTAGCTAAGAGATTTAAAATGTCATTGGTGACGGCGAGATTATCACCCTGCGTCAGAACACTGAAGGTATCGGTCGAACCGCCGTGTTCTCTGCGCAGCGCCTTGGTGAGTGCATCGGCGGTGCTATCGATGGTGTCATGGTCGGAGGGGCGCACGATTATCTGGAATACCGGCGCGGTGTTCTTGGTCATCGCTTGGGCGGTAGAGTACGGCAAAAACATGGCATTGTTGAAATCAACCTGGCCAGCGAACGGTGTAGCCTCGAACTGCTTCAGGACGCCGACCACGACGAAAGTCTGATCTCGGACGGTGACCGCTCGACCGAGCGGAACGGCTTCGCCGAAGACATTGGTTGCCACATTGGCCCCAACGACAACCCGGAAGGCATCCTCGGTCTCATCGCTATAGAAGCCGCCATATTCAACTGTCTGATGTAAATCTTTGGCGAACGAACTGTTTGTGCCGACCAAGGTGCCGTGGAACGGTTCACCCTCGCTTATCGACACAGCTCCGTCAACCTGGCTTAGGGGAGTAACGCTGGCTATACCGCCCACGCTTTGCACAGTTTTGACATCGCTATCCGTCAGAGTCTGGTTTTGGGATAAACCCACGAGATCGCTCAGGTTGCTGGATGTCGATCCCGGCCGGATGACGATGAGATCTTTACCTAACTTTTCAATCTGACCCCCGACTTGACGCTGAATACCTTGGCCTATACCGACTACGACCAGCGCACTGACGACCCCGATAATGATACCGAGCATAGTCGCAAAGCTGCGGCCGCGATTATTACGGATGGTCTTGAGCGCGCTTCGCAGGCTGCCTTTGGTGGGGGATTTCATTACTTCTTCCTCCGTCCGTTCGCAGGTTTTTTACGTTTGGTAGCTTTCTTGGTCTTCTTAGCAGGACGCTTGCTTTCCTTATGGGGCAAGGCGTGCATTAACGCCGAAACACCTGCGGCATCTTCTTCTTCGTTGCTCGTCGGCAGGGTGTACATGACCTTGCGAGCCCGCGGCGCAACCCGGCCAAGCGCGGTCTTTTCATCGTAGACAATAGTACCATCATGCATATAGACGACCCGTGTCGCGTAGCGAGTAAGCTCTGGGTTGTGTGTAACGAAGATAATCGTATTGCCACTCTTGTGGATTTCGCTGAGCAATTCCATCACTAACCGCGCCCCGGCACTGTCCAGGTTGCCGGTCGGCTCATCGGCAATGATCAGCTTGGGATTGTTCACGAGGGCTCGGGCGATGGCGGCACACTGAGCCTGACCCCCGCTGAGTTGACCAGGCATGAAGTACTCACGCTTCTGCATACCAACGCGGTCCAGGATGGCGCTAGCCATCTTGATGCGACGGGTATTAGTAATGCCTTTGTAGATAAGCGGCAAGGCAACGTTTTCGAGCACTGTCATGCGCGGCAGCAGATTAAAATTCTGGAAGATAAAGCCAAGGGTATCACGACGCATTTTGGCGGCCTGTGAGGGGCGTAAACGGTTGACGGAGCGTCCATTGAGGTTACAGACGCCATGCGTCGGACGGTCGAGCAGGCCGATGATATTCATGAGTGTTGATTTACCACAACCGCTCGGTCCCATCACCGCCACACACTCGCCAGCTTCAATAGTCAAGTTGACCTCGTCGAGCGCAAGGGTAGTTGCGTCACCGAAGCCGTACAGTTTACTGACGTCTTTGAGTTCTACTAAAGCCATGTTTCCCTTAGTCTAACCCCGTTGTGTTACTGCCTGCAAGGTGTTTTTGTAGTAATTTTTAAGGTATAATTCGGTGGCCCCACGGCTGTCACCAATTTTCGAACCAATGAGTATAGTAAATGTTCGAAATTTGAAAAGAGAATTGGCGATAGCATGGCCGAATTTGACCAGGAGAGGTGCAAGAGTGGTTGAATTGGCACGCCTGGAACGCGTGTATGGCAGCAATGTCATCCAGGGTTCGAATCCCTGTCTCTCCGCCATATAAAAAGACCTGCATTGGCAGGTCTTTTTATATGTAACTTATATAGTTGCCAGACTGACTCACGGGCGGCTCCCAGGTCACGCACACGATGACGCCGTGGCGGTGTTATCCCACCGATGATATACTGACAGTAATTATGCTCATGCTTGAATACGTTAGATGGTGGTATGGCCGAGGCTGGGCTGATGAGATATCCCGGACCAAGGTGCGGCTGGCGTCGCTTGGGGCGATGTTTTCGGTGGGTATACTGCTTCGTACTTTGTTCGCTCCATGGAAGCGAATCATTTCGTACCCTGGGGCGGGCCTCGATGCACACTTGCGTGCTATTCTCGACAATCTTGTCAGTCGTGCCATCGGCTTTGTCGTACGCATAATCGTGCTAATAAGCGCCGGGTGTATGTTTGTGCTGGTTGGGGCTGCCAGTCTCGTCGGCATCGTATTATGGCCTCTGGCGCCGGTCGCAGGTTTGGCATTGATACTATGGGGACTGCTGTAATGCTTGGCCCAGACGTCCGCTCAACGCGCGCCCGCAAGGCTCGCATGAGCACCAAACTTGGTAGCCGAGGAATTCAGTTCAGCTTGGTTTTCTGTTTTGCCCTATTGGCTGCAGGCGCACTGATTGCGCTACAGGAACAAGTAGGGTACTGCCTGATCGGGCTTGGGTTGATAGTACTCAGCATTACGCTATGGGGTAAGCGAGATTTATTGCCACTCCCGGCTGACGGAAACGACCTGACAGGACGATTGAGTGCGGATGTCCTTGCGAAACTGCCTGCCAATACTGCGGAACTGGATCCTCGTAGCCTTTGGAAGTTGCTCAGTTCAAACTGGCAGTTCATTTTCTTTGCGAACCATCTGCTACTGCCCAACGACTTTGTGGCTGAACATCTGAGCGACGACACCTCTCAAATCGACGGTGTGTGGCAGACAGCCATGACGTTAGCCGACCAAACAGGGAGCCAACTTATCGAACCTGGACACATCGCCGCGGCCTTGTTTCAAAACTCTCCAGCCATTGCCGAACTATTAACACATATGAAACACAACCGTAAGGATATTGATGCAATATTGGGCTGGCTCATGCGCGACCTATTTGCCATGAGGCGTACCAAGCAGAACTTTGGCGGTATAGGTCGCGACTGGGCAAACGGCTTTACGCCACGGTTGAACCAATTTGGAGAAAATGTATCAATCGGTATTGAAAAACACGGACTGGACTTTGGGTCACTGGCGACAAGCCCAGCAATCGATGCGACAAAAAAAGCTTTCGGCCAAGGCGCCTCCGCCGTTGCGCTTATCGGACCCGAAGGCATCGGCAAAACCAGTCATGGTTACGCTCTTGCACAAAGCATACTTGCCGAGCACACTGACCGGAGCCTGGAACACCACCAGCTCATCAGTCTGAATGCCGGGCATATTATTTCGTCAGCCTCCCGGCCCGGTGACCTGGAATATATCGTCACTGCGCTATTAAACGAGGCTGCTCATGCCGGCAACATCGTGCTATTTCTGGACGACGCACAACTTTTCATGAACAGTGGAACAGGCACCTTCGATGCAACCCAGATACTCCTGCCGGTCATGCAGAGCCGGCGTGTCCGTTTTGTGCTCGCTATGACTCCGCAAGATTTCCAACGGCTTAAATCGAATAATTCGGCGTTCGCCAATTTACTGACGCCTGTCGTCATTAAAGAACCGGACGAGGCCCAGACCCTGGAGTCACTGACACGCGTCGCCACCAACTACGAAATCCGTCAGAAGGTTCTGATTGCTTACGAAGCGCTTCAGGAAGCCTACAAGCTAAGCGGTCGCTATGACCAAGATTTAGCCTATCCGGGTAAGGCTATTCGCTTACTGGAACAAGCAATTGCCTACGGTAATAATGGTGTGGTCAACGCCGTATCCGTACAGGAGGCGATCGAACAGACAAGGGGTGTCAAGGTTGGCGCCAGCAAACCAGCCGAGGCAGACCAGTTATTAAACCTCGAATCGCTCATCCACTCCCGGATGATTAACCAAGCCCGGGCGGTCAGCGTCGTCAGCAATGCATTGCGCCGCGCCAGGGCAGGGGTGAGTAACCCAAACCGACCCATCGGTAGCTTTTTATTCCTCGGCCCGACCGGTGTCGGCAAGACGGAGCTGGCCAAGTCAGTCGCTGCCGTTTACTTCGGAAATGAAGCAAGCATGATCCGGCTGGACATGAGCGAATATCAGCAGAACAGCGATGTGTCGCGGCTACTGTCTACTGGTGCGTCTGAAACCAGCAGTTTGCTGCTACGTATCCGTGAGCAACCGTTCAGTGTCGTGCTGCTCGATGAAATAGAAAAGGCTCATCCGAACGTACTAAATCTTCTCCTACAGCTGCTCGATGAAGGCAAGCTGACAGATGAAAAAGGCCGGGCAGCCTCATTCAAGGATGCTGTCATCATCGCGACCAGCAATGCTGGCGCCGACAGCATCCGGGCGCATATCGAAAAGGGCGAAGAGCTCGAACAATTCGAGAAGCCATTTATCGACGAACTTATCGGCGCCAACCAATTCAAGCCAGAACTGCTAAACCGCTTTGATGAAATTGTTTTGTTCCGACCACTCAATCCCGACGAGTTGGCTCAGGTGGTAAGGCTGATGCTGGTGAGTATCAACCAGACACTTGCCGCCCAAAACATTAGCGTCAACCTCACCGAGGCAGCTATCGCGGCAATCGTAGAACATGGCAACGACCCGCGCCTTGGTGCCCGACCGATGCGTCGAACACTCCAGAAGGCTGTCGAAGATACGGTGGCCAAAAAAATTCTCGCAGGCGAAACGAATCCAGGCGACACGCTCACGCTCGATGTTGATGACCTCAGCCTGAGCTAGAAAGAGTTCTTGGCTAGCTCTGCCACGTAGACACAAGGGACTTTTTCTTCGGAGGCCAGAATATCCACAAAGGAGTTTTGGACCATGTTCGCAAATTCGGAATCTTTCTTCATGCGCACTTCGAACATATCTTGTATTTGTTGTAGTGTCTGCTTGTCATCCATGTCGACAAAGTATTTGTCTCCACCGGCTGCGAAGAACTGCAGTGCCGCTTCAGCGGGTGAGATGCTGTATTCCGGTGGTGTTTGATTGTCTGAATAGGTGATATTTCTGGTGAGATTCCAGGCCTTCATCCCTTCGGAGCCGACTGCCTCATACGTCGTAGCCTCGAGTGATGCCGAGCTTTTACCCAACCGAGGCACAACGGCGGAGGTAACCATGATGCCAGCATTTTGAATAATTTTCTTTTGAAAAGGATATAGGTCGCGAGTATTGAAGCTCGCTGATGCCATGGGTTCGCCTTTTTTCAGCATTGTCATTGGACCATTGCCAGGAAAGTGGCCGAAGACTGCATTCATGGAGAGTGCATTAAGAGCCCGCACCTCTTCCTTAACATACTGGGCTGTAACCTCCGGAAGGTTGCTGAAGGTCTGCTCACTCACCAAGCTATCATTGTGTGGCGTATTCACATCAGCCGAAAGGCCGACAACTGTGTCGATGCCTGCTGCCTTAAATTTTTGGAATTTCTCGTGGAGAGCTGCACCGGCTTCATGAGGATTGGGATGAGCTCTTGCGGTCGTGGCAGGAGAAGGAAACTGTTTGCTGCCAATAAACGGACCAGCCGTCTCGCCGTCTTGGACGTCTACGGCAAGATCTGGTGAAGTTCCTAAATGTTTTTTAAATGAAACGAGTACCTCTTTGGAAGGATCGATGACCTCGCCCCTTAGGAGGGCACTGCTTATTCGCATACTCTCGAATATACTGCCGGCATCATTCAGGTTGTCGTAGTCTATTTCGCCGATAAGTTTTTTGCCCAATATATTAAGTGGATCGATGGTATCAAGGCAACCTTGCTCTGCCGCGCTGAGCGTGTACTCTGCCTGGGCAACTTTAGGTTTATGGGTCTTTGGTGGGGTGGTTGGCTCCGTAGCGGGGTCGCTAGGCCTATCGCCTTCAGGTGATACGGGTGCCGAGCCGGTAATTTCTTCAGTAGGAGACGCAGTGGCCGTAGGCTCAGCAGCGGTCTCGGAAGTAGGGCGCGCTGTACTACCAAAACCAAGAAAATTTACAGTCCAAGTGGTAGGGGCGGTCACTTCTTGCCAGTCATGGGCATATTCTACGCTACCCACCAGCATTGCTCCGGTTAGAAGATAGCAGGGCCACCTGCGTTGATTGGGCTGCGGAGTATGTTGTTCGGGCATGAATATAGCTTCCTTATTGGGGAAGATTATAGTCCTATAATATTTTTTTGACAAGTAAGCTATTAAGTATGCTTCGTAACTCTTATGCTTGCTGCGGAGCAGGACCCAACCTACCCCTGAAAAAGCTCTCGCATGGTATTCTCAACGGGCGCGACCACCCATTCGTTTCCTTTTTGGGCCACTTTCTTTGCCGGGTCGAGTATCATATCTTCTACTACCATGCCGTCTTGATAGTTCTGGTCATACAAAACATACGGATAAAAGGCTGCTGAGCCTAATAATAAACTGGCAACGAACACGCCGCGATCGCGGCGCCTTTCCTTTCTACGTAGGAAAGCTTCTTGTTCTGCAAACGGAGTCATATTTATTTTCTCCCGATAAGAGTGCCGGCGGCTTCGCCACTGACAGCGTGGGCGATGGCGCCTTCTTGCATAGCATCGAATACCACAAGTGGCAGCTCGTGTTCGAGTGCCAACCCGAGCGCGGCCTTGTCCATGACCTTGATGGCATCATTGGCGACAGCTTCCTGGAAGCTCATGTGGTCAAGTTTTTTCGCATCCTTGTGCTCGGCGGGGTCTTTGTCGTACACGCCATCGACCTTTGTGGCCTTGAGTACTATCTGGCAGTCGAGCTCTAGAGCAAGCGAGACGGCAGCAGTGTCGGTCGTAAGATAGGGTCGGCCTATCCCGCCAGCTACGATTACAACCCGATCTTTCTCCAGGTGTTTATTTGCGAGGCGATGATTGAAAGGTTCGGCAACTTGTTCCGCAAAGATACTTGAGAGACAACGGGTCCGGACATTGCGCTCCTCAAATATATCGGTCAGGGCAAGGGCGTTCATCATGGTAGCCAGCATCCCGATATGGTCAGCCGTGACCCGGCGGATACCGTGTCCAGCCAATTGCCGGCCACGAGCATAGTTGCCACCCCCAACCATAATGACTACTTGGGTGCCTTTGTCGGCAGCTTTTTGAACTTCATCCGCCAGCCAGGCCCCGAGCTCGGCATCGATACCATGTTCATATTTTCCGGCCAGTTGTTCACCGGAAAGTTTGAGTAAGACTCGTTTATACATTCATCCCAGTGTACCATAACAGATGGTCCGGTAATTGACTTCGTATAATTTTATTGTAGAATAAACTAATCAAGTTGAACAACATGTTGGCTGATAGCCATCTGCAGCTTGTGCATTTTGACAAGCTGGTACGTATTCCGCACAGGGAGGTAAGCATAATGGACATTTTTTGGATCATCGTCGGCGCTGTCTGCCTCACGATCTGTGTAGGCGGCATCATCTACCTCGGCATGCACCTCTGGGAGCTCGCGAAGCCACAGCCAGTGGACTTCTGGTCCGGAGCATGGAGATGCGTACGTGGCCTCTGGGTCTTCGGGCTCATCCTGTTCCTAGCAGACATCATGCTGATCTTCGGGGCTGGTCTTGCCCAGATGGAGGAAACGTCGATCTACAACGACACCTTCGGGTGGGTCTTCTGGAAGAACCTAACACTCAGCATCTTTCTGCTGGCAGTCGGCGGGGGCTTGGACTCACTGCGCGGCGGGGTGACCCTCGCACGCCATCACTGGCGAGCGTGAAACGCAGAGACCGGGCTCATGGATGGGGTGCGGCGATGCCAATAAGCGGTCTCGCCGCACCCCCAGCCACATATTTACCAGCTTGTCTTCATCAATTCTGATTCATTTCTTATTACATGGATACGCCTAACCTAGCTTGACGCTATAATGGACCCATGAAGATTTATTCCTGGAACGTCAACGGTATCCGTGCAGTTCTCAAAAAAGACGCTTTTTTGCCATTTATCAAAAAAGAGCAACCCGACATTCTCTGCATTCAAGAAACCAAAGCCAAGCAAGAACAAGTCGAGCTGGATATCGACAGCTACACCCAGTTCTGGTATTCGGCCGACAAAGCGGGGTACTCTGGCACCGCGATATTTAGCAAGGTCAAGCCATTACAGGTCGTCTATGGCTTCCCGGAAGACATCGTCAAAGAGTACAAAGTTCATGGCGATACCTATGGTGACCCGAATCTGGAAGGCCGTGTCATGGCTGCCGAATTCGAGAAATTCTGGGTCGTGACAGTCTATACTCCGAACGCCAAGGATGACCTGAGCCGCATCCCCCTCCGCCAAACCTGGGACCCGGCGTTCCTGGCCTATTGCAAGCGACTAGAAAAAACGAAGCCAGTAGTGTTCTGCGGCGACCTTAACGTCGCCCACACGCCGGATGACCTGGCAAACGACAAGGCGAATGTCGGCAAGAAAGGCTTTACGACTGAGGAACGCGGCGGCTTTCAGGCCTTTGTTGACGCCGGTTTTACTGATACGCTGCGCATGTTCAAGCATGGCAAGGGCTTTTACACCTGGTGGAGCCACTTCGCCAATGCCCGCGCCCGGAACGTCGGCTGGCGGATTGACTACTTCTTGGTGTCCGAATCATTGAAGCCAAAAGTCACCAATGCCGCTATCCACCCAAGTGTCATGGGCAGCGACCACTGTCCCGTATCTGTTACACTTGACGTATGAGCAGCCTCAAGGAGCTACAGCAACGAGTCGCCGATTTCATCGACGCCCGCAACTGGCGCCAATTCCACGATGACCCCAAAAGTGTATTACTTACCTTAGGCAGTGAGGTCGGTGAGCTTATGGAGCTGTATCGCTTCACAACGACTAAAGAGGCGCGCGCCCGAGCCAAGGACCGCAAAGAAGATGTCGAGGACGAAGTCGCCGATATTCTCTACGTGCTGCTGATGTTCTGTGAGGAGAACGGTATTGATCTGGAAGAGGCCTTCTTACACAAAGAGCAGAAGCGCGAAGCCAAATACCCGGTAGCAAAATTCAAAAACGTAAATGCCAAATACAACGACATATGACCACCAAGGAATGCACACTATTGTTCTTGATTCGCGGCGACGAACTTTTGCTCGCTATGAAGAAGCGGGGCTTCGGCTCGAACCGTTATAACGGTGTGGGCGGCAAGCTGGAACCAACCGAAACTCTTGGTGAGGCTCTGGTGCGTGAAACCCAGGAAGAAATCAACGTCACACCGATACGCTATTGGAAAGTTGCCGAACACGATTTTTTGCAACACGAGTTTGAGCCGTGGCGCATGTATGTACACGTATACTTATGCGACGAATGGAAAGGTGAGCCTACAGAGACCGAAGAGATGGCGCCTCAGTGGTTCAAACAATTCGACGTTCCCTACGGGAAAATGTGGGCTGATGATGAATACTGGTTGCCCCAGGTCTTGGCGGGACAGCATGTCCGGGGTATCTTTACTTTCGATGAGCACGACCGCCTCCTGACGCATACCGTAGAAGCGGTCGGGGCAGAATCCTTATCGAACGAAAGAGTAATCACGACGTAGATGGATAGCTCGTACTGGCATAAGCAAGCACAGGGCAAACCACTGTTCCCGGATTTGCTGTGGAGTCGACCCGAAAACCGCACCCAGGCTGGCAAGCTATTAATCATTGGTGGCAACGGCTATGAGTTCAAGGCGCCCGCCAACGCCTATGGCGATGCGCTGAACGCCGGCATCGGGACAGCTAAGGTACTACTGCCAGACAGCATGCAAAAGGTGGTCCGCGATATCTTCCCGGAGGCCGAATTCGCACCCAGCACGCCCAGCGGCAGCTTTGCAAGGACCACGCTAGCCCAGGCGCTCGAACTCGCCACCTGGGCCGACGGTGTACTCATTGCTGGCGACATGGGTCGCAACAGCGAAACCGCGGTGTTATTGGAAAGTTTTGCCAAGAAGTACGACGGACCGCTTATTATCACAAAGGATGCCGTCGATTACTGCCTTAGCACGCCTACGGGCTGCCTGGAGCGTCCCGATACCCTAGCCGTCATTACTATTGCTCAGCTGCAGAAACTGGCTACGAGCGCCCGTAGCACGCTAGCGTTCACATTCGATACTGACATGCTGCGAATGGTCCAGTCGCTCCACGAGTTTACGAACCAGTACCCGTTAGCCATCATTACGAAACACCTCGATACGATGTTCGTTGCCCATGGGGGCAAGGTCAGTACGACAAAGTTGGCTGAGCCGTTTGAACAGTGGCGGACCCATACGGCTGCCCATGCTGCGACCTGGCTCATCCAGAACCCGACTAAGCCCTACGAAGCCCTAAGTACTAGTCTGGTTGGCTAAATAGCCCCATGGTTTCGGCCATACCGAGCCGAACCACCCAATCCACAGCAACCGGATGGCCTGCGCGCGCTGCTTGCGCGATTACGGGAGCGACCTCGTCAATATCTACTTCAACCATGCCTGCCCAGCGCTCAGTTTCCCCTGCCTGCAGTTCCATGGCTTCCCATCCTGGATGGCCGTCTACGGCAATGAGCCTGCTGTCCTGCATTCCCTTAATCCGATCGAGCCTCGTTCCAGGATTGGCCAGGGCTCTCGATGCTCTCAGTGTATGGTGTCTCATATGCATATTTTAGAAACTTTTCCCGATTATGCAAGTGTCCGCTTGATTTCTCGCGCCAGGTCGTGTGTGTTCAGTTACCTTTGGTACCGCGGGCCGGACTTGAACTGGCACGCCCGTAAAGGACACCAGATTTTATTCGCGCGTGGAAGTGCATAGCACTTCGATTAGCAGGGCACGGTTTGGTGGGCGAGGAGGGAATCGAACCCTCAATCCGTAAGGAACACGATTTTGAGTCGTGCGCGTATACCAGTTCCGCCACTCGCCCAGCAAACTGTGCCAGTAAGCAACGCTTACTGTCTACCAATTCCACCATTGCGGCACAAAATATAATTGAATCATGAACGAGCCATGTAAGCATGACCATAGAACAACAGGGGTTATTGTACTATACTTGCTAAGGTATAGCACAAGCTATTTCAGCATGCGAGACATCTATGGCAAAGAATCCACTATTTCCTGAACCAGCCGAGCCGACGAACGAGGGCCCGGGCTATGTGCTGCCGAGTAAGGGCAGTACCATACAGCCGTTGACCAACGAAGAAAAAGCCAAGATATCTGCCAACCCAGCAGCAGACCTCATCCGTGAAAAATTAGAGAAACTATATGCTTCCGAGCCGGATGCGAGAGCTGAGGAACGAGAAGCCGAAGCCGCCAAGCCACGGAGCAAGCACCAGCAGTTCATGTACGAGTTGAGTACCTCCGGTAAGAGCCTGGCCGATATCCAGACAGAATGGCATGCCTATTACGTAAACCTACCTGACGACGAGAAGCATCGTGTTTGGCAGGAGTTCTACGAGAACAACATACCGACCACTCCTCAGCCACACCCGCATGTGGCCCAACCAGCACCTCGCGTAATTCCACAACCAGCCAGGCCCATGCACCATGCCCCGGTTGTCAGCGCAGACGACCCGTACAAAGAAGACACGCCAGCCAGCATACGCCACCGCGTCCGTTCGACGGTACAGAAGCACGCTGACAAACTACCAAAACGGACGCGCGATCATCTTTCCTCGCTCATGTTCGGGCTCGCCACCGGAGGCGTAGTGTTGCTTATATTTTTATTCGGCTTTTTTAACGAAGTCATCATCGCACCATTCATCCAGCCGGGCAGGGCCGAGGCGACTCCCATCATCGTCAGTAATGCCAACGTCGATGCGTCCACTACCAGCGTTATCGTTCCTAAGATAAACGTCCAGATACCGGTGGTGTACGACCTGACCAGTAACAGCGAAGCGGCCGTACAGAAAGGCCTCGAAAGCGGCGTCATCCATTACCCGACGACGGTAAAACCAGGCGAGCAGGGCAACGCGGCATTCTTTGGACACAGCAGTAATAATATCTTCAACAAGGGCCGCTACAAATTCGCCTTTGTGCTACTGCATAAACTCGAAAAGGACGATATCTTTTACCTGACGTATGGCGGGACCGTCTATGGCTACAAGGTCATCGACAAACAGGTTGTTGACCCGAGCGAGGTGGGTGTCCTGGATGATATTTCGGGCGAAACAGCGACCGCGACACTCATTACCTGCGATCCGCCTGGCACAAGCTTGCACCGGCTCGTGGTGGTCGGCAAGCAAATCAGTCCAGATCCCGCTGGTAACAGCGTGCCCAGCGAGACTACGGTCGACGCCGATAACTCAACGGCGCTACCGAGTAACGGTCCGACGCTTTGGACCAGGTTGTGGCGAAGTATCTTCTAGCGGTCTGTCTGGGTAAGTAGCCAAGTGCTCGCGACGCGCAGGGCTTCCGGGTTATCCTGCTGCGGAGAAACCGTGAATAATCGCTTGTAATCCGGTGTAAAGCCTGGCAAGTAGGCCGGTGCGGCTCCCAGCAGCTGGCGGACGTTAGTGTGATCGTAATCGAATATCACCAATTGCCCCTTGCTGACATACTGCATGCGGTGTCCATCCATCCAGCTCGCGTGTTCTTGTGGCTTGTCGAGCGCTCGGCCCGTGTCGTAGGCATAGGTCTTTTCGGTCTCAGCATCGTAGAGCGCAAAGTGGCTGCCATTCTCTATCATTAGGAAGCGCGTGTTTTCAGAGAACGAGACATAATCCGGGTTATTGGTCCTGAGGGTGGCAACCTGCACCGCGACATTCAGGTTCGGGTCTTTGATCTGATCGATCGGGTTACGGTAAACCACCAACTTATCTTCAGCATCGGAGCCCGCCCCGACTATCAGATCGCCCGAATAGCGTGTTAGTTCCAGTAGGTACTCGTTGCCAGGCGTCATCTTGCGGATGGTGTACGTCTGGTCGCCCGATGCCATCTTGGCAGCCACCTGGACCGGGCCGCCGCTCGTCTGTTTGACGTCATCTGTTACAAACAGCACCACGTTGTCACCATACGATTTAAAGGCCAGGACATTTTTCAGATAGCTAACTGGGGTGGGGTCACGGAGGGTGGCTCGTCGAAGCGTTTTCGCCTTGGCATCGAACAGCAGGTATTTGTCGTACTTCTTGTCGAGTAAGCGCAACTCGGTTGGATTAATACCTAGCGATTTGGTCAGGTTGACCGACTCGGCGGGCGACTCGCGATTAATAAGTATGTACTCTGTTTTTTTACCATACACGTGCTGCATGAGCACATGGACGTTATCGTTGGACCACTCGATAAACTTCCAGGATTCTTTCTTGCCTACGGTCAGGATAGAACGAGGAACCGTAATGGGCTCGGCAGGATCGAGCGGGTTTTTCAAATCATATACATCGAACTGCCGGATGTCCGTTCCCAGTTGCACGAAGTACCAGCGATGGTCCGGACTTTGGGTGGAAAGGATCGGGTCCGTCGTGTATTGCTTGACGAGGCGGGTATCGAGAGCAGTCGGGAATAGGAACGCGTAGTCGTAGCGGTTGACGCTACCGCCCTCGGTACTGACCTGCCGAGACCACGGCGTGTAACCTTGTTTTTTGTATTGTAGGACGAATTCGCCGGCAGGCAAGACAAGCCGCTTATCGGTCTTGTACCCCATGTCCTTGCCGTCTAGCAATATGTCAGCCCCACTCGGAGTCGTTGCGGTGAAGACCAGGGTGTTCTGGATGACCTTGCCTTCGTCATCGATACCTATGCCGGTAGACTGGTACAGCAAGATGATCGCCGCAGTAAATATTGCCACTCCGATCAATACATAGCCCACAAAGACCATAAGGACGTGACGGCGCATTTTGTCGGGGTCGAGAAAATCCATAGCTACCTAATTATATGTTTTTGTTGGTGTAAAAAACGGGCGTGAGGGGTAATTCATCTGGTTACTATTATGGACTACTTGCATTGAGACTTAAAGTCGGTTTACTATTAACATACTTACGCTTAGCAGGCTGTGAGAGTTTCTAATACGATGCAAAAGACAAACGTTATCGAATTGAATGGTAAGCACTATAACGCCCGGACCGGCGAGCTTGTGAAAGCCGCTGTCACGGCAGCTAAAACGCCCCCGGCAAAAGTCGAGAGTCGCGGTATGTCCGTCGATGGATTCATACGACCCAAAGGCACGACCCATGCGAAGCAAGTCCACGCCCCCAAAGCGCATCCGGCTGCCCGGCCGAGCACTGCCCAGGTCGTGGCTACCAAGCCAATCGCCGCTCCCGGCCGCCACTCGGCACAGAAATTGAACCACCACGCCCCCAAGCGCTCCCAGACTCTTATGCGCAGCGCGGTCCAAAAGCCCGCACCCGGCCTGAAGCGCCACACCAAGACCGTGCCGCACTCTGATGCAGTTATTAAGCAGCCTAAATTCCAAATTACCAAGAAGCTGGCTCATCCCACCGTCGACCCTAGCCGCAAGCAGCGAGCAGCAATCGTGGCGCGCAGCCCACACGTGCGCCGCTACGCCCCCGATGGCGCCCGGATCGCACCCCAAGCAACCGTCGCAACGGCGACTACCCCCAGCCACCAGACCGTTGCCTCTGTAGCACCTGCTACAGCCAGCGGTTCTGGTTCGCTCGACATATTCGAACGCGCCCTCAAGCACGCTAACAGCCACATGGAACGAGCCGTCGCCCCCAAGAAAGCACGTCGGCGCAATTTATTTAACAAGCGCGCGCTTGGTGTCGGCCTGGCAAGCTTGGCAGTTGTCCTTTTGGCCGGAGTTTTCGCATATCATAACCAAGCGAACCTGACCGTCCGGTACGCCGCGAGCAAGGCTGGTTTCAGCGCCAAGCTGCCAGCTTATAAACCTGCCGGCTACACCGTCGGCAACGTGACGTACAGCCCTGGTCGCGTACAGGTTCAATACACTGGTAACTCAGGAGGTAGCTTCAGCCTACTGCAAAAAGAATCTGCCTGGGACAGCGCCACCTTGCTATCCTCGTATGTCGAATCGCGCTCTTCCAGCTACGACACAATCGCTTCGGCTGGTCGCACCATCTTTTCTTTCGGTAATACGGCGACCTGGGTCAACGGGGGCGTCTGGTACGTCATAACCGCCGATCAGAACCTGGATACTCAGCAGCTCGTCAATCTCGCCACAAGTATGTAGCTAGTAGGCCGGCCTTACGCCTGTTTAGTATCAGCTTCCTGAATATCTACAAAGCCCAGCCTTTGTAACCGTGCCCGTGCAGACGTTATCAGGGCGCTAGGGTTATACGAATAACGGCAGTGTTCGCCCTGGGTTTCGAGGCTTCGACACTCTACCTTCAGTTCTTGCACCCCTTCGCTACGAGTACCTGTGGTGCTCACCACAAGCCCGCACGGAACGCTACCAATTCCTTGGCACATTCGTCTTGTAAATTCCAGATCCTCTTGGGCTACTTCAGCCATATCTACAGTAGCCCCCGCCAGCTTCGCCCGCTCATCCGTGTTAAAACTCAATGTCGCCTCGACCACCTCGGTTTTTACTACTTCTGCCATGGTAAGCCCCCTTAATTGAGTCTGATTAAACTATGCTTTTGCGATTATTACAACTCCTATTCCTGGAGAAGGGCCGAATACCCTATAATGGTCCCTGATGAAACCTGTTCGAACTCGTTTTGCGCCCAGCCCGACTGGCTATCTGCATGTCGGCGGCATCCGCACCGCGCTATTCGCGTGGTTGGTTGCACGACAGGCGGGCGGCAAATTCATTCTCCGCATAGAAGACACTGACCGTGCCCGCGAAGTCGAAGGGGCAGAAGCACACATTATTGAAAGCCTAAAGGCGTTAGGCCTGTTCTATGACGAAGGACCTGACACGGAAGGCGACTATGGCCCTTACCGCCAAACTGAACGGCTTGAGACATACAAAACCTGGGCCCAAGTGCTCATTGACAGCGGCCGGGCGTACGCCGACCCGTACACCCCGGCAGAAGTACAGGCCTTCCGCGAGCAGGCTCAGAAGGACAAGAAACCATTTCTATACCGCAACCACCGCCCAGAGAACCCGCCGGCCTGGGACGGCACCAAGCCGCTCCGCTTCAAATCCGAACCCAAAGATTACCAGTGGCAAGATGCCGTCATGGGCGACCTCCATGCCGGTGCCGCAGCTATCGATGATTTTATCCTCATAAAATCCGACGGATTTCCGACCTATAATTTTGCGCATATCATCGACGACAACGAGATGGCCATCAGCCATGTCATCCGGGGCCAGGAATTCGTCGCCTCTGTGCCGAACTACCTCAACCTCTACGAAGCCCTCGGTTTTGAGAAGCCCATACTCGCTACCATGCCGCACATCTTGAATGAGCAGGGCAATAAAAAGCTCAGCAAACGCGACGGCGCTAAGGACATCCTTGATTACTTCAAGCAGGGCATTCCCGAAGAAGCTATGCTGAACTTTATCGCGTCATTGGGCTGGAACGACGGCACGACCCAGGAAATCTTTAGCCGCGAAGAACTGCTGCAGAAATTCAGCCTCGACCGTGTCCAACGGGGCGGGGCACGCTTCGATGAACAGCGCTTGCTTTGGATGAGCGGCAGCTGGATGCGACATCTTGACATAAGCGATATATACACCCGCTGTCAAGATTTCTGGCCAAAGAGCGCCGAAAATTACGACGAGGCCTATAAGAAACAGGTTCTCGGACTGATCCAAGAACGCTTAAAATACTTTGCAGAACTCCCAGAGCTGACAAACTTCTTCTTCGAAGACCTACCCATAAACCTCGAACTTATTGACGGTAACAAGCAGCTCAAAAAATTTGAACATAGTGAACTGAAAAGCCTGCTGGCTTTCCAGCACAGTGGGATCCGAAGCTTGGAATTCACGTGACTTGAAGTCGCGGC
>JADMIO010852339.1_pt1 | contig 49800 bp, 36 predicted proteins | sample 8958161 | NCBI WGS metagenome assembly JADMIO01 (sample SAMN16585339, study PRJNA669376) | soil metagenome | isolation source: Crop rotation soil | place: USA: Cullars Rotation, Alabama | collected 2011
GCCGCGACTTCAAGTCACGTGAATTCCAAGCTTCGGATCCCACTGTGCTGGAAAGAACTGTCGTCCGCGCTGGTGCTGTGCTTCGGCGCCTGGCTGGTGATGCAGAACACCGGCTTCACCATCGGCATGCTCGTGGCCTTTCAAATGTTTGCAAGCCGGCTGTCGCAGCCGCTGCTCAGGCTGTCAGGGTTGTGGCAGGAATTCCAGCAGGCCAACATCGCCGTGAAGCGCCTGGGCGACCTGCTCGACGCGCCGGCGGAGCCCGTGGACGTGGCATTGCGGCATCCCGAGGCGCGGGCGGGCGGCATCCGCCTCGAGCAGGTCAGTTTTCGCTACGCCCAGAATCTGCCGCGGCTGTACGAGGACCTCTCCTTCGATATCGCGCCCGGCGAATGCGTTCTGCTGACCGGCGCGTCCGGTTGCGGCAAGAGCACGCTGGCGAAACTGCTGCAGGGTTTCTATCCCCCGGACAAGGGCAGGATATTGATCGACGGCAGGGACATTGCGGGCATGGCGGCCAATGAATTGCGCAGCTATTTCGGCGTGGTGCCGCAGGACTCCACGCTGTTCTCGGGGACGATTCTGGACAATCTGTCCGGCAGCGGAGAAGCCAGCGCGGACATCGTGGCGGCGTGCCGCCTGGCCGGTGTCCATGCGGTGATCGCAGCGCTGCCGCATGGGTATCAGACGCGCGTTGGCGAGCACGGCACGGGGCTGTCGGGCGGCCAGCGCCAGCGCATCTGCATTGCGCGCGCACTGCTGCGCCGGCCGTCCATCCTCATCTTTGACGAGTCCACCAGCCAGCTCGATGCCGTCTCGGTGGCCGAAGTGGTGCGCACCGTCAACAGCCTCGCCGGGAAGGTGACGGTGCTGTTCATCGCGCATGCCGCCCCCGCCGGCATGCGCTACGGCCGCAGCATCGTGCTGGGTGGGTCGCTGTCCGCTGCCAGCGGCGCGGTGCACTGATGCCCCTGCCGCGCCTCGCTGCCGAAGAACCCGTGCCGCCGCTGCCGCGCGCCGTGTTCTACCTGCTGGCGGCCCTGTTCGCGGCGGCGCTGGCCTGGGCCGTTCTCGCGCGGCTGGACATCATCGCCATCGCCCAGGGCAAGATCATTACGCAGAGCAGCCTGCAGATCGTGCAACCCGCCGAATCGGGCATCGTGCGCGAAATCCTGGTGAAGGAAGGCGAGACGGTGCGCTCGGGGCAGGTCCTCGTGCGCATGGACGCGCGCATTTCCGATGCCGACACCCGCCAGCTTCAGTCGGACCTGCGGTCCAAATCGCTGCAATTGCGCCGCATCGATGCCGAACTGGGCACGGCGCCTTTGGTCATGCGCGACGACGACGATGCGGCCGCCTTCGCCCAGGTGCAGGCGCAGTTCCAGGCGCGCCGGCAGGCCAATCGCGACGCCATCGAAGCCGAGCAGGCCATCATGGCCAAGGCCGAGCAGGATTTGAAGGGCGCGCTGGAAGTCGAGTCGAAGTTCACGCGCACGCTGCCGATCTACCAGCAGCAGGAGCAGGCTTTCGACAAACTGAACAAGGACGGCTTTGCCGGACGGCTGATGGCGCTGGAGCGCCAGCGCGACCGCATCGAGAAGGAGCAGGACCTGGCGGCGCAGCGGTTCACCATCGAGAGCCTGCGCGCCACCATCGCCCAGGCGCGCACGCGCATGGCGCAAATCACTTCGAGCTACCGGCAGCAACTGCAGAACGAGCGCATCGAGGCGGCGTCGCAGTTCCAGCGCCTGCGCGAGGACTGGGAGCGCCTGGCGCACCGCCGCGACCTGCTCGAACTGCGCGCGCCGCACGAAGGGGTGGTCAAGGACCTCGCCACCCGCACCGTGGGCAGCGTGGTTGCCGCGGGCACGGTGCTGCTGACGCTGGTGCCGGCCAGCGACCAGATGCAGGCCGAGGTGTGGGTGACCAACCAGGATGTCGGGCTGGTGCGCGCCGGCTTGCCGGCACGGTTGAAGCTCGTCGCCTATCCCTTCCAGCGCCACGGCCTGGTCGATGGCGAAGTGATTCATGTCAGCCCGGATTCCAGTGAGTTGCCCATCGCGCCCAACCTGGAACGCCGCACGGCCGACATCGGCCATGTGCTGCCGGCCACCGGGTACCGGACGCTGATCGCCATCCGCGCGCCGTCGCGTCCCGAACTGCGCCTGGGTCCGGGAATGCAGCTCAGCGCCGAAATGCACCTGGGGACGCGCAGCGTGCTCGACTACCTGCTGTCGCCGATTCAGCGCGCGGCCCACGAGGCGGCACGCGAGCCCTGACAAGAACTGACCGCGCTTGACCGCACCTTTGTGCGATGCAATACTTTTCCCGAGCAGTTCAGCGTTGCCCTGATCCGGACGCCTTCCTCGGCACCGCAGGCGATGTTGGTCGGAGTCTCCTCATGTCAGTCCGCGGCACCACACGCACTTTCCACGAAACCCGGCATGGCCGCTGAATCCCCGTCGGCTGCAGAACCGTTCCTGCACGCCGGTCAGCAGTTGATGCGCAATATGGTGGAAGCCCTGGCCGCCAACGCCAATCCGGAAGTGGCAGCGGCGATGCGTTCGGCCGTCGCCGCCGCGCTGTTCGATGCCAACGGTGCCGATCTCAACAAAGACGCGGCCAGGGCCTCGACGGCAAAGCTGCTGGCACTGCAGGCGCGCCTGGCGCAGCAGCATGCGCAGCTCTGGTCGTCGATCATGGCGCGGCCCGCGGGAAGCGATGTGGTGCGGCCGGAGCCGGTGGCCGCGCCCGAGCCGGGCGACCGCCGTTTTTCCGCCGCGCCCTGGCGCGCCGATCCTTTCTCCGACTACATTCGCCAGAGCTACCTCATTAATGCGCGATTCGTGCTCGACGCAGTCGACGCCCTGAGCGTGGACGAGCGCTCGCGCGAGAAACTGCGTTTCTCGGCGAAGCAGATGATCGACGCGCTCAGCCCGGCCAATTTCGCCGCCACCAATCCGGAGGCTGTGAAGATGGCGCTGGACACCCAGGGCGGCAGCATCGCGGCGGGACTGAAAAACCTGCTCGACGACGTGCAGCGCGGGCATATCGCCATCACCGACGAGGCGGCCTTCGAGGTGGGCAAGAGCCTCGCCATCACCGAAGGGGCGGTGATTTTCGAGAACGAGCTCATCCAGCTGATCCAGTACCGGCCGCTCACGCCGGAGGTGCGCGAGCGGCCGCTGCTCATCGTGCCGCCGTGCATCAACAAGTTCTACATTCTCGACCTGCAACCGGAAAATTCCTTCGTGCGCCACGCGGTGGCGCAGGGCCACACCGTGTTCATGGTGTCCTGGCGCAATGTGTCCGCCGCGCAGGGGCGGCTGACCTGGGACGATTATTTGCAGCAGGGCGTGCTGCGCGCCATCGAGGTGGCGCTGGAGGTTTCGGGCGCGGACAAGATCAACGCGCTGGGCTTTTGCGTCGGCGGCACGCTGCTGGCTTCCGCGCTGGCCGTGCTGGCGGCGCGCGGCAGCGAGCCCGTGCAAAGCCTGACGCTGCTTGCGTCCATGCTCGACTTCGCCGATACGGGTGAACTGGGGCTGTTCGTGGACGCCCCCAGCGTGGCGGCGCGCGAAGCGGCCATCGGCGCCGGCGGCATCATGCCGGGCAAGGACCTGGCTTTCGTGTTCTCCGCGCTGCGCGCCAACGACCTGATCTGGTCCTATGTGGTGAACAACTATCTCAAGGGCCGCAATCCCGAGGCCTTCGACATCCTGTTCTGGAATTCTGATTCCACCAATCTCCCCGGACCCATGTACTGCAGCTATGTGCGCAACATGTATCTCGACAATGCACTCCGGGTGCCGGGCAAGCTGACCATGCTGGGCGAATCCATCGACATCGGCAGGCTGCGCATGCCGGCCTATATGCTGGCCACGCGCGAGGACCATATCGTGCCCTGGCAGACGGCTTATCTGTCCACGCGCCTGCTCAAGGGGGAGAAGCGCTTCGTGCTGGGTGCCAGCGGGCATATCGCCGGTGTCGTGAATCCCGCGGGAAAGAACCGGCGCAGTTACTGGGTGGCCGACGCACTGCCACCCGATCCGGAGGCGTGGCTGGCGCAGGCCACCGAGCAGCCGGGGAGCTGGTGGCGGGACTGGCGCGCATGGCTTGCGCCCCACGGCGGTGCACGCGTGCCCGCTCGCGAGGCGCTGGGCAGCAAATCCCATCCCCCCATCGAGCCAGCGCCGGGGCGTTATGTTCGGGAAAAGGCGCAATAGCCGCGCGATCAGGAGTAAAACAAGCAGGTACGGAAAGTGAACGGGAGATTGAAATGACTGATGTTGTGATTGTCGCCGCGGGCCGCACGGCCATCGGCAAATTCGGCGGTGCGCTGGCCAAGATTCCAGCAACGGAACTGGGCGCGCACGTGATTCGAAACCTGCTGGCGAAATCCGGCATCGCACCGGCGCAAGTCTCCGAAGTGATCATGGGCCAGGTGCTCACCGCGGGCATCGGCCAGAACGGCGCGCGGCAGGCGTCGCTGAAGGCAGGCGTGCCCGACATGGTGCCGGCCATGACCATCAATCAGGTGTGCGGCTCGGGCCTCAAGGCCACGCACCTGGCGGCACAGGCCATCAAGTCAGGCGATGCCGATATCGTGATAGCGGGCGGTCAGGAGAGCATGAGCCTTGCGCCCCATCTGATGCAGGGATCACGCGACGGTTTTCGCATGGGCGACGGCAAGCTCATCGACTCGATGATCATCGACGGGCTGTGGGATGTGTACAACAAGTACCACATGGGTGTCACGGCGGAGAACGTGGCGCGCGAGCATTCGGTTTCCCGCGCCGACCAGGATGCCTTTGCGCTCGCCAGCCAGCAGAAGGCCGAAGCGGCGCAGAAGGCCGGTAAGTTCAAGGACGAAATCATTCCCATCGAAATTCCGCAGCGCAAGGGCCCCGCGCTGGTGTTCGATGCCGACGAGTATCCCAAGCACGGCTCCACGCTGGATGCGCTGCAGGCGTTGAAGCCGGCGTTCGACCGCGAGGGTTCGGTGACGGCGGGCAATGCCTCGGGCATCAACGACGGCGCCGCCGCCGTGATCATGATGTCGGCGGAACGGGCGGCACAGCTCGGCCTCAAGCCGCTGGCGAAAATCCGCGCCTATTCGTCGGCCGGGGTCGATCCCAAGGTCATGGGCATGGGTCCGGTGCCGGCCTCGCAGCTGTGCCTGAAGAAGGCCGGCTGGACGCACGCCGATCTGGATCTCATGGAAATCAACGAGGCCTTTGCCGCGCAGGCCATCGCCGTCAATCGCAAAATGGGCTGGGACACTTCGAAGATCAACGTGAATGGCGGGGCCATCGCGCTCGGCCACCCCATCGGAGCCTCCGGCTGCAGAATTCTGGTGACTTTGCTGTACGAAATGGCCCGGCGCGACGCAAAACGCGGCCTGGCATCCCTGTGTATCGGCGGCGGCATGGGCGTGGCGCTCGCGGTGGAGTGCGCCTGAGCTAATTGCATTCATTCAACGGAGGAAAGAATGGCTAAAAGACTGGCAGTGGTCACGGGCGGCATGGGCGGGCTGGGTGAAACCATCAGCACCAAGATGGCCGATGCCGGCTATGCAGTGGCGGTCACCTACTCTCCTTCCAACAAGACCGCCGAACAATGGCTGGCCGATATGAAGGAGAAGGGGTATGCCTTCAAGGCCTATCCGGTGGATGTGGCCGACTACGAATCCTGCGAGCGCTGCGTGAAGCGGCTGGAGCAGGACATGGGCGCGGTGGACATCCTGGTCAACAACGCCGGCATCACCCGCGACATGACGTTCAAGAAAATGACCAAGGCCGACTGGGACATCACGCTGCGCACCAACCTGGATTCGGTGTTCAACATGGCCAAGCAGGTGTGCGACGGCATGGTGGACCGCGGCTGGGGACGCATCATCAATGTCTCTTCGGTGAACGGGTCCAAGGGCGCATTCGGCCAGACCAATTACGCCGCCGCCAAGGCCGGCATGCACGGCTTCAGCAAGGCGCTGGCATTGGAGGTGGCGAAGAAGGGCGTCACCGTGAACACCATCTCGCCGGGCTACATCGGCACCAAGATGGTCACCGCCATCCGTCCGGAAATCCTTGAATCCAAGATCATTCCGCAAATTCCCATCGGTCGGCTCGGCAAGCCCGAAGAGGTGGCCGGGCTGATCATTTATCTGTGTTCGGAGGAGGCGGCGTTCGTCAACGGCGCCAATATCGCCATCAACGGCGGGCAGCATATGCAATAGGCCTGCGGAGCACGTCCGCGCCAAAACGTGCCCTATTCCTGTGCATGAATCCCCCCGCTCATGGTGCATTGCGGTAGAATGCGGCCTCGTAGCGGGGGGTATCCAAGGCCGCTTCGGAGTCCAGCGGCGAACACAAGCCCGCAGCCCCGACCGGTCTTCCAGTAAGTCGTTATAAATCATACGGATTGATAACACCTCATGGCCGAAACCAACACTCCGCGCCTGATCAAGAAGTATCCCAACCGCCGCCTGTACGACACCAAGACCAGCGCCTACATCACCTTGGTCGATGTCAAGGAACTGGTGCTGAAGCACGAGACCTTTCAGGTGGTTGACGCCAAGTCCGGGGAAGACCTGACCCGCAGCATCCTGTTGCAGATCATCCTGGAAGAGGAAGCCAGCGGCTCGCCGATGTTCACCTCGGACGTGCTGTCGCAGTTCATCCGCTTCTACGGCAATGCCATGCAGGGCATGATGGGGACTTATCTCGAGCGCAACATGCAGGTCTTCAACGAAGTGCAGAAGCGCTTCGAGGAGCAGTCAAAATCCGCGTTCGGGGCGAACCCGGCGCTGAACCAGGACCTGTGGCGCCAGTTCATGTCCTTCCAGGGCCCGGCCATGCAAAGCCTGGTGTCCTCGTACATGGAGCAGAGCAAGAGCATGTTCGCGCAGATGCAGGAGAACCTGCAGAACCAGACGCGCAACCTGTTCGGCGGCTTCCAGTTCCCGGGTTTCACACCCGCAGCAACGTCATCGACCGCATCTCCCGCCAAAGCCGACGATGCACCCGCCACCGGCGACAAGAAGCCCGACGAAAAGGCCTGAGTTGGGAAAGCCTGCAGCGTCCGCGGCCGCCGCGCCCGCCGTTACTTCCTCCGTTGGTACTGCCGTTCCCAAGGTCGGATTCGTTTCGCTGGGCTGCCCGAAGGCGCTGGTCGATTCTGAAAACATCCTGACGCAACTGCGCACCGAGGGCTATGCCGTGTCGCCCACCTATGCCGGCGCGGATATCGTCATCGTCAACACCTGCGGCTTCATCGATTCGGCCGTGGCGGAATCGCTCGACGCCATCGGCGAGGCGCTGTCGGAAAACGGCCGCGTCATCGTCACGGGCTGCCTGGGCGCCAAGGGCGATGTGGTGCGCGAGACGCACCCGCGCGTGCTGGCCGTGACCGGTCCGCATGCCACCACGGAAGTCATGTCGGCGGTGCACAAGCACCTGCCCATGCCGGCGGAAGTCCACGATCCCTTCACCAGCCTCGTCCCCGCCAGGAAAACGGCGCTATCGGACATCGGCGTAAAGCTGACGCCGCGGCACTACGCCTATCTGAAGATTTCCGAAGGCTGCAATCATCGCTGCACCTTCTGCATCATCCCCTCCATGCGCGGCGACCTGGTGTCGCGGCCCATCGGCGAGGTGATGCAGGAAGCGTCCAACCTGGTGAAGGCCGGCGTGCGCGAGCTGCTGGTCATTTCGCAGGACACCAGCGCATACGGCGTGGACACGCGCTATCGCACCGGCTTCTGGGGCGGCAAGCCCATACGCGCGCGCATGAACGAGCTGGCCACCGCTTTGGGCGACCTCGGAGCGTGGGTTCGCTTGCACTACGTCTATCCCTATCCGCATGTGGACGATGTGATTCCGCTCATGGCCGAGGGCAGGATCCTGCCCTACCTGGACGTGCCGTTCCAGCACGCCAGCCGGCGCATTCTCAAGCTCATGAAGCGGCCGGCCGCGGGCGAGGTGAACTTGGAGCGCATCCGCGCCTGGCGCAAGATCTGTCCCGACCTGACCATACGCAGCACGTTCATCGCCGGTTTCCCCGGCGAAACCGAAGCCGAATTCCAGGAACTGCTCGACTTCCTCGCCGAAGCGCGGCTCGACCGGGTGGGCTGCTTCGCCTATTCACCGGTGGAGGGCGCGAAGGCCAACGAACTGCCCGATGCGGTGCCGGAGGAGGTGCGCGAAGAACGCCGCGGGCGCCTGATGCAATTGCAGGAAAAGATCAGCGCCGAGCGCCTGCAGGAGAAAGTGGGCCGCACCATCAGGGTGCTGGTCGACGAAGTGACGGACAGCCACGCCGTGGCGCGCTCGAGCGCCGACGCGCCGGAAATCGACGGGCTGGTGTATGTCGAAAAGGCCGTGAATCTGAAACCCGGCGACTTTGCCGACGTCAAAGTCACCAAGGCCGATGCGCATGATTTATGGGCCCGGCCGCTTTCAGCGGGGGCGGCGCGGCGCAAGGTGGGAACTGCCGGGTAGACGGCCGGAACACGAGGCGGCCTGGCAGAATCCTCGCCAAGGCCCGATGGAAAGCAGGCGGGAGGGGGAGAATTCCCCCGAAAATGGGCACTGGGATATTTAGACAAACTGTCAGGAGATGAACATGGCACAACGCGATGTGGTGGTGGTGAGCGCAGCCCGTACGGCAATCGGTGATTACGGCGGCTCGCTGAAAGATGTGCCGGCAACGGCGCTGGGTGCCGCGGCCATCCGTGAAGCCGTGGCGCGCGCCAAGGTCGATCCCGCGACCATCGGGCATGTGGTCATCGGCAATGTCATCCAGGGCGAGGCGCGCGACATCTACATCTCGCGGGTAGCGGCCATCGATGCCGGCCTGCCCGTGGGCACACCCTGCCTGACCGTGAACCGCCTGTGCGGCTCCGGCCTGCAGGCCATCGTCTCGGGCGCGCAGCACATTCTGCTGGGCGACATCGACACGGCAGTGGGCGGCGGCGCCGAGAGCATGAGCCGCGCGGCTTACATGATGCCGGCCGCCCGCTGGGGCCAGCGCATGGGCGACGCCGTGGTTATCGACTCCATGGTGGCGACCCTGCACGATCCGTTCGGCCACGGCCACATGGGGATCACGGCCGAGAACATCGCGGCCAAATACGGCATCACCCGCTCGCAACAGGACGAGTTCGCGCTGGAAAGCCATCGCCGCGCCGCCAACGCGCTGGCCAAGGGTTACTTCAAGGAACAGATCGTTCCCTACGAGTTGAAGACCCGCAAGGGCGTGACGATGTTCGACACCGACGAGCATGTGCGCATCGACGCCAAGATGGAAGACATGTCCAAGCTCAAGCCCGCCTTCAAGAAGGACGGCGGCACGGTGACCGCCGGCAATGCCTCGGGCATCAACGACGGCGCCGCCGCAGTGGTACTGATGGAGGCGGGGGCTGCCGCGAAGCAGGGGCTGAAGCCGCTGGCGCGCCTGGTGGCCTACGCGCATGCCGGCGTCGAGCCGCAGGTCATGGGTCTCGGTCCCATTCCGGCAGTGCGCAAGATTTTCGAAAAGTCCGGCCTCAAGCCGGCCGACATGGATGTGATCGAATCGAACGAAGCCTTCGCCGCTCAGGCGCTGGCGGTGACCCGCGACCTGGGCTTCGATCCGGCCAAGGTGAATCCCAACGGCGGCGCCGTGGCCCTCGGCCATCCGGTGGGCGCCACCGGTGCCATCATCACCGTGAAGGCGCTTTACGAGTTGCAGCGCACCCAGAAGCGTTACGCGCTGGTGACCATGTGCATCGGCGGCGGGCAGGGCATCGCCGCGATTTTCGAGCGCATGTAGCCCGATTGCGCGGAGCAGCTCTCTTGCTCTGCGCTGATTGAACAATTCGCCGCAGCCTGACCGGGCTGCCGCGCTTGGCGCAGCGTCGCGCCAATGTAATCAGGTTTTAATCCATTCCGGCGGTACACGTGGATGTATGGGCGGATTGTGATCATCCAGTCCTCCGCTCCACCACCTCAAGGGATGAATTTAGCGCGATGTTGGAAGCCGCAGAAGCTGACGTTTTGCTGAGAGCCCGATCGATGATGGAGCAAGCGAGCCGGTCAGAGCAAGGGACCCGGCGGTGACAACGCAAGGCACGCAGGCGTTGGATCCAGTACTGCAGGAACGCATTCACGGGCTGTGGGACGAACTCGCGGCATTTGAAGCGGCGAAGAGCGATGCCGCCGTGCGGCATCTGTTGAGCAGTGTCGCCGGGATGGTGGACGCGCAGAATGCCTACTGGATGGGCGCGGTGCGCATGTCCGAGGATGACCGCGATCCGCTGCTGGGTTGGCGTCCGCGCATTGTCCGGTACCTGCAACCGCTGCCCAACGATGAAACTTTCACTCGCGACCGCCTGCGATCCATCTCGCGCGGCGGCATCGATGAGGCCACGGTGGCTCACGCGCGCCTGGCGGGCAGTTACCGTGCGCGCCGGTTTTGCGACCTGGTATCGCCCGAGTGGTTCGACAGCGACACGTACAAAGGCTACCTTGGCCGGGGCATTCATGATTCCCTCGTGGTCGGTGTTCCCGTCAGCAAGATGGCCGAGGGTTACTATGGATTTTTGCGCATGCGGCCGAATGCCCCCTTCACGGAGCAGCAGCGCGATATCGCGTTGTATGCCATGCGCGGCCTGACCTGGTTCCATCGCCAGATCCTGCTCGCCGAGGGCCTGCTCGGCGCGCGCACCGCACTGTCTCCAATGGAGCGCCGCGTGCTTGCGCTGCTGCTGACTGACCAGTCCGAGAAGGTCATTGCAGCGAACCTCGACGTTGCTCCCGCCACTGTCCACACCTATGTCCGCGACGTCTTTCGCAAGTTCGGCGTCAGCGGACGCAACGGCCTTATCGCGCTCTGGCTCGGCCGGCAGGGCTGATCCGGCTCCACTGCTCCGCTCTGGCTTGCCGCTAAGCGCGGCCGGCTGCGCAATCGCGCCGCACGGGCAGTCCGGCATTGCGATCGGCAATGTCTCGCGATTAATTTCCGTCCTGCAAACATTCCTACTGGACAAAGCGCCGCGCGCGTTGCTCTGCATGGCAACGTCACCCTCTGATCAGAGGGGGGACCCAAAGCCGGCGCTGTAATAGATTTCACCGTCGGCTCATTCAGCCGATGCAGGTTGCTGGCCTGCGAGTTCCGGACGCCGACTTCTCCAAAAAAAGAAGCGAACACGTTCGGGGCCGAATCAAAGTTTCGGCCATGAGTCCGAATGCGCGCGATGCCGGGTCGTTACCGGTTCGTAGTGCTTGGGGTACGGCGAGCGGCGATTCGCCGGCTTAGAAAAGGCGGTGCGCGCCTCATCTGTGGCGCGGGCATCACATTTGGGAGGGCAGGATGAGTTTCGGCAATTTCTTCGACCGCAGTGGTTCGCGCGGTCACGCGCCTGTTGTCATGGGCGGTCTCGCGCCTGTTGTTTCGCCCGGCGCCGGGAACCCCGATGGGTTTCCGAGTTTCATGCGCGCTCCCGGGGAGGGCGCGTGAGTTCGACAAAGCCCGTATCCCCCTGCTCGTCGAAAGATTTCTTCGAGTGGATGACCCGCAGCCGGAAGGCCGGCGCCCTGCTTGCCTTCGCCGCTTGCTCGGTTCACGCGCAACAGCGTCCCGACGCTGGCACGCTGCTGCAGCAACAGCCCGCGCCGCCAGCCGTTGCGCCGGCGCCGGCCCGCGCGCCCACCACCACGGCGCCGCTCGATCGCCCTGCTATGCGGGGCCCGAGCTTTTTGCTCAAGGGATTCCGCTTCACCGGCGCCACGCTGATCACCGACGCGGAACTGCAGCAAAGCGTGCGCGGCTACCTCGGTCAAACGGTGGACTTCCCGACGCTTCAGAACATCGCCGAACGGCTGGCCGGTCACTATCTGGAGAGAGGCTACCTTGCACGCGTGGTGGTGCCGGAGCAGGATATCAAGGACGGCGTCGTCGAACTGAGGATAATCGAAGGCAGGCGCGGCAGCCTCGAATTCGACAACAGGGGCCGGCGATTGAAGGAAAGCCGTGTGGCCGGGTTCATCGATCGCCGCCTGTCCCGGGGGGCGCCGCTGAGCGTTGCACGCCTCGACGAGGCGATGGCGATCCTCAACGAGCAGCCTGGCGTCAAAGTGACTTCGGCGCTCAAGCCGGGATCGCGCGAAGGCGAAATCGGTCTGGCCATTCAGACCGATGACAAGCCGCTATGGAGCGGGGCAGCCGGGCTCAATAATCAAGGCAGCCGCTCTACCGGCTTGATTCAGGGACAGGGTTCGATCAGTCTCGCCAATCCCACGGGCAATTTCGATGCGGCCTCGCTGTTGGCGAACGTCACCGACGGCAATACCTATGTGCGCGCCGACTACAGTCTGGCGCTCGGTAACAGCGGCCTGCGCCTGGGCGCCAATGCATCCCGTCTGGACTACCGTGTCACGGAAAACAGTTTTCGGCCGCTGGAGCTCAACGGCTCCGCCAGCACCTTCGGAATGACCGCCAGCTATCCGTTGGCGCGCACGCGCACGCTGGCGCTGAACGCAACCGCCAGCCAGGAGGTGAAGGAACTCGTCGACCGGAGCATTGCCGGCGAAACGAGCAACCGCAGAATCAACGTCACCAGCCTGGGCGCCGCGGGCAACGTCCAGCATCAGCTCGGCGACCGGCCCATGACCACGGGGTTTGGCGCCGCCGTGAGTTTCGGCGACAGCGACCAGCGCAACGCCGGGGCCCTGGCCACCGATCGCATCACACGCCAGGCCAATGGCCATTTCTCCAAATTCGCCTACAACATGTCGAATCAGGGTGCGCTCGATGCGCAATGGAGCTATTTCATTGCGCTGCGCGGCCAGTTGGCGGGAAAAAACCTTGATTCCAGTGAGCGCATGAACCTGGGCGGCCCCTCAGGGGTGCGCGCCTATCCCAGCGGAGAAGCCACCGGCGACGAAGGCTGGCTGGTCAACTTCAATCTGCGCCGCATAATCAATGACAGTCTGACCGCTGCTGTTTTCTATGACGTGGGCGGCATCACGCTCAATCGCGCCACCTGGGCGAACTGGAATGCCGGCAATCCCCGCTTGCCGAACCGCTACACCCTAGCCGGGTTGGGCGCTTCGGTGGACTGGCAGATCACGCCTGCTGTGGCACTGTCCGCCGTTCTAGCGGTGCCGGTGGGCAGCAATCCCGGGCGCGACGTCAACAACCTGAATGCCGATGGCCGAGGGAACGAGGCGCGCCTCTGGGTCGGATTAAGCGCGCAGTTCTAACCGCGCAGGGCATTTCGATCGGCGCCAATTACAGGAACGCGAAGGGCCGACAGCCTCTCGCATTGTCACGAATTAAGCATTTACAGAGAGTTGCGCATGAACAAGATTTATCGCCTGATCTGGAGCGACGCACGCAAAACCTGGCTGGTCGCGCATGAGTCCGCCACCGCCCGCGGCAAGCCATCACGGGCTGGCGCGCCGCTCGCCGCAGCGCTGGCGGGCATGCTGGCTTCATTTTCCGGCATCCACGCCGCCGCGCAACCACCGGCGCCCGGCACATTGCCCACGGGCGGCCAGGTTATTGCAGGTCAGGCGGCCATCCGACAGTCCGGCAATGCGATGACCATCCAGCAGGACAGCGCCAAGGCCATTCTCAACTGGAACAGTTTCAGCATTGGCAGCCAGGCAAGCGTCAATTTCCAGCAGCCCTCCAGCGGCGCCGTCGCGCTTAACCGGGTGCTGGGCAGCGACCCTTCGGCCATCTACGGCTCGCTCACTGCAAATGGCCAGGTGTTCCTGGTCAATCCCAGCGGCGTGGTTTTCGGGGCCGGCGCTCGCGTCGATGTCGGCGGCATGGTGGCCTCCACGCTCAACATTCGCAATGAAGACTTTCTCTCAGGCAGCTATCGATTCAGCCGGGAGGGGTCAGCGGGGAGCGTGCTCAATCAAGGCGAGTTGCTAGGCCGCTATGTGGCGTTGCTGGCACCCGAGGTTCGCAACGAAGGCGTCATCGTAGCGCGCCAGGGCACCGCCGCGCTGGCCGCGGGCGACGCGGTCACGCTCAACATTGCGGGAAGCGCGCTCATCGGCGTGCAGGTGGACCAGGCCAGCATCGATGCGCTGGTGGAAAACCGGCGCCTGATCCAGGCCGACGACGGCACGGTGATCCTGTCGGCGCAGGCCGCCCACGGTCTGGTGGGCAAGGTGGTCAACAGCGGCGTCATCGAAGCCGGGGGCATCGTTGCCGATGGCGGCACCGTGCGCCTCGTGGCCAGCAGCGCCATCGAGCACAGCGGTGCCATTCGCGCGGACGCAGGTGCATCGGGGCGTGGCGGCAATGTCACCCTGATTGCCGACCTCTCCAATCCGGACAGCCGCACCGTCGTGAATGGCAGCATCAGCGCAAGAGGCGGCCGCGGCTCGGGCGATGGCGGTTTCATCGAGACCAGCGCCACGCACCTAAGCATCGCCGATGCCGCGCGGATCGACACCACCGCCGCCAACGGTCGTGCGGGCCAATGGCTGCTCGACCCCTTCGATTTCACGGTGGCCGCTTTGGGCGGAGACATCACCGGCACTGCGTTGTCCACCGCGCTGGGCACGAGCAATGTGACCATCCAGACGCTGGACACAGGCGTGGTCTGCACCAGCGCGACCTGTGGCAGCGGCACCGACAAGGGCGCCGGCAATGGCGGCGACATTTTCGTCAACGACGCGGTGACCTGGAACAGCAACAAGACGCTGACGCTGTCGGCCTGGCGCAATGTGGCCATCAATGCGCCGGTGAACGTGAATGGAGCTGGCGGCGGCCTGGCGCTGGAAATTGCGCAATCGGCCGATACGGCGAGTTTTCCCAGCGGCACGTACACCGTCAATTCGCCGGTCAACCTCGCCGTGGGCGCCGCTTTCAGCGTCAAGACGGCAACCGATGGCACGCCGGTCAACTACACGGTGATTCACGACGCCACGGCGCTGGCGAACATCGCCGCAAATCTGGCCGGAAGCTACGTGCTCGGCGGCGATGTGGCCGCGCCGGTCATCTCCTGGGCGCCACTGGGCAGCACCGGCACGCCGTTCACCGGCAACTTCGACGGCCTCGGCCACAAGATCACGGGTCTGGTGCATACCAACGGCGGCGCCGATGTCGATGTCGGGCTGTTCGGCGGCAGCACGGGTCTGATTCAGAACGTCGGCGTCACCGGCGTCAACATTGATGGCTCGCAGAACGTCGGCGCACTGGTGGGATTCAACAATGGCTTCGTGGTGAACAGCTATTCCACAGGCACGGTCACCGGCAGCGGCGCAGGCAGCGTCGGCCGTATCGGCGGGCTGGTGGGTTTCAGCATGGGACCGATTCAAGCCAGCCATTCCGACGCCACCGTCACCGCAAACGTCGGAGACCAGGCCGGGGATCCGATGGCCCAGGGCAAGGGAGGCATTGGCGGTCTGGCGGGCGTGGTCGGTACTGCAGTGACAGACAGCTATGCGCGAGGTGCTGTCACCGGCGACAACGCCGTAGGCGGGCTGGCGGGTTACTCGGCCGCGGGCATCACCAACAGCTATTCGACGGGAGCGGTGGCTGGCGCAACGCCGGGCTCGACCAATGTCAATGGCCTGGTCGGACAGGTCACGGACCCCGCGTCGATGATCCCATTCATTTTCGGGAGCTTCTGGGACACGCAGACCAGTGGACAGGCAACCGGCGGCGGCAGTCCCGCCGACTCGGTGACGGGGCTCACCACGGCCCAGATGAAAACGCCATCGTTCTACACGTCGGCGGGCTGGGACACCGCGGCCTGGGAACTGCGCAATGGCCAGTACCCCATGCTCAAGCAAGTGCTGCAGCCCATTTTCGTTTATGCGACCAACACCACGACCACGTATAGCGGCTTGGCGGTGACCAGCGCCGGCGCCACGGTCGTCGCCGGCGCCGCCACCGGGGCGGATTTCAGCGGCAGCGCCAGCTCGGCTCCAACGACGACGGCCACCAATGTCGGGACATACACCCTGACGCCTTCGGGCCTGACGCTGACCGATCCCGCAAGCGAGTCGGGTTTTCGCATCGTGAATGTCGATGGCACATTGACCATCACCAAGGCGCATCTGACCGTGACCGCGGACAACCAGACGCGACTGTACGGCCAGGCGAATCCGACCTTTACGCAGACCGTCAGCGGCTTTGTGAATGGCGAGAATGCGACCACCGCGAACGTCACGGGTTCCGCCGCTGGCAGCAGCGCCGCCACCACGACGACCGGCGTGGGCACTTCCACCATCACGGCCAGCGCCGGCACCCTGAGCGCCGCGAACTACGATTTCCCCACGCTGGTGAACGGCACGCTGACCATCAACAAGGCGCACCTCACGGTCACAGCGGATAACCAGACGCGTCTGTATGGCCAGGCGAATCCCGCCTTCACTCAAACCATCAGTGGATTTGTGAACGGCGAAAATGCCACCAGCGCGGCCATCACCGGCTCGGCCGCCGGCAGCAGTACCGCGGGCGCCACTACGGGCGTAGGCACCGCCGCGATCACGGCCGGCGCCGGCACCCTGAGCGCCGCGAACTACGATTTCCCCACGCTGGTGAACGGCACGCTGACCATCAACAAGGCGCACCTCACGGTCACAGCGGATAACCAGACGCGTCTGTATGGCCAGGCGAATCCGACCTTTACGCAGACCGTCAGCGGCTTTGTGAATGGCGAGAATGCGACCACCGCGAACGTCACGGGTTCCGCCGCTGGCAGCAGCGCCGCCACCACGACGACCGGCGTGGGCACTTCCACCATCACGGCCAGCGCCGGCACCCTGAGCGCCGCGAACTACGATTTCCCCACGCTGGTGAACGGCACGCTGACCATCAACAAGGCGCATCTCACGGTCACGGCGGACAACCAGACCCGCCTGTTCGGTCAGGCCAATCCCGCCTTCACGCAGACCCTGAGCGGTTTCCTTAACGGCGAGAATGCAACCAGCGCGAACGTGACAGGTTTTGCCATGGGCAGCAGCACGGCCAATGCCGCCACCGCCGTCGGCACCGCCACGATCACCGCAAGTGCTGGCAGCCTGAGTGCCTCGAACTATGATTTCCCGACGCTGGTGAACGGAACGCTGACCATCAATGCGGCGCCGGCTCCGGCTGCTGCACCGGCCACCGCCAACACCAGCACCACCGACGCGACGGTCGCACGGGTGACGGAGCAGGCGCAAAACACCGTGCTCGATGCGACGAAAAACGCCAACAGCGCAACGAAGACGGCTCTGTTGAACACCTCGCCAAACGCCACAACGGGTGGCACCAACGGCCAGGCGAATGGCGCCAACCTGGTTCCCGTCAATGGCGGATCCTCGGTTGCGATTGCCGCAGCGACGCAGAAAGTGGAACAGGCCGCGGCGGATACCCAGGCGAAAATCGAGGCGGCCAGCAAGGCGCGGGCGGACGCGAGAGCGGCGGCTGACGCCGCGAAGGCGAATCCCAACTCCAGGGAACTGGCTGCCGCGGCCGACAATGCCGCGAAGAACGCGGCTGCGGCCGATGCAGCGGCCGCAAGCGCCGCAACCGCCCAGGCCAATGCCGAGCGCGCGCTGGGCGACTTGAAAGCTGAGGCCACAGCGGATTCAACCAAGCCAAAGGATCGTACGGTCGAGGTCAAGACGGCCGTGGACGCCATGGCGGTCCAGATGGAGGCCTTGGCGCGCGGTTTGGCGGCTTTAGGCGCAGCCCTGGCGGGCGCCAAACCGACGCCGGAGCAACAGGCTGAGAACCAGAAGCTCGAGGCGGCATTCCTAAAAGCGCAGGAGGCCGTGAAGTCGTACGACTCCGCGACGCAACAGGCCTTTGCCAAGGTAGCACTCGACAAGTTCGACGCCAGGAAGACTGCGACGGCGAGGTCCGAGGCGGAGAAGGCCGCTACCGATGCTGCCGCCGCGTCCAGGCTGGCCGAAGCCACCGCGGCAAAGTCTGCACTCGATGCCAAGCTCGCGGCGAACAAGGCGGCGAGGGATCCCTCATCGCCGGAGAAAGCGGCGGCCGCATTGGCGGCAGCACAAAAGGCGGAAGCCGATGCAAAAGAGGCGGCCAAGGCCGTGATCGCTTCGGCCAAATCGGATGCCGTGCTGGCCGACAAGGTTGCCAAGGACGATGCCGCGCAGTCGAAGGTCGAAGTGGGCGAAGTGCAACTGGCCGCCATGCTCTCGGAGTCCGAGAAGAAAAAGATCGACAAGGTCGCAACGGACAAGGCCCAGACGGCCGTCACCACGGCGGTAAGCGCCGCACTGACGGCCATCGGCTCGCAGTTCTCGGCGGCGGCGGGGATTCAGCAGGCGGCAGAGGCGGAGGCGAACAGCAAGGCGGCGGAGGCGGCGGCGGAGAAAGAATCTGTCGCCAACGAAGCCGAGGCCAAGGCCAAGGAAACCAAGCGGGAAGCCGACAGGACAGCCCAGAATCTCGCCGAGGCCGAAGCCCAGGTGAAGGGCAGCAAGGAGGCGCCCGAGAAAGCCGCCATCCTCGATCAGATCAAGTCGCTGCTCTACGCAACCGAGTCGATCTCCTTCGAGTTGAGCAGGTATCAGGCTGGACAGGGCGAAGGCGGTTTGGCGCAGAAGATGCTGCGCCTCAAGGACGAAATGTCCGCGCTTTGGCAGGGCGGCAGAGCCGGTACCCGCGATCTGGAAGCCATCAAGGCGGATCTGGAGAAAGCCAAGGACGTCATCTCGCGATCCATCTCCACCATGTCGGGCCAGGGCGGACTTCCCGGCGACGTGTATGACCGCGTCGAGCGGGCGAAGATGGCCGCGGACCCGAACAAATTGACCGTGATCTACGCCGATCAGATCAAGATGTACACGTCGGAGTTCAAGAAGGACACCGACAGGTCCATCGCCAAGGCCGATGAGGCCAAGGCGAGGGCCAACGAAGCGGCAGCTGCCGCGGCGGAAGACCGCGCCAAAGCGGACAAGATGGCCGAGGCGTCGAAGGCAGCGGGGGCTTCAGAGGAACTTCGCGCAGCAGCAGCGGCGGCGGCGAAGAAGGCGGAAGAATCGGAAGCCGCATCCAAGCGGCTGGGAGAGGCGGCGGCCAAAATATTCAAGGAGGCTGCTCAGGCCGCTGCGGACTATGAAGCAGCAAAAGCCGAGGCCGACCGTGCGGCAGCGGATAGCGCCGCCGCCCGACTGGCGGTGGCCAAAGCCGAAGCGGATAAGGCGGCCAGGGACGAGGCCAACCGGCTCAAGGCCATCGAAGCGCAAAAGGCCGTCATCGCGAAGGCGGAAGAGTCTGCCAAGGAAGCGGCAGATCAGGCGAAGGAGGCCAGGGCGACGGCTGAGCGCTTCAAGGCAGCGCAGGTCGAGCATGAGAAGTACAAGAAAGAAGTCGATGCATCGATCGAAACCACGGCCAAACAGGCTGCAGACGATGAAGCAGCCCTGAGAGAGGCCTGGGCGAAAGTCAGCGCATCCGGCAAGACCGCCGATGAGGCACTCGCGGAAGCCAAGGAAGTGTTGGAGGCGCAAGGGGACGCCTACAACGACTACCGCGACGCGCAGGACGGCTATCTCGAGGCGGCTCAAAGCCTGGGCGACACGGAAAACTATTTCCAGGTGCTGGGCCGCCTGATCAACAAGGAAGACCCCTGGGGGGTGATGGCGCTGGCAAAGGCGAAGGAGGAATACGAGCAGGCCAAGGCGGATTACGCGGAGAAGAAGGCCGCTGCGGACAAGAAGCGCGAGGAGTTCGACAAGGCCAACGCGAAGGCCATGGAGGACGAAAAAGCCTATAACGCCCTGGCCATCAAGGCGGCCAAGTCGAGGCAGGCGGCCGAGCAGGCCAAGCTCAACAAGCAGGCCGCTGACCACAACGAGCCGATCTACGCGGCGAATGCCAAGGCCACAGCTGACAACGCCAAGGCCGCGGAAGATTACGCCGCGGCAATGCAGGTGTATGTCAAGGAACTGACCGCCGATGCGGGGACGAACGGCTAGATTGTTCGTCGCCGGGCAGGGGTGTCTTCCAGGTCCGCACCGAGTTACGGCCTTGAGGCAAAGGGAGACGCCTTTCGTTCAGGCGAGTCGCGTGGAGTGGGGTGAGCGGGGATATTATGATCACTTTTTTGCCATGTGCCTTGCTGCACGTGGAAAACCGATGTAATTGTGATCATGAAGGATGACGGCCGCTGAGCGGCAGCCATTCCCGCGTCGCGCCCGAGCAAAAGGCGTCATACAGCCCCGCTGCACGACGCGAACTCGCTAAGCCTCCGGCCGCAAATGCGGGAACAGCAGCACGTCGCGAATGCTCGGGCTGTTGGTGAGCAGCATCACCAGCCGGTCGATGCCGATGCCTTCGCCGGCCGTGGGCGGCAGTCCGTATTCCAGCGCGCGGATGTAGTCCATGTCCTTGTACATGGCCTCCTCGTCGCCGGCCGTCTTGGCCTTGGCCTGCTCGTCGAAGCGCGCCGCCTGGTCTTCGGGGTCGTTGAGCTCTGAAAATCCGTTGGCCAGCTCTCGCCCGACGATGAATAGCTCGAAGCGATCGGTGATGTCCGGATTGGCGTCGTTGCGCCGCGCGAGAGGCGACACTTCCGCCGGGTAGTCGACGATGAAGGTCGGCTGGATGAGCTTGTGCTCGGCGGCGGCCTCGAACAGAGCGAGCTGCAGCGCGGCCAGACTGAGGTTTTCCATGTGAGGGTTGTCCAAAGCGTCGGTGTCGCCGTGCGCGCCCTTGAAGGCGCCGTAGGCCTTCAGTCCGCGGACCAGGTGGGCGCGGTCGTCCAGGTCGGCCTCCTGCAGATCCGGGCTGTGCTTGCGGATGGCATCGACGATGGTGAGCCGGTCGAAGGGCTTGCCCAGGTCCACGCTGTGTTCTCCGTACTGCACGGTGGTGGTTCCCAGCACCTTCATCGCGACGGTGCGCAGCATCTCTTCGGTGAGATCCATGAGGTAGCGGTAATCGCGATAGGCCTCGTAGAACTCGATCATGGTGAATTCGGGGTTGTGGCGTGTCGAGATGCCTTCATTGCGGAAATTGCGGTTGATCTCGAACACCTTCTCGAAGCCGCCCACCACCAGGCGCTTCAGGTACAGCTCGGGCGCGATGCGCAGGAAGAAATCCATCTCCAGCGCATTGTGGTGGGTGACGAAGGGCTTGGCGTTGGCGCCGCCGGGGATGGGCTGCATCATCGGCGTTTCGACTTCCAGATAGCCGCGCTCGAGCATGAAATTGCGCACTTCCTGCACGATGCGGCTGCGCATCTGGAACACGCGGCGCGCATCCTCGTTCATGATCAGGTCGACGTAGCGCTGGCGGTACTTGGCCTCCTGGTCGGTGAGGCCGTGGAATTTTTCCGGCAGGGGGCGCAGCGCCTTGGTGAGCAGCCGCACCGACGTCGCCTGGATGGTCAGCTCGTTGGTCTTGGTGCGGAAGAGGGTGCCTTCCACGCCGAGGATGTCGCCGATGTCCCAGCGCTTGAACGCGGCATAGGCATCCTCGCCGACGCGGTCGCGGCTCACGTACACCTGCATGCGCCCGCTCATGTCCTGCAGCGAGGCAAAGCTGGCCTTGCCCATGACGCGCTTGAGCAGCATGCGGCCCGCAAGGCTGACCGCAATGGGCGCCGCCTCCAGCGACTCGCCGGTCTTGTCACCATGCGCGGCGTGCAAGTCGGCAGCGTAATCCTTGCGGTCGAAGTCGTTCGGGAATGCATTCCCTTGGCTTCGTAGTTCAGTGAGTTTGGCGCGACGCTCTTGGACGAGCTTGGCTTCATCGAGTTGCGTGCCTATCCTTTCCCGCTCTTCCGGCGAAAAACCTGTGTTATCGCGGGACTTTTCACTTGAACTCATAAAGTTTCCTATACGCCCTGCTTCAGGCTGGCGCTGATGAAAGGATCGAGGTCGCCGTCGAGCACGGCCTGGGTGTTGCCGATTTCGACGTTGGTGCGCAGGTCCTTGATGCGGGACTGGTCGAGCACGTAGGAGCGGATCTGGTGGCCCCAGCCGATGTCGGTCTTGTTGTCTTCCTGCGCCTGCTTGGCCTCGTTCTGCTTGCGCAGCTCGGCCTCGTACAGCTTGGATTTCAGCATGGCCATGGCTTCGGCGCGGTTGCGGTGCTGCGAGCGGTCGTTCTGGCACTGCACCACGATGTTGGTGGGCAGGTGGGTGATGCGCACCGCGGACTCGGTCTTGTTCACGTGCTGGCCGCCGGCGCCCGAGGCGCGGAAAACGTCGATGCGCAGGTCCGCCGGGTTGATGTTGATCTCGATGCTCTCGTCCACCTCGGGGTAGGCGAACACGCTGGCGAACGAGGTGTGCCGCCGCGCATTGGAGTCGAAGGGCGACTTGCGAACCAGCCGGTGCACGCCGGTTTCGGTGCGCAGATGGCCGTAGGCGTAGGGGCCGGAGATCTTGAGCGTGGCGCTTTTCAGGCCGGCGACTTCGCCCGGCGACTCTTCCAGCACTTCCACGTGGAATTTCTTGCGCTCGCAGTAGCGGACGTACATGCGCATGAGCATCTGCGTCCAGTCCTGGGCTTCGGTGCCGCCCGAGCCTGACTGAATGTCGAGGAAGCAGTCGTTGGGATCCTGCGGATCCGAGAACATGCGCTGGAATTCCAGGTCCGCCGCCATCTGGCTGACCGGAACGAGATCCTTCTCCACCGCAACCAGCGTGTGGTCGTCGTTCTCGTCGCGCGCCATGGCGAAGAGTTCGCCCAGGTCGCGCAACTGCCGGCCGACCTCGCTCAGCGTGCCGACCACGGTTTCGAGCTGCTTTTTTTCACGGCCCAGGTCCTGCGCGCGTTGCGCGTTGGACCAGATGCCCGGGTCTTCGAGCTGGGTGGAGACTTCTACGAGGCGTTGCTGCTTGTGCTCGAAGTCAAAGATACCTCCGCAGCTCGGCGGAGCGGGCTTCGAGGTCCGCGAGCGTATTGGCGATGGTATTGAGGCGTTCTGCTTCCATTGCGAGCCCGTAAAAGGGCGAAATTATACCTTGGCGGGGTTGCCTCAAACGCCATCGGCCGGCACGGGGGCGGCAGCGCGGCCCCGCGTTCGCAGCGTGCATCGGAGCGGCTTGCCGTGCGGCGCCGGCCCGAGGCAGGGGGCGATTCAGGTATTCTCGCAACGAATCCAATTCGAAAAATCGCAGGAAAAGCCGTGGCCTCCAGACCCGAATCCCGTGTGCCTCCCAAGGCATTCACCATCATCTTCCTGCTTTGCCTCGCGCTGCTGGGCTATGGGCTGTACCTGCAGCATTGGATGAATCTGGACCCCTGCCCCTGGTGCATCGTGCAGCGGCTGGGCTTCATTGCCGTGGCACTGGTCTGCCTCGTGGCCGCGCTGCACCGGCCCGGTCCGGGGGGCACCATGTTCTACTCGGGCGTCGGCGCCTTGCTGGCGGCGGCAGGGGCTACGGCCGCGGGCTATCACATCTACATCCAGAGCGACCCCAAGCGGGCGGCCGAGTGCATGGGTGGCTGGCTGGAGCGCTGGCTGGACATGACCAAAATCGGGAAGATGGTGCCGCCCCTGCTGCAATACGACGGCAGCTGCGTGCTCAAGCCCTGGTCATTCCTCGGGTTATCCATTCCGGAATGGTCGCTGGCCTGGTTCGCCGTGCTGTTCATCGCCTTCGTGACCATGCTGTTCATGGCCCGCAGATAGCCACGGCTACCGACTCGTGACATGATTGGACAATGAGCGTCCACTGAGTGAACCTCCAGTCGTTGCAAAGGGAAGGGTGAGGGGCATGGCGGAAGAATTCGACAAGCGCGAGCTTCGGAATGTCCTGGGGGCTTTCGTCACCGGCGTCACCGTGGTGACCACCATCGACAGCGAGGGCAAGCCGCAGGGCGTCACGGCCAATTCCTTCAGCTCGGTGTCGCTGGAGCCGCCGCTGGTATTGTGGAGCCAGGCCATGGCGGCGCGCAGCTATCCGGCCTTCCGCGACGCCGACCGCTTCGTCGTCAACATCCTGTCGCGCGACCAGGTCGATGTGTCGCGCCAGTTCGCCAGCAGCGGGGTGCCGGACAAATTCCTGGGTGTCCCATGCACGGCCGGGCTGGGCGGCGTTCCGGTCATCGACGGCTGCACCGCCTACCTGGAGTGCCGCCGCGTGGCGACTTACCCGGGCGGCGACCACGTGGTGTTCCTCGGGCAGGTGGAGAACTTCCAGCGCACCACGCGCAAACCGCTGGCCTTCGGCGGCGGTCGCTACATGGTGGCCTACGCCCACGAGCTGGGCGATGAAACCGGCGAGGACAATGACGGCACGCGCCGGCAATCGCAATCGGAAGTGCTGCGCATCGCGCTGCCGGCGCTGCCGGAAATCTGCGCCCAGCTGGGCAAGTGCGTGGGCATCAGCGTGTGGGGCAATCGCGGTCCGGTCACGATTCGCTGGGAGCTGTGCCCGGATCCGCCCAGCAACAACCTGCTTGTGGGGTTTGCCGTGTCCCTGATCAATTCGGCCACCGGGCGGGCTTTTTCCGCCTTCCTGCCGCGCGACGTCATCGACCCCGTGCTGAACGAGGAACTGGCTGCCGCGCGGGCCGCCGGCTCCAATGTGCCCACCCCCGAGGAAATCGACGCGCAGATTGCCGAAACCCGCTCGCACGGCGTGGCGCGGCGCGTGCTCGACCATCAACCGCCCCAGCATGCCGACATCGACGCCTTCAGCGCGCCGGTGTACGACCGCTCGGGGACCATGGCCTTTGCGTTGACCGTGGCCATCCGCGTCGGCGAAACCGGGCCGGAGTGGGACGGGCCGTTGCCGCGCAAGCTGGTCGAGGTGGCCGATGCCTTGTCACGCCAATTGGGCTATCGCCCGCCGAATGGAGCCGCCTGATCGGCTGCTTTCTTCGCCACGCGATCACCGCGCATCGAATAAAATAAGGGGCATCAGGGTTGCGGCGGGGTTTTCACCTGTGTCGCGGAGGCTCGCCGTGCCACACCCTCAACGGCAGTGCGGGAGCAAGTCGTGGAAATGCACAATCTGATGGAAGTGAAGGTCAACTCGGTGAAAACCGAGGCGCTGGGCATCAATTCCTACGAATTGGTTCCGGTGTCCGGCGGCGAGTTGCCGCCTTTTGCGGCCGGAGCGCATGTGGACCTGCAGCTTCCCGGCGACATGGTGCGCAGCTATTCGCTGCTCAATTCCCAGAGCGAGCGCCACCGCTATGTGGTGGGAATCGCCCGGGACGCCAAAAGCCGCGGCGGCTCGACCTACATCCATGATTCCATCCACGCCGGCTCGATCATCAAGATCAGCCAGCCCAAGAACAACTTCCCGCTGGCCGAGGATGCGCCGCATTCCCTGTTCATCGCCGGTGGCATCGGCATCACGCCGCTGTGGTGCATGATCCAGCGCCTGCATGACCTGGGCAAGTCCTGGGAACTCTGGTACTGCATCCGCACCCACGAGCACGCCGCCTTCATGAAGGAATTGCAGGCGCTGGGCCCCGACGCGGACAAGCGCGTGCACTTCAATTTCGACCACGAGCCCGGCGGCAAGATTCTCGACCTCGTTCCGGTGGTGGCGGCGGCGCCCAAGGGCACGCACCTGTATTGCTGCGGCCCCATTCCCATGCTGGAGGCCTTCGAGAACGCGGCGGCATCCCGCCCGCCCGAGGAAGTGCATGTCGAATACTTTTCAGCCAAGGAGGCACCAGTGGCAAGCGGAGGCTTTACCGTCGTTCTAGCGAAATCCGGCCAGACGCTGTTCGTGCCCGACGGCAAGACCATCCTGGACGCCGTGCTCGACCTGGGCATCGACACCCCGTACTCGTGCATGGAGGGCACCTGCGGCGAGTGCCAGGCCGAAGTGCTCGAAGGCATCCCGGACCATCGCGACGTATTCCTGACCAAGCAGGACCATGCCGAGAACAAGAAAATGATGATCTGCTGCTCGGGTGCGAAAACCGACAAGCTGGTGCTGAACATCTGACGCCGCCGGCGCCGGACGCGACGCCCGGCCGACGCCGGGCGTTGTCGTTTCAGCGGCAACCTTGAGCGGGCGCTGGCAGTATTTGCTCCGTACAGCCACGTGTGCTGCGACAGGAGGCTGAAAACTGTCAGTATTGGTGCCTAGGCGCCGCCGGTCTTCCCTCGCAGCCTTTCCACGATTCGGTGCTGCTTCACGAAGCCCAGGGTATTCGGCGCCGCGCCCGCGGCCAGCTTTCGCGTCGCCGCTTCGAGGTCCGCCGGCTCATCGATGTCCAGGCTTCCGCCCTGCAGTTCGCACACCGACAGTTGCGCGCCCGAGCGGACGGCGCTGGCGCAATGGCGCTCGAAACTGCCCTCGCCATATTCCACCCTGAACGAATCCAGCGGCCGCCAGGCCAGCAGATTGGTGCCGCCGCGCCAGCGGTCGGGCGCCGCGGTCACCGCGTGCGGTCCGGCCGCGCGGTGAACGCCGAGAAACTGCCCGAGTTCGGCGGAGGTGAGCAGCGGCAGGTCGCCGTGCACCACCAGCAGGTCGGCCACGCCTTCCCTGGCGAATTTGGCGGCGGCGGCGTTGACCACGCCGCTCAATCCGCTGCCGTGCAGTTCCGCCTCCGCAAGATATTCGACACCGGCCGCCTGCGCCAGTGCCGCGGTTTCCTCGTCGCTGCCGCACACGATGACCGGGCCAGCGCCGGGATGCGCCGACAGCACGGCCAGCAGGTCCAGCGCCATGGCGCGCGCCAGTCCGCGCCGCTCTTCCAGGGTCAGCACCTTGCCCAGGCGCTGCTTGGCGCCCGTGGGCGCCTTCACCGGAACCAGTACGCGCATCACCGGCGCAGCGATGCGGCGAAGCGCAGCACGTCCTCGGCCAGCCGGTTTCTTTCGGGCTGACCGGACATCACGGTGCCGGTGACGCACACGGCCATGCCCAGCGCTTCGATGTCGGCCGCGTGGCTGCTGTCTTCGGTGTCGATGATGAAGCCGTCGAGTAGTCCGGCGTAGTGGCGCGCCACGGCCAGCGCCGACACCGGCAGGCCCAGTTCCGCCAGCATCTTCGCCGCGGGGCCCTTGATGGCGCGACCGCCGACAATGGGCGACACTGCGACCACGGGGGCGGGGGAAGCCTTCAATGCGGCTCGAACGCCGTTGAGCTTGATAATGGGATCTACGCTGACGAAGGGGTTCGAGGGGCAGATGACCACCGCGCCCAGCGCCCGATTTTCCCTAGTCTGCCCGCCCGCGAGCAGCTTCATCATGCGTGGCTGCGGCTGGGCCCGATCGATGCCGTCGAAACGGAATCCGCTGACCTGCGGCTCGCAGTGCTCGCGCACGAAGTAGTGCTGGAACGGAAGCTCGGTCTTCCTGCCGCCCAGCATGCAATCCACCATGGTGCGCACGCGATCGTCCGACATGGGCCACACCGCGGGTCCGACGCCATAGGCCGCGCACAGTTGTTCCGTGATGACGCTGAGCGAGGCGCCCGCGTTCCTGCGGTTCAGCCGGTACAGATGGGTGGCGATATCCAGATCCCCAAGGCGAAACCAGGTGTCTCCGTTCAGCCTGCCCAGCGTGTCGATGACGCGCCAGGATTCGTCCGCCAGTCCCCAGCCCTGCGCCGGATGGCTGCGCCCGGCCAGCGTGTACATCACCGTGTCCAGGTCCGGGCAGATGGGCAGCCCCATGTGCTCGAAGTCGTCGCCGGTATTGCACACGACAGCGAGTTGTTCTGGCGCCAGCACGGCGGCCAGGCCCGAGGCGAGCTTCGCGCCGCCCACGCCGCCGGACAGGGCGAGGGTGAGAGGCGCGCCGGTATTCAAAGGACGGCTCGACATCAACGGTTCAATATGACTGAGGTGATCAACTGAACAAATCCTGCTCGCGCGGGCGCAGCAGCGACGCCGTTCCCCCATCGGTTCCCGCATCGGAGGGCTTCCAGCGCGCGCCGCGAATCAATACCGCGGGCATGCCTTCGTCGGCCTGGCCCATGAGGAAGGAGGCGGCGGCCGCGAGCTCGTCGGCCACGGCGATTTCGGTGATCAATAGCGGTTTGCCGAACAGATCGCCGTCGCCGATGCGGCTCACCAGCGGCGCGAGACCGGCGCAGCCGATGGCAATCCCCGTGACGCCGAGGCGCCAGGGCCGGCCGGCGCTGTCGTTGACGATGACGGCGATGTCCGCCTGCCATTGCGCCTTGAGCGCCGCTTGCAGCCTGCGCGCGCTGGCGTCGGCGTCCGGCGGCAGCAGCAGCACGCGCGGATCCTTGTCGTCGCTGGTGATATTGGACTGGTCGATGCCGGCATTCGCATACACATGGCCGCGCAGGTTGCGCGTGATGAGCACGTTCTTGGCGCAGCGGACCACATCGGTGGACTCGCGCAGCACCAGCTCGACGAAGCGCGGGTCCTTGCCGCAGACGCGGGCCAGTTCCAGCGCCCGCTCGCCCGGCGTCACCGATGCCAGGCGCACATAGCGATCCTCGGACTTGGAAATGATTTTCTGCGCCACCACCACCACATCGCCCGATTGCAGGCCGGGGCCGCTGGTTCTGATGGCAGCCGAAATCAACCGGGCGATGTCATCGCCTGGCTCGACCAACGGGATGCCCGGAAGCGCGCGCAGCAGCAGGTCGTTCGGGGTAATTGCCGATCCTCGGAGTTGTTCGGAAAGATCGCCCGAAGCAATCAGGCCAGGCCCGTGATGCGGATGCCGGCGCCGTCGACCTTGTACCTGCGGTTGATGGAGATCAGGATGGAGGTCAGCGCTTCGGCAGCCGCCGAGTTGGCCAGCGGGCCGGCGTGGATGCCGCGCATGCCGGCGGCCTCGGCCAATTTCACCACTTCCTCGCGCGCCGCCTCGTCGTCCCCGCTCACGAGCACGTCGCAGTCCATGAAATGCTTCAGGTCCTTGAGGTGATGCGCGGAAATATTCTGGAAGGCGGAGATGACCTTGACCGATTCCCCGAGTTCCACTTGCAGGGCCAGCACGGCGGAGCCGCCGGCGGGCAGTTGCACGCGCGACACCTTCGGCGGGATCAGCGGCACGGTCACGTCCACCAGGATCTTGCCGGCCAGCGCGGAGCGCACTTCCATGGCCGTGGCGCGCTGACCCGAGTAGGGCACGGTGAGCACCACAATATCCGCCGCCTGGGCCGCGCTCAGGTTGTCCGAGCCGCGCACGCGCTCGGCGCCAATGATGCCGTTCATTTCCTTCGCGGAGGCCTCGGCCTTTTCCTTGTTGCGCGATCCGATGAGCACGGTGTGGCCGGCATTGGCCCAGCGCACTGCCAATCCGCCGCCTTCGGCGCCCGTTCCTCCCAGTACTGCGATGGTTTTCTTCATGATTCCCCGTCTGTTGCGACCGGCATGACCCGGTCGGTTGCGTTCAAACCTGTGTCAATTGGATGGCGCGCGCGCGTCCGGACCCGGTGCGCGCGAACTTGCCCGCCTTCGGCTCCACCGTCTTGGTGAGCGGCGCGGCGCCGTAGCTGCACTCCACCTGGCTTTGCGGCGGCGTGCCGTAGAGCGTGGTGCGCTGGCGCGGCGTGCGGCCGATGGAGCGGATCAGCGCGTCCATGGCTTCGGGCGGCATTTCCTGGCCGTGCTGCGATCCCGCAGCGCGCGAAATGCTTTCATTCATGAGCGTGCCGCCCAGGTCGTTGGCACCGGCTGCCAGCGCCAGCTTCGCGCCGTCGGGGCCCATTTTCACCCAGGAAGTCTGGATGTTCGGGATCAGCGGATGCAGCGCCAGCCGCGCGACGGCGTGCATGAGGACCGCTTCGCGCAGTGTCGGCCCGCGCCGCGCCTTGCCCTTGATGAACAGCGGCGCTTCCTCGGCCACGAAGGGCAGGGGCACGAATTCGGTGAAGCCGCCGGTGCGCGCCTGCAAATCGCGGATGGCCAGCAGATGCCGCGCCCAGTGCTCGTAGCGCTCCATGTGGCCGAACATGATGGTGGAGGTGGTGCGCATGCCCTGCGCATGCGCCGTCTCCATTACCGCCAGCCAGTCGGCGCTGGACAGCTTGTCGGGGCAGAGCGTGGCGCGAACGTCGTCGCAGAGGATTTCCGCGGCCGTGCCGGGCAGCGTGGCGAGGCCGGCTTCGCGCAGGTCGCCGAGGTATTCCGACACATCGAGCCCCAGCGTGCTCGCGCCCTGCGTGATTTCCAGCGGCGAGAAGGCATGGATGTGCATGCCCGGCAGCGCCTTCTTGATTTCGCGCGCAATGGAGAGGTAGGTCTCGCCGGTGTAATCCGGATGGATGCCGCCCTGCAGGCAGACTTCGGTGGCGCCGCGCGACCAGGCCTCGGCGGCGCGCCGCACCACTTCCTCCACCGGCACGTCGTAGGGATCGCCGCGCAGGCTTTCGGCGAGGCGGCCCTTGGAGAAGGCGCAGAACTGGCAGCGATAGCCGCAGACATTGGTGTAATTGATGTTGCGATTGACGGCGTAGGTGACGGTGTCGCCGACGACGATTTGTCGAATGGCATTGGCGGCCGCGCAGACGCGGTCGAAATCGGCGCCGCGGGCCGAGAACAGGGCGACGATGTCCTGCACGCCCATGCGCTCGCCGCGGCCGGCGCGCGCCAGCACATCGTCGATGCCGGAATGGCGGGGCGCGAGCGGCGTCGGCAATTGCGGCACCGAGGGCGCGCCCACCACCCAGCGGTCCTCGCGCGCAAAGCCCTGCGTGTCGCTGGCGCGATAGGCCTGCGTGAACACGGCCGGCTCCAGCCAGCGCGCGGCGTCAGCCAGGTATTCAGGATAGATCGGCAGGCGCGGCACCAGCGTCTTGCCGCCGGCATGCGTGGCTGAGCGCAGGGCATCGAGCTCCGGCCAAGGGCATTCGGGATTGACATGGTCCGCGGTGACCGGCGACACGCCGCCCCAGTCGTTGATGCCGGCTTCAAGCAACTGTCCGTATTCGTTGCCGCTGAGATTGGGCGGCGCCTGGATGTTCATGGCCGGGCCGAAAATCAGCCGTGCCGCGGCGATGGTCCATTGCAGGTCTGCCAGGCCGGGCTCGTCGGCGCCCGCCAGCTTGGTGTCGTCCTTGGCGCGGAAATTCTGGATGATGATTTCCTGCAGGTGGCCATGCGCGTCGTGCAGGTTCTTCAAATCGAACAGCGAGTCGAGGCGCTCTTCACGCGTTTCTCCGATGCCGATGAGAATGCCGCTGGTATAGGGAATGGCCAGCTCGCCGGCGAGGCGGATGGTCTCCAGCCGCGCGGCGGGCACTTTGTCGGGCGAGCCGAAATGCACCTGGCCCTTGCCGCACAGGCGCTCCGAGGAAGTCTCCAGCATCACGCCCTGGCTGGCCGTGACCTTGCGAAGGCGCGCCAACTCCTCGCGCGTCATCACGCCCGGATTGGCATGCGGCAGCAGCCGGGTTTCCTTCAGCACCAGCTCGCACATGGCCGCGAGGTAGTCGATGGTGCTGGCATAGCCGCGCGCGTCCAGCCACTCGCGCGCCTCCCTCCAGCGCAGCTCGGGCTTGTCGCCCAGGGTGAACAGCGCTTCATGGCAGCCGGCGGCTTCACCGGCGCGCGCGATGGCCAGAACGTCCTCGGGCTCGAGGTAGAGCTTTTCCAGCCGCCTGGTCAATGAGGACGGAGATTTCGCGAAGGTGCAGTAGTGGCAGACATCGCGGCACAGCCGCGTCAGCGGAATGAACACCTTGGGCGAAAAGCTGACCAGGTCGCCATGACCCTGGTCGCGCAGCACGGCGGCTTCGCTGAGCATTTCAGCGGCCGGCAGGTGCAGCAGCCGGCGGCTCAGCGATTCGCGGTCGGGGTGCGACATGTTCATGGCCTCGATCTCGATGCGGGTCAGAGCGGCTTCAGACCCAGGGCCTTGGCCACCTTCTCCAGCGATTTGAATTTGTTGCCCAGCGACATGTCGGCCTGTCCCGAGGGGTGCACGGTCTCCCAGGGCAGCACGAGGTTGGTGAACCCGGCCTTGCGGTAGCGGTCGAGGTTTTCGGTCGTGGCCGGGCCGACGGGGCGCCCGACCATCTGGTACGGCTTCTTGTCCAGACCGTTCTCCTTCCGGATGCGATGGATCTCGCCCATGATGGCCTCGCATTCCTCCAGCGGAATCGTCGTGCCGTACCAGCCGTCGCCGCGCAACGCCGCGCGGCGGATGGCCGGCAGCTTGGTGCCGCCGAACAGGATGGGAATATGCACCGGATCCTTGGTCATCTGCAGCTTGGGGAAGGGGTAAGCCGGGCCTTCATGCGCGGCCGCCTTGCCGGAAAAGAGCTTTTCCAGGATGTCGAGGATTTCGTCGGTGTGCTTGGCGCGGTCCTTGAACGACAGGCCCAGCATGGTGAATTCGTCGGCCAGCCAGCCCACGCCGACGCCGAAGCGAAAGCGCCCCCCCGACATCTTGTGCGCCGACAGGCAGGCGCGCGCCGTGAGGATGGGATGGCGTAGCGGCAGCAGATAGATGCCCGAGGCCACTTTCAGGCGCGTGGTGCTGCCGAGGATGGCGCCGATGGTCACCCATGAGTCGTAGATCCGCTCGTCGCCGGGCAGGACCATGGGCACCCGGGTCGCGTAGGGATGCTCGTCGCTCATCACTTCGGGAACGGCGATGTGGTCGCCCAGCCATACGCCTTCGTAGCCCAGCGCTTCCGCGTGCTTGGCAATGGGCACCATTTCCTCGGGCCGATTGCTGTACATGGTGATTCCGACTGCCATGAATTCTCCCCAAAATTGTCGCGCCATAGCGCCTGGTCAACCGATGGAAATCTCTGGAAGGGTCATCGGCACACTTCCATGCCGACGTATTAACCGAGGTGTCAACCCAAGTCTAACTGTAGTTCAACAACAGCCCGCGAGAATCATATACCAAAGCACTGCGACGCCGGCCCCGAAAACCGGCTGTGCAGCCGCTTCGGAAGACGGTGGCAGGGCAGGTTTGCAGTTACCAACCAAACGTTTGGCTTGACAGGGATTTGCGCCATTGATACCGTCATCGCCATTGCGGAGAACCGCCCTGGAGCAATCCCCCCGGGCGCGCCGCTCCGGATTCACGGAATGCTTTTCCCTCTGCTCCACCGTAACAGGCTTTTCACCTTCCGCGCTGTTCCAGCGACGCCACACTCATCGAGAAAGGATATTGGTCATGACAATTCATTTCAGCAGGCTCACGATTTGTAGCGCAGTCAGACTGGCTATCGGTGCCGGACTGGCGCTGGCCGTCGCCGCGGCGGGCGTCCACGCCGCCGATCGCAAAGTAATAATCCTGGAACCCCTGACAGGAGTCGCCGCGAACGTGGGGGTGTCCCAGGCGGCAGGCCTGCAGTTCGGCGCGGACGAATTGAACGCCAAGGGCTTTCTGGGGGCCGACAAAATCGTTTACGAGATTGCCGACAGCGCATCGGCGCGCGCGCAGTCCATGGCCGCTGTGACGCGCTATGCCGCCGACCCGAATGTGCTCATGATTCTCGGGCCCATCACGGCAGTCGAGGCGGTCCCTGCGGTCGCAGTGGCGAACGATGCGAAGATTCCGCTGTACTCGGGAACCAATGCATTCGCCGTGATCAAGGCCGGTCCATGGGGCTTTATCGCATCGCAGGCCGCGCCGACAACCATGCCGCTGCTGGGCGATTATGTGGTCAACGTGGCGAAAGCGAAAACCTGCGCGTCCATTCACTTCTCGGACAACGAAGCGTACGTGGATTTGCAGCGCCTGTTCCGCGAGCATACCGAGCCCAAGGGATTGAAGTTCGTCGACATGTCCGGCGTCAAGCAGGCCGATTCGGACTTCTCCGCAATTTCCACCCGCGTCGTGGCGGCCAAGCCGGAGTGTGTGGTGCTGTTCACCGCTGCGCCGGCCGCTGCCAATCTGGTCATCCAGTTGAAGCAGGCCGGCCTGCCCGCCAACGTCAAGCTGTTCGGGCAGACTGCATTGGCCTCGGCCCAATTCATCAGCATCGGCGGGTCGGCGGTGGAAGGCGTGATTTTGAACTCCGATTGGACGCCGGGCGGCAATTCCCCCTCCGGCAATGCCTTCGCTGCCGCTTTCAAAAAGGCAACCGGCAAGGACCCGGATAACTTCGCCGCACTCGGTTACAGCTTCATGCTGGTGGCAGCCACGGCAATCAAGAATGCCTCGCCGAATCCGACCCGTGAAAAGATCCGCGACGAGATGGCGAAGACCAGAGACGTACCAGTGGTCGTCGGCAACGGCAAGTATTCGCTCATCGATCGGGTCCCGTCATACGGCGCAACCTTTCTGCAGGTGAAAAATGGCCAGTTTGTCGCGGCCCCGCACTAACGTCGTTTCCGCTGACCGGGCGCGTGTGCCGGTCAGCATGCTTCGCCGCCGGTAGAAAGGGTGGGATCGATGGCAACGACCTACGACCACGTCATCGTAGGCGCAGGGGCGGCGGGTGCAGTGCTTGCAGCTCGATTGGGCGAGGATGCCGGGCGCACGATCTGTGTGCTGGAGGCGGGCCCCCCGGACAGCAATCCCTACATCCGCATTCCCGCGGGATTCATGAAGACCAAGTTCGACCCGCGCGTGACCTGGCAGTTTCGCAGCGAGCCGGGGGCAGCGATTGCGGGCCGCCGTATCGATCTCGTCCAGGGACGAACACTGGGCGGAGGCGGCGCGGTCAACGGCATGTTGTATGTGCGCGGGCAGCGTCGTGACTTCGATGGCTGGGCCGAATCGGGCAATCATGGATGGAGCTATGCAGATGTGCTGCCGTATTTCATGCGCAGCGAGTGCCGCATCGGCGCCGGCGACGATCGCTACCGCGGCCGGACTGGTCCGATCCCGGTGACCGACGTCGATTTTCCGGATGTGCTGTGCGACGCGTTTATCGACAGCGCGGTGGCAAGTGGGTTGCCGCGAAATCCCGACTACAACGGCGCAACGCAACATGGTGCCGGGCGGTTTCAGGCGGCCATCCAGGATGGCAAGCGCGTCAGTTCGGCCAGAGCGTTCCTGCGGCCGGCGCGCCGACGCGGAAACATCGACGTGCGCACGCATGCCCAGGCAACGCGAATTTGCGTCGACGGCAGGCGTGCGAACGGAGTCGAATACAGGGATGGCTCCGGCGACACGCGCACAGTATCGGCGCGACGGGGTGTCATCTTGGCGGCAGGGGCGATCAATTCGCCGAAACTGCTGCAATTGTCGGGAATCGGCCCCGCTGCGCTCTTGCGGGCCCATGGCGTGCAAGTCGTTCATGAGTTGGCGGGCGTGGGTGAAAATCTACGCGATCACTTCGGGCCTCGATTAGTCCACCGAACGCGAGGCGTTCGCAGCCTGAACGAGCGCGCGCGGGGAGTTTCACTGGCCGTCGAGATCGCCTGCTGGCTGCTTGGACGACCGAGCATCATCGGGGTCCCACCGGCGCTTTGTTATGCCCATGCGATGAGCGATCCTTCGCTGCGGGACCCCGACATCGGCTTTGCGTTTGCACCGGCGAGCATGAAAGGGGGCACCTTTGGCAACCTGGATGACTTCCCGGGGATGACCTGCGCAACATGGAAGCACCGGCCCGACAGCCGCGGCCATGTGCGACTATCGTCCAATGATCCGTTGGCGCCGCCGCTCATCGAATTCAACTACTTGTCCGACGAGCGTGATCGGCAGGTGGCTGTGGCATCGCTGAAAGTCGCACGCACGATTTTCGCGGCCATGCCGATGGCTGGCTATGTGGCGGCGGAATTGATTCCCGGTCGGGAAGTCGTGACCGACGACGAACTGCTTGATGCCGCGCGCCGCCAGGGGTCGACGAATTACCACCCGGTTGGTACCTGCAGAATGGGGCCGGCGGGCGATCCCGGCGCCGTGGTGGGGCCCGACCTGGCCGTGCATGGCATCGACGGGTTGCACGTCGTCGATGCATCGATAATGCCAGCCATGCCGTCGGCGAACACCTACGCAGCGACGCTGATGATTGCGGAGAAGGGGGCTGATCAAATACGGGGCAAAGCGGCGCTGCCGCGCGCCGAACTCGAGCCGGTACAGCCATGAAACGCTGAGCGTGCGGCTGCAGCGATAACATGATCATTTCGATGTCAGGACACAAGCTGAAATCACACCAGGATTTGGACGGCAAAGAGGCCCGGACGGGAAGAAGGGGTGCTGCTGGGGGAGCACAGCGAAGCTCCGCCGCCGCCACCGATCTGCCTGACGCCAGGCGGCAGGAAATCATCAACGCTGCCGCGGCGGTCATCGACAGAAAGGGCTATGACGGCGCCACCATCCAGGAGGTGGCGGACGCGGTGGGCATACTGAAGGGCAGCCTGTATCACTACATCAAGAGCAAGGAAGACCTGCTCTACTGGGCCACTGAAGACTGGCAGCGGCGATTCTCCGCCATCCTGGTCAAGGTGGACGCGAAGAAGGGCGATGCGCGCGAGCGGCTGGCCATTCTGGTGCGCGAGCACATCGCGCTGCTGACCACCAGCCAGATTCGCAACTCGGTGTTCAGCATGAACTTTCGCCGGCTGAGCGAGCCGCGGCGCAGCGTCATCGCGACGGGGCGTCGCAAGTACGAGCAGGGACTGGTGGACATCATCCGGCAGGGGCAGCGCGAGGGCAGCATGGCGGCCGATCTCGATGCCAGCCTGTGCGCAAAGGCGATATTCGGCATGCTCAACTGGACCTTCCTCTGGTTCACGCCCAAGGGAAGGGCGTCGGTGTCGGATGTGTCCGATCTTTATCTGCGCTTGATTCTCAACGGATTGCTGGTGGACGTCGCATCCAAGCCCAAGTCCAAACCAAACACGCGCAGCCGGACGCCATCCTCCTCTTCATCCCTGCCGGCCCGCGCCAAGCCCACGGGACGAAAATGATCGACAACGAGCCGTCGACAGCACGCCCCATCCGGCGCGTTGCCGCCTGCCGATTCCATTCACGGGACAACGAACATGCCCACCATGAATAACGAGCCTCATCCACTGCGCGATCGCACCTGCATCGTCGGCATCGGCGATACGCCCTACACCCGCGGCACCGAATACACCGGGCTGCAGCTGGCGCTGCAGGCCTCGCTCAGGGCCATCGACGACGCCGGCATCAAGGCCTCGGACATCGACGCCGTCATCCTTCCGGCCGGGGCGCGCAGCGGCGGCACGGCCGGCGACTTCTGCGCCAATCTCGGCATCAAGGATCTGCACTTCACCGCGTCGCTGCAGGAAATGGGCGGCGCCATGGCCGTCTCTTCGGTCGAAGCGGCTGCATCCGCGCTGGCCAGCGGCATCGCCAGCTGTGCGCTGATTCCGCTGGCCAGCGTGTTCTATTCGTCGCGCCGCGCCGTGAGCCTGAACAGCGACCCGGGCACCGGCCTGCAATCGGCCGAGACCATTCGCGACTACTACGCGCCGGCCGGCGTGGTGGCGCCGCCGCAGTACTACGCCTGGATGACCCAGCGGCACATGCAGCTGTACGGCACCACGCACGAGCAGCTGGGCGCGGTGGCCATCGCCATGCGCAAGCACGCGCAGCTGCATCCGAATGCCGTGATGCGCGGCAAGCCGCTGACCATGGCCGATTACCTGGGCTCGAAGTGGATCAGCTACCCGTACCGGCTGTTCGACTGTTGCCTTGAGACCGACGGCGCCGCCGCCTTGATCATGACCACGGCCGAGCGCGCGCGCGACCTGCGGCAGAAGCCGGTGTACGTGTCCGGCGTGGCGTCGGGGCATCCCTTTCCGCCGCACGACCTGCCCAACCGGCCCGACATGCTGGAAATCGGCCTCGATTACTCCGCGCCGCGGGCCTGGGCCATGGCCGGCATGATGCCGGCCGACGCCGATTTTGCGCAGGTGTACGACTGCTTCACCGGCCAGGCCATCCTGCAGATCGAGTCGGCGGGGTTTTGCGCGCGGGGCGAGGGCGGCGCCTTCGTCGAGAACGGCAATATCGAACTGGGCGGCGGATTGCCGGTGAATACGCACGGCGGCCTGCTGTCGCAGGCGCACAACGACTCCATGAATCACCTGGTCGAGGCCGTGGTGAAACTGCGCCAGGATGCCGGAGAGCGCCAGGTCAAGGATGCCGAGATCGGTGCCGTGATCGGCTGGGGCGGTCATGCGCACGGATCCATCGCTGTATTGCGCCGATAAATCTACGCCGATGAATGCACAACGAATTTAGAGACGAATCGAAGGAGATCCCGATGTTTCAGTCGACGTTTTCACGCTTCACGGCCGCGCTGCTGGGCTGCGCGCTGGCCTTCGCACCGGCGACCCAGGCGCAGGAATTTCCCAGCAAGCCGGTGCGGGTGGTCCTGCCGCTGGCCCCCGGCAGCATTCCCGACCTGGTGGTGCGCACCATGGCGCCCGCCGTATCCAAGTCGCTCGGGCAGCCGGTGATCGTCGAGAACAAGACCGGCGCCAGCGGCCTGATTGCCTTCGAGTACGTGGCCAAGCAGATGCCCGCGGACGGGTACACGCTGCTGGTCACCAATCACAGCCTCGCGACGGCGCGCGCCTTCGTGAAAACCCTCAGCTTCGATCCGGTGAACGATCTTCCCGCCATTTCGTTCCTGGTGTCGCTGCCGGTGGTGCTGGGCGCGAACCCGGACCGCCCGTGGAAGACCTTCAACGACATGATCGCCTTCGCCCGCGCCAATCCGGGCCAGCTCAATTTCGGCACCAGCGGGGTGTACACCACGCTGACGCTGTTCACCCATGCCATCAATCTCGCCCATGGCGTGAACATCGTCCCCGTGCCCTACAAGGGCGGCTCGCCGCAGACCATGCCGGCGGTGATGTCCAATGAAATCCAGATGACGCTGTTGACCGAGCAGCAGGTGGCGACCAACGCCGGCAAGATCCGGCCCATCGCGGTCACCGGCAACCGCCGCATGGCCAGCTTTCCCGATGTGCCGACCTTCAACGAGCTGAAGGTGCCCGCAGTGGTGGGCGTGGACTATGTCGCCCATGTGGCCAAGGGAACGCCGAAGGCGGCCGTGGACAAGTGGTATGCCGCCCTGGCTTCGGCCTTGCAGGCCGAAGACGTGAAGGCCGTGCTGGCCAAGAACGGCTTCGTCATCATCGGCTCCAATCCGGCCGATGCGGAGAAGCGCTACCTCGAGCTCGAGCGCACCTTCCTCAATCTGGCGCAGAAAGTCGGCATCCAGCCCGAATAGCGGCACCGGCGCACGACGCGCGTGAGCGAATGCAGGGCCATCTCGGCTATGCTCCGGATTCAATGCGATGCGGCCAGAGAGGAATTCCGAAATGTTCGAGCAGAGTGAAAAAAGCAAGGCGCTGATGGCCAGGGTGCAGGCCTTCATGGACGAGCATGTCCAGACCAACGACAAGACCTACCATGCGCAGCAGGAGGCCATGACCGACAAGTGGCAGCCCGTGCCCATCGTCGAGGAGCTGAAGAAAAAGGCCAAGGCCGCGGGACTGTGGAACCTGTTCCTGCCCGAATCCCATCGCGGCGCCGGGCTGACCAATCTGGAATACGCGCCGCTGTGCGAGGTCATGGGCCATGTGCACTGGTCCGCCGAAGTGTTCAATTGCTCGGCGCCGGATACCGGCAACATGGAAACGCTGGAGCGCTACGCCAGCGAGGCGCAGAAAAAACAGTGGCTGGAGCCGCTGCTCGAAGGCGAGATCCGCTCCTGCTTTGCCATGACCGAGCCCGACGTGGCCTCGTCCGATGCCACCAACGTGCAGACCACCATACGGCGGGACGGCGACCACTATGTGATCAACGGCCGCAAGTGGTTTTCCTCCGGCATGGGCGACCCGCGCTGCAAGATCCTGATCGTGATGGGCAAGACCGATCCGGACAATCCGGACAAGCACAAGCAGCAGTCGATGATTCTGGTGCCCCGCGACACCCCGGGCCTGAAGTTGGTGCGCATGCTGCCCAACAGCGGCTATCTGGACGAGCCGCACGGCCACGGCGAGCTGCTGTTCGACGATGTGCGCGTGCCGGTGGCCAACCTTCTGCTGGGCGAGGGGCGCGGTTTCGAAATCGCGCAGGGGCGCCTGGGGCCCGGCCGCATCCATCACTGCATGCGCCTGATCGGCCTGGCCGAGGACGCGCTGGAAAAGATGTGCAGGCGCGCGCTGTCGCGCAGGGCCTTCGGCAAGCTTCTTTCCGAGCATGGCGTGACGCTGGAACGCATCGCAAACTCGCGCATCATGATCGACCAGAACCGGCTGCTGACGTTGCGCGCCGCGCATGCCATGGACACCGTGGGCAACAAGGTGGCGCGCAAGGAAATCGCGCTGGTGAAAGTGGCCGCGGCCAACATGGCCTGCCAGGTCATCGACTGGGCCATCCAGCTGCATGGCTCAGCGGGCGTCACCGACGATTTCGGGCTGGCCTACGCCTACTCGCGCGCCCGCGCCATCCGGCTGGCCGACGGGCCGGACGAGGTGCATCGCGAGGCCATCGCCAAGATGGAACTCAGGCAGTACATGCCGAAGAAGCCGAAGTAAGCCGTACGGCCGCGAATCGATTCTTCAGGGGATCAGGATCGTCGGCCCAGGTTCGCGCCACGAGCCTTCCTGCATCGCCACTGAAGCAATAGCGGCGGGGAACCGGCCCCGGCTGGCCGGTCCTTGCGCTTTCGTGCGCCTATTTGCGGCGGCGCAGCCGCGCCGACCGTTTCGCATGCGTCGCGGCCGTATAATCCAACGCTTTTTGGGCACATGCTTCTCAAGAATCTCGTTATCTATCGGCTGTCCGCGGACTGGGCGGTCAAATCAGAAGACCTCGAAACAAAACTGGCTGATCAGGCCCTGCAGGCCTGCGGCAGCTTCGCCATGGAAAGCCGGGGCTGGCTGCCTCCGCAGGAGGAGGACGGCCGTTACGTCTATTCCCAAAGCCGTCACTGGCTGCTGAATCTGGGCATCGAGCAGAAAATTCTTCCCACTTCTGTGATTCGGCAGATGGCCAAGGAGCGGGCCGCCGAGATAGCAACGCAGCGCGGCCATCCGGTGGGACGCAAGGAAATGCGCGATCTGCGCGACCATGTCACCAATGAGTTGCTGCCGCGCGCGCTGGCTCGCCGCACCACGACGCGGGCCTGGATCGATGCGCAGGCGCGCTGGCTGGTGGTGGACGCCGGCGCCGACAAGAAGGCGGAGGAATTCGTCGAGGCGCTGCGGCGCGCCGACACCGACCTGTCGTGCCGCCGGCTGGACACCCAGCGCTCGCCGGCCGCGTCGATGACCTCGTGGCTTGCCACGCACGATGCCCCGCCTGGCTTCACCATCGACCAGGACCTCGAATTGCAGGCTCAGGACATGAGCAAGGCCACCGTGAAATATGTCCGGCATGCGCTGGAAGGCAGGGAAATCCGCGACCACATCGCGTCGGGCAAGACGGCGATGCGGCTGGGGATGACCTGGAAGGACAAGATCTCCTTTGTCCTCACCGACCAGCTGCATGTCAAACGCGTCAATTTCGTCAACATCATCAATGAACAGACCGAGAGCGAGGCCGTCGAGGAGGCGGAACGCTTCGACATCGATTTCGCGCTGATGACGGGCGAACTGTCGCTGATGATGAAGGACCTGCTCGAGGCGCTGGGAGGGGAAAAGGCCGCGGGCTGAGCGGCTGGCGCGCCGGCCTTAAAAGCAGGTTAGGTTGACCATAAGTTCCTGCCGGCATTTGGGGAACTCGGCAATCTAACGTCCCGGTAGAGGCGCTCAGGGCTTCATGCGTGTCGCCAGCGACCGACGGTTATGCCTTGCTGGCTGCGTGCTACGTCCTGTCGGCGGGAAAGACCTCGATGCGCACCGTTTGAGTGGCCAGGTGCACCTCGGTCAGAAAATACGTCAGTCCTACCACCAGGGCGAGCGTGGAACCGATGAACAGCGTTCCCACAAGCCATCTGAGTTCGATATTCAGGAGAACTTCCACGAACAGCGCCGCGATCACCGTGCATACCAAAAGCGCTGAGAAAGTGCATGCCGTGATTGCAGCACTTGCAAGATGGCGGCGGCGCTCGAGATTCTGAAGCTTGATTTGCACCCCCTCGGGCAGTTGGAGATGTTGCGGGACTGGGTGCTCGGTGAGTGCGCGGCCCCGGTCGATGATGCGAGCCAGGCGACCTGCCATGACGTTGAGAATGCCGGCAATCCCGGTGAGCAGGAAAACAGGCGCGAGCGCGAGTTGAATGGCATGAGCCATGTCCCCGATGTTCACTACCGGATCGAACATGTGTGTCGGTACTCGTGCGGCTAACGTCGCCATTGGGCTGCGCCGGATGGCGTCAGCTCGAATGGCTTGTTGTGCCCAACCCAGCCAGGGAACACAAACATCGCTGGATTCACGGGCGCTCTTTCCTGAGCTTCAGCCACTCCCGCTCCAGCCCCGGATCGTTGTCGTTGATGGTGAACAGCAGCCGGCGGTGGGAGATGAGCCAGCCCTGCGGCGTGCGCCGGAACTTGTCGCGATACTGGTAGCGCATGGTGATGCGCTTGCCGTCCTTTTTCTCATGGTCGGCGGTGCAGTAGGCAATGCAGTCGGCCTCGTCGCCTTTCAGTTCGACCCGGACCTGACCCAGCTGGTGATGGGTGTGTTTCGGGCCACCGGTGGAGCCTTCCCAGCGCTGGCGCATGGCTTCGCGCCCCACCTGGCTGCCGCCGCGGCCCGCGCCGTAGTCGGTGACGCAGTCGGTGGTGAAGCAGGCCAGCACGGTCTCAAGGTCGTATTCGTCGATGGCCTCGCAGTAGCGCGCTTCCACGTCGCGAATCGCCTGCTGGTCGATGATGGCCTGCAGCTTTTTTTCGTCCATTGAAACTCCTCGGATTGAATGCGCATGCCATCGTAGCGGTTCCACGCGGCAATGGCTACGGCCACGCTCGCCCCGGTGCGATGGAGTATATTTCCCGCCATCACAGGCGGCATTGTTCGCAGCCGCAAACAAAGGAAAACAGATGAGCGCAGTCGTCGCCGATTCCATGCTCGCAACGGCCAATCGCGAGCCTTACGAGTATTACGAGCAATTGCGTTCGAAGGGCGAGGTGGTGTGGGACGAGGGCATGAAGGCCTGGGTGGTCACCTCCCTCGAAGCCTCGCGCCATGTGCTGCGCAACGACAAGACGCTGTTCAACCACGCATTGCAGGAGCTGGACCGCAATCTGGTGGGCATCATTGCCGGCGGGCCCAGCATCGTGATGATGGAAGGCGAGCGCCATACGCGCATGCATCAGTGGTTCATCAAGGCGCTGTCGCCCGCGCTGGTGGACCGCTGGCGCGATACGCGCATCCGTCCGGTGGCTGCCCACCTGGTGGATCGCATCGCCGGCAAGGGCCGGGCCGAACTGGTGGAAGACATCGCCGAAACGCTGCCCAGCCGCGTCATCGCTTCCACGCTGGGGCTTGACTGGCGCGACGATGCCATGATCGACCAGTACAAGGACCTGATGAAGCGGCTGAACGGCTTCTTCAACAACATCCTGACCAAGGACAAGGCCATTCTCGACACGGCCACCGGCGCCGCGGAGGATTTCATCCGCATGCTCATGCCCGTGGTGCGCGAGCGCGCGGGCGGCGAGGGCGACGACCTGATCAGCATGATTTGGCGTGGCGGGCGCGAGATGTTCGGCGACGACTGGAACGAGGTGGACACCTTCGCCCAGGCGCGCACCATGTTCTTCGCCGGCAGCGACACCACCACCCACGCGATTTCCAACGCCTTCTACCTGCTGCTCACCCATCCGGACTGGCTCGCCAAGGTGTATGGCAATGTCGCCAAGGGCGAATCCAAGGAACTGGTGGCCTTCGTCGAGGAGGCGCTGCGCATTTACGGCGCCATCCACTTCCGGGTGCGCATCGCGCTGGAGGACAGCGGAGTGGCCGGCGTGCAGATCAAAAAGGGCGACACGGTGCTGATCGTGCTGTCGGCGGCCAACCGCGACCCGGAGAATTTCGCCTGCCCCATGGCCATCGACACCACGCGGGCCAATCGCGCCCACCACATGACCTTCCACTTCGGCCCGCGCGCCTGCGTCGGCGCATCGCTGGCTCGCGCCAACATCCAGGAGGCGCTGGCCGCGGTGCTGTCGCGCTGCGCCGGACTGCGGCTGGATCCGCAGGGGAAGAAGCCCGAATTCCTCGGCTTCGGCGTGCGCTGTTGGCGGCCGCTGCCCGTGCTGTTCACGCCGGCGGCGAACTGAGCGTGTCACCCACGCCGAAGATCAAGAGTCCCGATCTCGTACCGGGGCTGGCCGGGAAAGTGGTCGTGGTGACCGGCGCCAGCAATGGCATCGGCGCCGGCGTGGCGCGCTTTTTTGCCGAACAGGGCATGAAGCTTGGGCTGTGCTCGCGCCGCGCACCGGTCTTGCCGGACGGTCCTGACGTGCTGGCGCGCAAGGTGGACGTGTCGGACGAGGCGGCCGTGAATTTCTTCGCCGCCGAAGTCGCCGAGAGCTTCGGCGCCATCGACCTGTGGATCAACAACGCCGGTGTGATCGAACCCGTGGGCCCGCTGCGCACCCTCGACATGGCGGCCTTCCAGCGCACGCATGCCATCAATTTCATGGGACTGGTATATGGCACGCGTGCCTATATCGCGCATGTCCGTAGCGGCCCTAAAAGGACTGGCGACGCGGTGCTCATCAATCTGAGTTCGGCCGCCGCGCGCCTGGCACGCCCGGGACTGTCCGCCTATTCGTCTTCCAAGGCCGCCATCGATCGGCTCACCGAAGCCGTGGCCGCCGAAGAGCGCGACGCCGGCATTCGCGTCTATGCGCTGTCGCCGGGGATGGTGGATGGGGGCACGCAGGCCATTGCGCGCTCGACGCCGGTGGAACTGATGCCCACTTCGGAAAACAACCGCCGCGCGGCGGAACTGGGCACCTTCAATACGCCCGAGCATGTGGCGCGCCACATGCTGGCCATCGCCTTCGATCCCGCAGCGCGGCCCGAGGGCTGGCTGCATGTGGTGCCGAACCAGCACTGAACGCGGGAAGGACTGATAACAATCAGCCTCGCGATGGACGTGTGCTGCCAGGTATGGTTAAAACCTGATCACATCATGGGCGCGAGAGCCGCAGCCCTGCTCACTTCGCCGCGCTCTCCCAGTGCTCCACAATGAGCTGCAGGCTTTGCACGCCGTTGTACTCGTTCACTGACACCCGGTAGGCCGCGCGCACGGCGGAGGGCAGCGGCTCCAGCGCGTTGAAGTGCATGGCCTCCAGCGTGTGCTCGCCGCGCCGCAATTTCAGCTTCAGGTGCTTTTCGCCGACGATGCGCTGGTTCAGCACGCTGAACTCGTCCCAGAACAGCGGCTGGGGAAATCCCTGGCCCCAGATCTGGTCCTCCAGGAGCCTCGCCGTTTCCAGGCTGAGGTAGCCGGCAGCCAGCGAGCCGTCGGTCTCGATGGCCTGCGTGAGCTCGGATGGCGGCAGCAGATCGCGCACGGCCTGCTCGAAGGCGGCGGCGAACCGCGGCAGCTCGGATTCCAGCAGCGTGACGCCGGCGGCCGCGGCGTGTCCGCCGAAACGGATGAGCACGCCCGGTTCGCGCTTGGCCACCAGATCCAGCGCGTCGCGAAGGTGCAGGCCGCGGATGGAGCGGCCCGAACCTTTCAATTCGCCCTTCAATTCACCTTTGGAATCAGCGGAATCGTCCTCCTGCGCGCGGGCGAAGGCGATGGTGGGGCGGTTCCACCGGTCCTTCACGCGCCCGGCCAGTATGCCCACCACGCCCTGATGCCATTCCGGATTGAAAAGGCACAGCGTGAAGGATTCGCCCACCGCGACTTCTTCCAGCATGCGCTCGGCCTGCTCGCGCATGCCGCCCTCGATGGAACGGCGCTCGCGATTCAGGTCGTCGAGGCTGCGCGCGATTTCCAGCGCGCGGCCGGCATCTTCGGTGATCAGGCACTCGATGCCCAGTGACATGTCGGCCAGCCGTCCGGCGGCATTGACGCGCGGGCCGAGCAGGAAGCCGAGATCGAAGCCGGCGGCACGGGCGGGCGAACGCCCGGCGACCGCGAACAGCGCCCGCAGCCCGGGCTGCATGCGGCCGGCGCGCATGCGCTTTAAGCCCTGCGATACCAGTACGCGGTTGTTGCGATCCAGCGGCACCACGTCGGCCACGGTGCCCAGCGCGACGAGGTCGAGCAACTCGGCCAGATTGGGTCCCGCATTCGCCCCCGAATTGCCGCCCGCAGTTGAAGCGGAGTCGTCGAAGGCGCCGCGCCGGCGCAATTCGGCGCGCAGCGCCAGCATCACATAGAACATTACGCCGACCCCGGCCAGGCATTTGCTGGGAAATGCGCAGCCCGGCTGATTGGGATTGACGATGGCCGCCGCCGCGGGCAGCGAGGCGCCGGGCAGGTGATGGTCTGTGACGATGACGGCCATGCCCAGCGCGTTGGCCTCGGCCACGCCTTCCACGCTGGCGATGCCGTTGTCCACGGTGACCAGCAGCTTGGGCTTGAGCTCGGCGGCGAGGCGCACGATTTCCGGGGTCAGCCCATAACCGAACCGGAAGCGGTCCGGCACGATAAAGCGCACGTCCGGTGGCGGGGCGCCGCGCACGCGCATGGCCCGCATCGCACGCACCCCCACGGCGCAGGCGGTGGCGCCGTCGCAGTCGTAGTCGGCGACGATGACGATGCGCTCGCCTTTGGTGAGCGCATCGGCAAGCAGCGCGGCGGCCTCAGTAGCGCCGCGCAGATCCACCAGCGGAATCAGGCCGCCCAGCGCATCGTCCATTTCGCTGCGCTCGCGCACGCCGCGCGCCGCCGCCAGCCGCGCGACGATGGGGTGCAGCCCCTCGCGCATCAGCTTGTCTTCGGCACGCAGGGATACCGGGCGGACGGTGACTTTGGCGCTGCTCATGAGCTCATGCTTCGGTTTCCGCCGCGACATACCCGGCGATCGGTTTGCGGCGGCGCCAGAAGCGGCGCAGGTCGGAGCGGATCACTTCCGCCTCCAGACCCGCGACGGACTGGCCCTCCGGTCCGGTCAGGCCTGGGCAGCTCAGCGTGATCATGCCGATGCGCCTGGCCCCGAGCGCTGCCAGCAGCGGCGCGAACCAGTCGCGCTCCAGTTGTTCGAGCGTCTGCGTCCATTGGGGCGCGTCGCCATAGGCGGCGAAGGCGCGCAGCGAGTCCAGCACCACCAGCACCCGACCCGACTCCGGCGCGTCCGACAGCAGGGACGCCGCGTCGGCGGGAAGCGGCGCGGACGATCCGCCCGAGGCCATGGCCAGCCCGCGCGCCAGCGGGTCGCCGGCGAACACGCGGCCCCAGGGGCGCGCATTTGATGCGTGCCGGGCCAATGCGCCTTCGCCCCACAGCCATACGCTGTTGACCGGCAGTTCGCCGCGCGCCTCGCGCGCGGCGTTGACCGGGTGGGCATGCAGCAGCATCTGCAATTCATTCACGAGCGCATTCCAGCGCATCGCACCTTCCCCCTGCGGCAGTTGCGCGCGCAGCGGCTTGCCGCGCGCCAGCGCCAGGGGCGTCCAGCGCAGCCCTGACGGAGCCTCCATGCGGGCATACCAGCGCTCGGGTGTCGCAGCCTGGAATTGAAGCGCAGGGCCGAAATGCGCGCTGAGGCTTTCGGCCAGCGAAGCGGCCTCGTCCGCGGTCAGCGAAAAAACCGACGCGTCGGCCAGCACCAGCGCATCGCGGTCGGCGCGCAGGTGCACCGGATCTGCGCGCAGCCAGCGTGCCGTTCCGGGATCGCCGCCGTCGCCGAGCAGGCTGTAGGGCGCGGCGGCGGACGGCTCGGGCAGGTTGTAGCGGTTGGCCAGCCAGGATTCGGCGCTGCTGTAGGGATCCATCGACGAGCGCCGGGCGCGGGCCAGCAGGGTTTCGAGGGCGGGAAGTGACGGCAGGACGAGCCCGCCCGGCAGGGCGGATGCGGCGGATTTTTCTGCGAGCAGGTCGGGGATCAGGAGATCCGGCAGAAGCAGGTGAACATGCATGGTGTGTGGGCGAATCTGCGGCGAGTCTAGCACGCAGGTGAGACGTTTCCGCCTCCGTTCGCAGGGCATCGAAAGGGGGGGGCTCCCCCTGGAACCAAGGTCTTCGGTTGCCGTTGAAAGAAATCATTTTCTTCCGGAAAGGTCGGGATCCATCGCGTTCCTCACCGCGGTGCAATCATTTTTCAACAGCCGTTCGGTTCCGCACAAAGGCGGCCACTGCGGTTGTGGCACACTCCGTCCGTGCAAAAAAACGTGCAAAAACTGCGCAATCTGCCTTACGAGCTGTTCGTCGGCCTTCGCTACACCCGGGCGCGCAAGAAAATCAGCGGCGGCAACCGCTTCATCTCCTTCATTTCATTCACTTCCATGCTGGGCATCGCCTTGGGATGCGCGGCGCTGATCGTGGTGCTGTCGGTGATGAACGGCTTCCAGCAGGAGCTGCGCGCGCGCATCCTTTCCGTGGCCTCGCATGTGCAGGTGTCGGGGGTGACGCGGGAACTGGCCGACTGGAAGCTGGTGATGGAGCAGTCCCGCGCCGATCCGAAGGTGATTGCGGCCGCGCCCTATATCGACGGGCAGGGCATGCTGTCCAACGGTGCCGCGGTGCGCGGCACGCTGGTGCGCGGCATCCTGCCCGAGTACGAAAAAACCGTGGCCGAAATCGCCGACCACATGCAGGCCGGCAAGCTGGAGGCCTTGAAGGACGGCGAGTTCGGCATCGTGCTGGGCTCGGAGCTGGCGCGGGCGCTGGGCGTGGTGGCCGGCGAGCGCGTCACCCTGATCGCGCCGCAGGGCCTGGTCACGCCCGCGGGCATGGTGCCGCGCCTGAAGCAGTTTCGCGTCGTCGGCATTTTCGAAGTGGGCATGTTCGAGTACGACTCGGGTCTGGCGCTCATCCATCTGGGCGACGCGCAGAAGCTCTACAGCCTGGACGAGCGCGTAACCGGAGTGCGGCTCAAGCTTGCCGATCTTTTCCAGTCGCGCCAGGTGGCGCGCTCGCTGCTCGACCGCCTGGACGCGCTGCCGGCAAACCCGAACGGGCGCTACTTCGTCACCGACTGGACGCGCAGCCATGCCAATTTTTTCCGCGCCGTGCAGATCGAGAAGAACGTGATGTTCATCATTCTCACGCTCATCGTCGCCGTGGCCGCCTTCAACATCGTGTCCACGCTGGTGATGGCGGTGACCGACAAGCGCGCCGATATCGCCATCCTGCGCACGCTGGGAGCCAGTCCCGGCGGCATCATGCGCGTGTTCATCGTCCAAGGCGTGCTGATCGGGGTCATCGGCACGGCCATCGGCGTTGCGGGCGGGGTGTTGCTGGCGCTCAATGTCAGCACCGTGGTGCCCTTCATCGAGCGCCTGATCGGCGTGCAGATTCTGGCCAAGGACATCTACTACATCAGCGAGCTGCCCTCGGACCTCCAGCGCGCCGACGTGCTGATGATCGCCGTCATGTCGCTGGTGCTGAGCCTGCTGGCCACGCTGTATCCGAGCTGGCGCGCCTCGCGCATGAATCCGGCCGAGGCGCTGCGCTATGAGTGACGCCCCGTCCGCGATGGTGATGAATGGCGCGGCGAAGACCGTGCTCGAATGCCGCGGTCTGAGCAAGGCCTATCCGCAGGCCGTGGGCGAGATCCGCGTGCTGCACAACATCGATTTCACGGTGGGCGAGGGCGAGCTGGTGGCCATCGTCGGCGCCTCGGGCTCGGGCAAGAGCACTCTCCTGCATCTGCTGGGCGGGCTGGATGCGCCCAGCGCCGGCCAGGTCACCGTGCTGGGCAAGCGCATGGACGCGCTGTCGGAGGCCGAGCAGGGGCGGCTGCGCAATCATTCGCTCGGATTCGTCTATCAATTCCATCACCTGCTGCCGGAATTCACCGCGCTGGAAAACGTCGCCATGCCGCTGCTGATCCGGCGCATGGCGGCGGGCGAGGCGCGCGACCAGGCAGCAGCCATGCTGGCCGAAGTGGGCCTGGCGGCGCGGCTGGAGCACACGCCGGGCGAGCTGTCGGGCGGCGAGCGGCAGC